>JAEEGL012167654.1_pt1 | contig 27421 bp, 22 predicted proteins | sample 9134231 | NCBI WGS metagenome assembly JAEEGL01 (sample SAMN16246548, study PRJNA631951) | gut metagenome | biome: gut microbiome; feature: rumen; material: fiber-attached | host: Bos | place: Iran: Karaj | collected 2018-10
AATAATCTAACAACTGATTATACCAGCAATGGGATTTTTTTTAAAGGGTCTGGGGAAAGTCTTCCCGACGTTCGGGCCTTAGGTCCCTCACTACCCATAAATCGCAATCGTCCGATACACCTGTATTGTAATATGGCAGCCGCGGCGGCTGCACTTTCATTTGCGGCTGAACCTGAGGCGGATCTGAAAATTGCAGAGTTTTCTGGAAACGCATCAGTTACTTGGGGCGTAGATCTTGACACAGGCAAGACTGGCTTCAAGAATGACGAAAGCGCAAAGCTCAAGGTAAACTTCACCAACGAGGGGACCAAGAAGACAGAGGGCGAAGGAATCTGGGCAGAACTTGAGATAAAGGGCAAGTCTCTGTATGCTGAGAATGGTGCAATTAAGGATGGAACCGCTTCTGTTGAGAATGCTAAACTCCACTTTGGACCTGTCTACCTTGGAATTAGAAAGGGCGACACACAGGTTGGTGATTTCAAAGTTCCAAACGCTGTAACATCTTCTACAATGGGTAGTCCTAAAGTTGCGGGTACTGATCATACTCAGGGTGTTGTTCTTGGATATTCAAGCGACCTGTTCGGAATCGAAGCTGACTTCCGCTCGCTCAATGCTGGAACCAACTACTACACCAACGACTATGGTGCTGCTGCTGAAGCTACACTGAAGTTTGTTCCGGGACTGGAAATCAAGGCAGGAGCCGACTATCAGTTTAATGCAAAAGCTCTTGGAGTTGCTGCAAGCGAGAAGTACACACTTGCTCTTGGTGAAAAGTTCAAGCTCATTGAAGGTGTCGGATTCGCAATGTCAAAGATTGACACAGCTGATCCAACAATGGGTCTGGCCGCTGGAGTTATCTTCGGATGGGGCGATGAGACTGATTCAAACGCTGGAGTTCCTTATCTGGACAAGGATCCTGCAAAAAAAGTAACACCAGGAGTTGGAGTTGCATTGTACATGCCACTTGGAATTGCAAACACCTTTAGTATGCAGGTTGCTCCTTCATTCTACAGCGGAGACCTTATTCCGAACCTCAAGATTGGTGTTCTTGGAAACATTTCCGTTACAACTGTTACTGTAGGTGGAACTTCTACCACAAACACAGGATTTGGAGTTGCCGGTGGTCTTAAGTATGACTTGAAAGCTACAGACAGCCTCACAATCAGCCCATTCGCAGGTGTTCGCTTTGCAAAGAATAATACATATCTGATGGCTGACACATTCAAGGGACCATTTGGAGACAAGGCTGCAGCAACAACTGTTGACAATGGTGGAAAGAATGACATCCAGGCTGGAAATGACAACATGCTTATGAACGTTAAGGTTGGAGCGGACGTTTCTGGACTCATCAACAACACAACATTCTCTCTTGACTGGACATCACGCAACTTGATGAGCAACAACAAGGACAACGGACAGATTGGTACAATCAACCTGACATGCAAGATTTCTATGTAATCTAGCAAAAATCAGTTCTACTGATTCAGTCTGTTGACTAAATGCCCCCGGGCCAACTTGGTTCGGGGGTGTTTTTTTATGCGACAAAAGACATTTTTTCAGTTTTGTGGTATAATAGAGCTATGACTGCAACAAAACTCTCCGAGGCAACCAAAATCCTCAAAAATGCCGGATGCTCAGAAGTGTATCTTTTTGGTTCCCAGGCAACTGGTCATGCAAATAAAAATTCTGACATTGATTTAGGAATCCGCGGTTTATCATCCGGATCGTTTTTTGGACTTCATTATGATTTGGAGCAAGCGTTGAAAATGAAAGTTGATCTAGTTGATTTTGACTATCAGAATGATTTTTTTGAGCTGCTTAAGCAAGTTGGGGAGCTAAGAAAAATTGGATGAGATAACAAGACGCAAAATAGCTCTCGAAATCACCAAACTAGATAAGCTTGTTGAAAAATCGTCTATCCTACTGTCAAAGAGCAATATTACGGAACCTGATTTTATTGAAATAAACGCTATTGGCTCAATTTTACATTCATATTATTGTGGAGTCGAGAGCATTTTCAATTTAATTTACAAATCAATTTACGATACAACTCTTTCTGGCAATATGTGGCACAGTTCTCTTTTCACCGCTATGTTTGAACAAAATGAAAAACATGCTCCAATTCTTTCTCAAGAACTTTTTACTCCCCTAAAAGAGTATCTTGGATTTCGCCATGTCTTTAGGCATGCCTACGGTTATGAACTGGATTGGAATCGCCTAAAGCCTCTCTTTCATGGTTTGCCAGAGAATTGGAAGACAATAAAAAAAGATTTAAACAAATACATCAACTAAGTTCTTCCGTAACAAAATGCCCCCGGGCCAACTTGGTTCGGGGGTGTTTTTTTTAGCAGATTCCCAAAATCGGGGCGAAAATTTTTGAGGAAGCCTGGGCAAGTTCCATCAAGGTCTGCTCCGACTGGTGTGCCGCGTAGTGCTCTAGCATTGCAATCGACTTGTGGCCCGTCGCCAGCTGCAATTTTCTTAAATCCACACTGTCAGCCATGGTTGTAGAAAAAAAATGCCTCCAGCAGTGGAATGTAATTTTTTCCCCATCCTTTATGTTCAAGTTTTTTACAATCTCATGTAGCTCGCTGTTCCATTTTGAGTAGGAGCTTGGTTTTTCTTTTGTCTGGCCCCAGAACAAAAAATTTGAAGGCCGTGGACCGAACGGATTTTTTTCCGCCTGTTTTTTTATCAGAGACAAAAGTTTTTGGTCTACAATTATTTCCCTCTGGCATCCGTTTTTTGGCGACTTAAGGCCGTCCCTTCTGGTCCAGTTGTGCCGGACAAAAATTCTGTCACGACCAATATCCCCCAGCTGCAAGGCCTGCACCTCTCCAATTCTCATCCCCGTGCAAATGGAAATCAAGTGCGCAAGCCGGATTGATTCATCGTTCCATTTTTTTGAAAAAATCTGCTCAACCTCCGACATTGTTGGAATCACACGTTTTTCTGGAACAACGTGGCACCAGATGATTCCGCTAAAACAATCGTTCTTTGTCAGCTTGTTGTGGTACGCCCATTTGAGCGCGAGAGTTGCGCAACGGACAATCTGGTTGACAGTCTCAGGTCTAAGTTTTCTTTTTACAAAAATCTGATTTCCGAGACCATCTTTTTTTGCGGTTCCAACTTTTTGTGCCGTGGTCGCGAGTGACAAAAGTTTTTTTTTGATTTCAAACACAGTGATTTCTCCAAGAGGAATTTTTCCGTGGGTCGGAATCCAGTATGCCCTTGCCCGTTTCAGCATTATATCCGCGTAACGCCTGTGGGCCGACTGTCCGACTATTTTCTTTTCAGCAAAATATGGGGACCTGTCAAAATCCCAAAAACGCTCCAGAAAATGTCCGAATGTTTCGCTCTGTGGACTGTCCGCAAATGTCGCCGACACAATGTATTTTTTCATCTGCAATGCCTGCACAATTTTTTTTACACCGTCCACGCTGATTTCCGTTGTCAAAATTTTTTCGTAGATTTCCTCTTCACATTTTTTAGAATCCACCCATTCCATTTCCATTGTTGATTTCCTCTGCTTTTTTTTACTCCCCACAAAATTATTGCAACTTTGGGAAACAAAATCCAAGCCGCCGACAAATAAAGTGAGTCAAATTTACCCAATCCTATGGACCAAAATATTCAATATGGTCCAATTTTTTGATTTAGAGGAAATATTATGTGCCGGGAAGGGGGAAGCCACTGATTCGCTAGGGGTTTCCCTCTTTCTGACAAATAATTCCCCATGCTTTTAAGCATGAAGCAGTCCAAGGGCGTAGCCTTTAAAAGTTGGCACGCAATTTGCTTAATGTATTAGTGAAAGGAAAAGGATTTAATCCAAATCCTAAAAAAATCAAATCGCTTGGAGGTATTCATTATGAACGAACTTTCACTTTTTAACACACTTTTCGATGACAACTGCGTTGGTTTTCCTGTCTTCAAGACATCCACGAACTATGTTCCAAAGGTTGATGTCAAGGAAACAAAAAATGCCTACGTTCTTGACATGGATTTGCCGGGCCTTTCCGAAAAGGATGTTGAAATCGATTTGAAGGACAACATTCTTACGGTCGCATCAAAAGACGAGACTCCCGCCGAAAATGAAAATGAGCATAAATCTGAAGAAAAGAACGAGGTCGAGGAAGACTGGCAGTGGCTCATCCACGAAAGAAGGACAACGACATTTGAACGCCGCTTCTCTTTGCCACAGGACATTGATTCTGAAACAATCAGTGCGGTTTTCAAAAACGGTGTGCTTACGGTGACAATTCCACGCAAGGCACAGGCCAGTGCAAAGCGCATTAACATTTCCGTAGCATAAAAAAATGCGGCCCCTTTGCTTGTTGATTCAATCAGAGGGGTCGCAGCATTTTAAATTGATTTTGATTTTATTTTTGCTTTACCTTCGCCCGTTCTCGCACAAAATATTCAAATCCCTTTTTGTCAAGAAGGTTTAAAAATCCCTGCACGTCATTTGTCGCAATGTCTTTTATGACAACCCTTGTTATGTTTCCGGCTGTCTGGTACGCAAGATATTTGTTGATTCCCGCGGCCTGCAATTTTTTCACAAAGGCTTCCGCATTTTTACGCACCGAGAACGCGCCAAGCTGAATGTCCCATGTCTTGTTTTTGTTTTCCTGTTTTAGGTATGGTGACGAGGAACTGTTTTTTATTTTCGCATCGATTACAGTGATTTTAACTTTCGCTGTTCCTGATTTTATCATGTCAAGTTTTTCTGCGGCTGCCTTTGACAAATCAATTTCACGTCCAGCAATAAATGGTCCCCTGTCGTTGATTCGGACGGTGACACTTTTTCCATTTGAAAGATTTGTGACGACAACCTTCGTGTTGAACGGAAGGGTTTTGTGGGCTGCGGTCAGGGCGTACATGTTGAACGTCTCACCGTTTGATGTTTTTCGTCCATGAAACTTGTCCGCATAGTAGGAAGCAACGGCCTCCGACTTGTAAACATAGTCCGCGAAAACAGGGGCCACCGAAATCAGCAGGGCGGCAACCAAAAGGATTCTCCTTTTCATATTGTCCTCTTTTTTTTAAAAATTTACAACCATAGATTCCCCCTCAAATTTCTGGTCGAAAAAAAAGGGACCCGCCAAATGCAGATCCCCTTCTCGCACTTTTGTCAATCCATCTGGAAAAGCCCCACTTGCAATCTCCAGACAGTTTTTAATTAGCAAATCAATTTCAAAAACTACTGTTCAATAGAAAGACGTGCAACTTCCACGCCTGCCTCCGTTACTGAACCAAGTTTTCTCTGTCTGACCAAGTAATCATCAAAACCATGCTGTTTCAACGCATCGACCATATAATCCAAATCGGACGCTGCGACATCACGGATAACAACCCTTGTGATTCCATCCTCGGACTGGTACGCAATATTTTTGAATCCCTGGCTGTTGAGTTTGTCAGCAAGAACCTTTGCGTTTGAAAAATCGGAGTACGCGCCCAGCTGAATGTCGTAGTGTTTTTCCTCCTGATGGTAGATTTTGGATTCCTCTTCGTAGGGGGTCTCCACAACTCCACTGACATCGGTTGTTGGACCATTGTTCGTTCCCCACTGGATTATCTCCATGGAAACTCTCGCTGTCCCTGATTTTATCATGCCCAAATCAGATGCGGCGGCCTTGGATACATCAATCTCGCGTCCAGGTGCGCTTGGTCCCCTGTCGTTGATTCTTACAACAACAGATTTTGAGGTGACAAGGCTTGTCACTTTGACCAGAGTGTTGAATGGCAATGTGTTGTGGGCCGCAGTATAGTCGTTCATGTTGAAGACTTCGCCGCTGGCAGTTTTGTTGCCGTTCAGCTCCTCACCATAATAAGAGGCGATGACATTTGTTTTGTACAGTTCCTCAGCAGAAGCAAAGGATGCAATGGCCATAAGTGCCGTCAAAAAAATACCATGTACTTTCATACAATAATTATCGGGAATGAAAAAAATTAGTTTAGGGTTAAAAAATAAAATGGCATTTAAAAATGGTGGCCATAATACCAGGGTCTTCTAGATTCCAACTATTTTTTTAATGACTTCGGTTGGCGACTTGTTGTAATAAAGATATGCGTAGATTGCGGCAGCCGCGGAGACACTTTTCCCATAATTTCTCGTCTCCGTTATGTTGAGCATCTCAAGAAAAATGTCGTTGGGGATTTCTCTTCGCTTTATGATTGAAAGGCAGTTTCTCAATGTGCTTCTGATTTTCCCTGCACCGGCGTTGTATGAGCAGACAGCAAGCAGACTGTTTTTTTCCATGCGGGAAATAAGTTCCGCAAGATAATATGTTCCAAGATGGATGTTTGTTTCCGGGTCGGTGAGTTCATAATCCGAAAGTCCAATTTTTTTTGCGACCTCGGCTGCGGTAGTTTCCATCAGCTGACACAATCCCGTTGCGCCCGCATGGCTTATTGCTTCTGGAGAATAAAAACTTTCCATGCGAATCAGTGCGTAGATTAAATACTCATCGGTCCTGTATTTTTCGGAAAACTTTTCAACATGGTCGCTGAATCCACGTGGGAAAGAAAGCTCCAAGATTTTTTTTGTCAAATCCTTTTCGCTGTAGTTCAATTTTTTTGCGGCGACCCTTAGACTGATGTAATTAAAATATGGGTCGTCATCAATTTTTCCATGGATATATTCGGACACCGCCTCCGCACATTCAAGCCCAATCTCATTGCTGTGCTCAAGCCAGAAGGGGTAGACCAAATCAACAAAATCAAATTCGATATATCCGTAGAAGATTTTTTCAACATCCTCGTCCGCATGGAAGTCTTCAAGTTTTTGCCAGAATGAAAAATATTTCCATGTCTCGTCATCGCTCAAACCTAGTTTCGCCGCGGCCATCAACTTGTGGTAGGAATCGGCACCACCGTCCAGAGTCTTTGTGTAAAGATTTTTTATCTCGTCTTCTTTTATTTTGTCTGCGGGTTGATAAAATCCATTTTCAATCAGAGTGCCGCTTGTGTAAAAATATGTGGCCTTTGTTTCTTTGCTCACATAATTTTCAAGACAATAAGACAGGGTGTAATATTCCTCCCATTTTTTTTCATCCAGAAGCTGAACCGAAAGCGATTCAAGAATGTCATCAAAATATGAAGGGTCGTGCCATGTTGAACAATATTTCTTAAACTCATCCACCGCCTGTGTCAAATCTTTTTGCAGCGCGGCATTAAGATAGTACCAGAGAGCGTTGTCATAATCGGCATCGGTCGTGGCACAGGTCATTGCCTTTTTGAAAAAGTCCTGGGACTTCTCGAAAGAGTCGTCAACTCGTGAATAGAGTCTGGCGGCATAAAAGTTCAGATAAAAATCAACATCATTGTTTCCGGTCAAAAGCGACTCAAGAAAAGCTGCGTTCGTTTCATAATTTGCCGCGCCATAAAAAAGAGACTTGCCGGCGATACTTACGACCTGCGGCGAAAGATTTGTTTTTTCATTTAAAATCCTCCGGGCATAGACCGCTGCCTGTCCCCAGTCTTTTTTGCTTGCGGCATCCTGCATTTTTGCCGTGTCCGATGCAAACGCAAAAGAATTTTTTTGGTAGTCATTTATCATTGAAAAAATTTTTTTGTGCCACTCGGACCAAGGTTTTTCACCGCACCACAAATTGTAGATTCCCGGAAATGATGGGTCGTCCATTGCAAGAAGGGCCGCGCATTGATAAAAAATAATTTCATCGCCAGCGGTTTTGTAGTCCAGATTTTTTGTGAGCGAAATGATTTTGTCGTAGCGTTCCTGATTAAAAAGCTGCTGGAGATAGAGTGCGAGAGAATCTTCGTCGTTAAAACTTTTATAAAAATTTGCCGCGCAGCTTGTCGCATCTTTTTCCGGGAGAATTGAAACAAGCTCCCTTGCGGAAAGAGATGCGAACAGTTTTGATTTTGACGACACAGTTTTCCGCAAATATTTTATTGCAGATTTTGTGTCGCCATCATTTTTTGCGCGGAGTCCCAAAAAATAGTACACATCGTTTCCATATTTTTTCAGCATCTCATCTGAAGCTGGATTTTGGTTTGCGTTTGCACATCCAGCAAAAATCAATGAGAAAATCAATATGAAAAAAATCAGCGGTCCAAATTTTTTTTGCATAAATCACTCTGCCGGTATCAACAGCACCTGCCCGGACCGGATTTTGTTTGCATCGCTAATTCCATTGTGTTCGGCAATCCTGTTGTAGCGGTATGGAGTTTTGTAGTACGCGGTGGAAATGTCCCAGAGTGTGTCACCCCAGACCACCGTGTATTTTATGTCTTCAGTGCTCGCTGGTGTCGGATTTTTTTTTACAGGAACAACAGTCTCCGGATTGGAGGCAACGATAATTGTGTCTTCCTTAGCGGGGATTACAACCTGCGCCTGTGGTTCAACTTTTGTTGCAGTTTCAAAAACCTTTGGACGCTTGACGACTTCCTCTTCCTCGACCGGTTTTGTTTCAGCAGTCTTGGTCTCGGTGGTCTTGGTTTCACTTACAGTTTTTTCTGAAGCAACATCTTCGGCTGCAATTTCCTTTTTGATTGTTTCCGCATCAGGTTTTTCTGTGTTGCCTGTCACCGTGCCAGGGAGCTCTTTCTGTTCAATTAGGATTTCATCCTGCTCAACAACTTTTTCTGAAGAGCGGGGTTCTCCCATTGACGAAACAATTTCCGTTGATTTTTTGGTGGAAACATTTTCCTCGGCATTTGTGTTTGCGCTTGCAATCTCCGGTCCGTTTTTCTTTCCTGACTTTGCTCCACGTGACTGGAACACAAGCACAAAGATAACAACGAGACAGGCCGCAAGTGCAGCAATCAGGAATATGATAGGCTTTTTGCTGTTGTCCTTTTCCTCTTCCTCGCCATATTCCATGGTCTTGGAAACTTTTTTTGCCTTCTTGATTTTTTTCTTTTTTCCGGCATTTGGATCGACAAAACCATCGGTCTCGCCTTCAAAAACAGCGTCAGTGTCATCAAAGTCGCCAAATATTGCCTTGGTTTCCGAATCCTCCATTTTGGTTGGGGAATCGTCAAAGTCTGGGAAATCAAAATCGGTGTCGGCGGTGGCACTTGAAACAGAGTCGAATGGGTCCCCAAAATCCGGGAAGTCAGATGGAATTGATGATTCTTCAGACTCTATTGATTCGCTTGCTTCTGTTGATTCAATTGATTTTGTGGACTCTGGTTCGCTCGTCGCATCCAGATTGTCAAAGTCCGGCATGTCCATGTCATCAATGTCAAACGAAGTGTCCTCTTTTGTTTCAGTTTCTGCAGCCGGTTCGGAATCAGAACTTTCCGTTGCGGCAAAACTTTCTGTCGGAGCAAAACTGTCGGTGTCCGCCGTTCCATCTTCTCCAAAATCGGGGAGGTCGAGCGAAAAGTCGTCCGCAGGTTTTTCTTCGGGAGCAGGTTCCTCGGTGGATGTCAAATCAACATCACCAAAGTCGGGAAGGTCAAGGCTGTCAACTGAAAAATCGGATGCGGAATCTGTTTCCAGAGCAGTGTCGATTTCTGTTGTGGCACTGTCCTCGGAGGTTTCCGTTTTTGCTGACTCTGTGTCGGCGGTATCTACAATTGCGGAATCGTCATCACCAAAGTCCGGCAAATCAAGGTCGGTAGAATCAATCTGCTCGTCAACGCTGAAATCTGGAATTGCAATTTCATCGGAATCTTCCGTTGTGGCGCTGTCTACAGTTTCTTCTGTCGCGGCTGTGTCGTTTTCATCAAAGTCGGGAAGGTCCAAATCTTTTGAAACTTCCTCGGCCTGTGGTTCGATAGCATCATTTTCGCTTTCGGCTGGAATTGTGAAATCACCCAGGGTCGATGTGCTGTCAAAATCGTCCAGGGAAGATGTGTCAAGCTCGTCAAAAGTCGGAAGTGAAAAATCTGCCTCGGACTCGGTGGTCTCTTCTTCGCTTTTGGTTTCTGGAATTTCAGTTTCCGCAGGTGCTTCAGGCTCCGTTTTTTGGTCGGTGTCGGAAACAAGGGCCTCAAAATCAGGAAGGTCGTAAGGATTTTCTTCGGATGTGTCCTGTGGTGCTTCATTCAGATTTTCATCAAAACTTTCGTTCGCAAAATCATCAGCAGGTAAATCCTGTGCGGCAAGATTTTCGTCCGGAAGATTTTCATCAAGAGCGAGAGTTGTGTCATCCGCATTTTCGGTGGCACTTTCTTGTGGGGTGTCCGCAAAAATTGTTTCGCCCAGGGTGTCATCAAAGTCGCCCATGTCGTCAAGTTCCAAATCGGAAAAATCGGGCGGGGCTATGTCAGTGTCAACCGGCTCATCATATTTTTCTTCGGGAACGGTATTTCCGGTCGGGATTTCATCAAAGAGGCTTGAGTCCAAAAGTGATGAGGGAATCTGGAACTCGTTTTCATCAGCGGCAGACTCGACTTTTTCTTCAACAGCCGGTGCTGCTTTTTCTTCGGCGACAGTCTCCTGTGCGGCTTTGGCTGAGGAGTCATCAACAAAAGAAAATCCTGTGCCGTCGTTGTCAACAAAGACATCGCGCTTTTTATTGTCCGCGTCATCAACAAAGAGGTCGTCGGGGCTTAGCATGTCCTCGTCTGTCAGCGGCTTGTCGGAAACCATGTCGTCATCAATAACCTGCGCGTCGGTCATAAAATCATCGGACACAGGGGCTTCCTCGATTGAATCAATGTCAAGGGAGGTCAAATCTATTGTCGTGTCATCGTCGTCGTCAAAACCGTTCGATGAAGGGCTGTCCAAATCGGATATGGGGTCAAAAGAAAATGCCTCGTCGTTTGCGTTGTCAAGAATCGAGCTGACAGCTGAGACACCCGGAAGAATTCCAGAGTCGGAATCGTTGAGGGCGAAATTGGCAGGCTCCTGTCTTTCGGCTTCGGTGCGTGAGACCAAATCAACTTTGAACGCGGAGGATTTTCCGGTCTCCGGGTCCTTCATCTGCGCGTGGAGATGGTTGTCAGAATCAAGGTTAAGTTCCAGACTGAAAGTTGGTTCTCCATTCGGATGCGGTTTAAGATGGGTGATTTCCAAACTGTCCACATATTCGGCATCGTCCATGGAATTTGTTTCGGAACGGTATAAATCGATTTGTACTTTTGTCTGGTTGTCTTTGACCGTGGTAACTTCCAGGTCCTTTTTTTCAACGCTGCCTTCTTCCAGAATCGGATAAAAAGAGCCGTCCGCAAGTTTAATTCCGATAGATTTCATACATACCCCTCTTTTAAATACTATCTTAATTCTAAATGTCGGCATTATTGGAATCAAGGTTTAGGGAAAGAGTTTTTACTTTAATATGGCAGAACGCCATTTGCTTTGCGAAAACAAAAACCGGGGCAAAAAACCCCGGCGTATTGAAAAGAAGTTTTTACTTATAGGAGTAGGTCACTGCTGACTGGGTTTGAAGCTCGTTGACCGTGCCACCAAATTTTTCGGCAACAAGGTATACGGAAATTTTTGTCGGGTTTCCGTTTGAGTCGTTCTGGTAGATTTCACGTTCGTAAAGCACATTCTTGCTGTTGTATGTCTGGATTTCGGTCAGCACATTCTTTGCGTCGTAGCGGTAGACCAGTTTTGATGTGAGCTGTCCGGACGCATCTGTGTAGTCGATTGTTGAAAGAAGACCTGCGTCGTTGTAAGAGTAGGTCTCGTGCCTGTCAAGCGAACCGTCTCCATAGTAGCGGAAGATTTCGGATGGCTTTCCGACATTGTTGTTTGTTGTGATGGACCTGACCAAAAGTTTTCCGCTTCCGTCGTAGTAGGATTCGGTGACTTTGTTTGTCTTCTGGTTGTACTCGTAGATTGTCTTTCCGGTCAAATTGTTTTCACCGTCGTACTCATTTTCAACGGTGATTCTTCCGGTGGTGTCGTACTCGTTTGTCGTCTTCCAGATTATTGCGTTCTGCGCGTTGTAGAATGTGGATGACGTGAGATGGTATTTCGCGTCGTAGTCGTAGGTCACTTTGTCAACCATGACATCCTTTGCGTTGTAGCCTGTACATTCGGTCTCCAGCCCGATGTTGTTGTAGAGGTGGACATACTTCACGGCAACGGACCTGTATGTTGAACCAAATTTCGAGACAATGGTGTAGTTTGTCTTTGTGTAGTTGGATATGTTCCCCTTGGGTGTGATTGAGTGTGTATCATAGGCCGAGACGCTGGCTGCAACCATGGCGGCAGCAATGAACAACAAAATCTTTTTCATAAATTTCCTCCAAAAAAAATGAGAGATTTCCCTGTTTTTACTTATTATATACTATTTTTCGGCAGAAAAAAAGAGACTGGACAGAAAAAAATGAGTTTTTTGGTCCATCCTTTTGTCTACATTTTTTCAGTCGAAATTCAAATCCTCAAGGTCAACTATGTTGTTTCTGGCGAAAGTACAGGCCCTTACAACTATGTTTCTCAGCTGGCGTATGTTTCCGGTCCACCGGTGGGTCTCCAGTTTTCTAAGCACGGCCTTTGTGAGCGACTTGTGTTTTTCGGACGCATACATCATGGCGAATCTTGCGATGTCGTCGACGCGTTCGTTCAGGTCCGGGACATTCAGGCGGAGTACGTTGATTCGGTTGTACAAATCCTCGCGGAACTTGTTTTCAAGAACCATCTGGTCTATGTCGGCGTTGGTCGCAAAGATGAATCTTCCGGAAAAATATTCTTCGGTATCGCTTCCCTTTGGCCTGAATTTTCGTTCGGAGATTACGGTCAACAGTTTTGCCTGCATGTCCAGTGGGATTTCGGTTATCTCATCAAAAAAGAGGGTCCCGCCCTGTGCCAGCTTTAGAACGCCATCCTTTGCGGAGACACCGGTGAACGTGTTTTTCGCCACACCAAAAAGGTCGCCCTCGATGGAGTTGGAATTTGACTCGGCCATTGTGAAACTGACAAACGGACCTTCCCTTCGTTTTGAATTCTGGTGGATTATTTTTGCGTCGTGCGTTTTTCCAACACCCGTCTTTCCAAGCAGGAGCACGTTCTCGTCCGATTCCGCGGCGCACTTTAGTCTTCTGAAATATTCTGTCGGTGAAAAACTGTCGTCATGCCGGGCCGAAAGCTGGTATTCATAGCTCACCGAAACTTTCAGCAAAAAGGAGCTGTCCATCTTGATGAACTTTGCTTTGGGAAAACGTCTATGCTCGCTTGTGGGAAAAAATTTGTCGGATGAAACGCAGAAGCAGCGAATCTTCATTTTTTGGCAGAACCCATACACTTCGCCAAATCTGTCGGGGCCAAAATCTGAGACGGCAGCCACCGGGAAAAGGTTGAAGGAAAATTCATCCGCGCCCTGAATCCATATTATTGGAAAATCCGCACCAAGCACAAGGTTGCACCATGCGGCAAGGGATGCGGACTCGCTGATTACGACTATTGCCTTAGTTTTCAGACTTTGCATTTTGCTTGCTGTCTTTTTTGAAAAGCCTGTACCAAATCAACAGGATTTTGTATTTCATGTAGGGGAAAATCAGGAAGATTTTGAGCGGATTGTGCTTGATTTCGTCCCAAATTTCCAGGCCCTTGTCAAATTTTTTTTCTGAAATCCTTGTGATTCGTTCCCCGAAGATTCCGATTATGTCCTTCTGGTAAAGGAAGATGCTTGAGGAAAAACTGTTCCTGCGGTTGTATGCCCATCCATCCTTTTCCTTGATTCCCTCGCTGACCAAAACCAAAGAGGGGGAGGCCTTGTAGATTGCCTGGACAATATCGTTTTCGACCTGCTTTGGATAGAAGCCAACATAGCGTCCAACAATCTGGAGGTCCTTGAATGTCGCGCGGACATTTTTTTCTGCCGCCATCAATGTTTTTTTGCGGCCACCAAGCATGTACAGGGATTTATAGTGCGACTCCAACACGCTGAGTATGCTGATTATGGCGTTAAATGGATTGTAGCGGACCGGAATTGGCTGCCTGAGTTTTTTTGCACCCTTCAAAATGCTTTTGGAGATTGGAAGAATCAGGTCGGCGTTCTGCACACACCTTGCGTACTCTCCCTTCCGTCTTGCCCTGAGCAAATCCCACACGGAAAGAAAAACAATCTGCTTGGTTCCGGGCTGGGCCTCCATTTCCAGAATCTTTTCCTCAATGTCCTGAGCCTCGCAGATGTCCACGGGCACGTCCAAAACCTTTATTCTCTGAATTGCCATAGTTCCTTCTCCCTTAGTGTATTCTGCACAACCGCCAAACCGTATAACGCCGCAGTCTCGCAACGCAGTATGTTTGTCATAAAATGCACGGGAAGTATTCCATATTTTTTCATAACCGCGATTTCGTTCGGTGAGATGCCGCCTTCCGCACCCACGAACACAGCGATTTTTTCTGCTCTGGTATTATCGGCAAAAGCCTCGTGGATTGTTATGGTTCCCTCGCTCTGTTCGTAAAGGACCACCGCCCTGCCTTGATTTTTGCTCTCCGTTTTCCAGATTTCCAGGGCATTTTCCAGGGACACGCATGGCATGACCCTCGTTTCAACTGGCGAACCGCTTTGCTCCCGGGCCTCGGTGATTATGCGCTGCCAACGGTTGTCCTTGCCGTCGCTTTTTTTTTGTGCGGATTCGACCGGACCGCTCTGGCAGAACTCTCCGACCACCGGGACAACGGCTGAGACTCCACATTCCGTCGCCTGCCTTATAATCAGGTCCATCTTTGGTGGTTTTGCGACAAACTGGAAAAGCCAGATTTCCTGTGGCACGGGTGCGTTTTTTTTGTCCAACTCTGTGTCCGATTTTTCATCCGACCTTTTTCCCGCGCACTGGAGCATAAGACTTTTTTCCGTCTGGTTGATTTTGGCTACCGTCATTTGCTGCATGGAACCATCGGGAAGACGAACGTCAATCATGTCGCCCGGCTCCACACGCAGCACCTGAACAATGTGCCGGTATTTTTTCCCCGACACTTCAAGGCAGCCAGAACTGTCCAGACCGGAATCCGCTATGAACTGCCTCATCAGCTTACTTTTCTGATTTTTCCGACTGTTCCGCTTTGACCTCAGCCTGTAGCTGCTTCAAAGTCTTGGTTGACTTCATCAGGGCCTTCATGTCCTCGGTTTTGAGAATTTTGATTGCCTCTTTGAGCTGGAGATCGTAGTCCAAATCATAAAGGCGGGCTGGCTTGGTCCTGTCAACTTCGTTCCGGACAATCTTTCTGATTACACGGGTCTCCACCGGGTACGCAAGATGGAGGATGTCCGCATAGGCCGCTATGTCTTCCTCGCCCATGTTCGGATGGTTTTCAACATAGGTCTCAATTTCGTTGGACTCCACCAGCTTTACGTATGCCTTTTCCTCATCCTCGTTGAATTCCGGGAACTTAACTTCCCTGTCCGGTGGAATGCCAATCTTGTCTATGTTTGTGTCGCTCGGTGAATAGTAGCGCGCCACGGTGATTTTGAATCCGTCGTTGTTGATAAGCTCGCTCGGAATCTGGACGCTGCCTTTCCCGTAGGTCTTTTCGCCGACCAGATACGCGACATGTGCATCCTTCAGTGCGCCCGCAAGAATTTCAGATGCAGACGCTGACGCTCCGTTAATCAGCACGACCACCGGTAGATTTCTGACCGTAGTTCTTGCCCTGTGTGCCGTGTAGACGGAGTTTTCGTAGGAAATGCGGCTCTTTGTTGAGACAATCACACCTGAATCAATGAATTTTTCAGCAATGTCCACAGAAGAAGAAAGGAGTCCGCCACCGTTGTTGCGAAGATCAAGAATCAGTCCGGTGTATTTTTCCTTGCTGAACTTGTCTATGGCCTCCTGGACCCTCTGTGCCGTGTTTGATGAGAATTCGGTAATCTTTATGTATCCAATTTTTGAGTCCTCAATCATGCCGGATTTTACGGTTGGGTTTTCGATGATTGCACGGGTCAGCACACGTTCAAACTCCATTGCCTTTCCGCGGCGGATTCTGACCGTGACGTTTGTTCCGACTGTTCCACGGAGCATGTCCAGAACCTCGTTCATTGTTATGGTTGAAGTGTCGGTTCCATCGATTGCGACAATCAAATCTCCTGACTGGATTCCTGCTTTGTATCCCGGTGAATCTTCAATTGGCTGGGAGACTTCGACATACGCCGGCTTGTCTGGTTTGTTTTCGGTCGGTTTTGTGATTGAAAGACCCACGCCACCAAAGCTGCCGACGGTCGTGTCCTTCAGGCTTCTCCATTCGTCCTTCGGCATGTAGACTGAATATGGATCGTCCAGAGCTTCAAGCATACCCTTGAGTGCGCCGGCGTACAGGATTTCCGGGTCAACATCATCAACATAGTTCTGCTGTATATAATAGTAGAGAGTGTTGATTATATCGAGATAACGCTTGTCCTGTTCTGGCTTGATATTTGCGGATTTTGATTGAGACTGCGCAAAACATTGTGAAGTGGCTATGGTCATAAAAAATATGGCCGCGGCCTTGGCTATGTGGCGACGCATTGTCGCATGAATATTCTTTCCCATATCTATATTTTACGGTGTTTTTTACCAATTGTTCAAGAGTAAATTTCTTTAAAAAAACAAATGGAGAGCTTTTTACTCCCCATTTGTCTTGTTTAAAAACTACAGCCTAAAATCAATAGTAGTCATAGTCGTAATCGTCGTCGTCATCATCGTCGTAGTAGTCGTAATCGTCGTCGTCATCATCATCGTAGTAGTAATCGTCGTCGTCGTCATAGTCGTAATCGTCGTCGCTGTAGTAGTCATCGTCGTAATAATAATCGTCCCAGTCTTCGTCGTCGTAGTAGTCGTAGTAGTCATCATCCTCGTCGTAGTCATCAATCCAGTCGGAGAAGTAGTCGTACACGAGGTCCTCGTTGAGCCAGTCTGTGACAAGTCCGGCAATCACTATGCGCTCATCTTCGGCAAGGTCGTCATCGGCTTCCGCAATTTCGAACATGTCTGCCGCAATTGTCGCACGTGCACCGTCGGAAAGATATTTTGAAAGAATCTCGACAGTGTCCTCAAGGAAGTTGTCCTTGTCAACCCAAAGATTTTCACAGTTCTGCAGGACCTTTTTCGGTGAGTATTCCAAATCGAACATCTGGAGTATTCTCTTGAGTTTTTCAAGGGCGGCCTTGTTTTCTGCGTCAGACTTGTCCAGGTCTCCCCAACATGCAATATTGTAGAGCGCACCCAAACGGTAAACGATGTCGTATTCGCCAAGCTCGTCGCACATGGCCTCCCAATCCTCGTCGGACATGTCTGAGAACTCATCCTCCATGTCAACAAAAAGGGACTCGTCATCATCCGACCAAGCCTCCGCCGCTGCCTGGGAGCTGATTGGGTTTACGTCGTATATAACCCACGAGTCATTGCAGTTAAGGTTTGGATTCATCATGTATTCGTAAGGAATGTAGCAGTAACCGCCGTCTCCCCACTGGTGTCCCCATGAGTTGCGGACTATGAAGCACTGGTCAGGGTCTGAATATCCAACACAGCACATGGCATGTCCGCCACCATCAGTTTCGTTGCTTTTGGGCATGGAAATGAATCCCTTGCGCGGGTTGTAGAAAGAGTCGTATATGACCGCGGCAAAAATGATTGGGTATCCTTCCGCAAGAACGCTCTTCCATGTGTTAAGGTCCAGAGGAACGAACTCGTATTTTGAAATCCTGTTGTCCAGTGCCTCGGTGTATGATTCGCTGCTTGGTTTCTGGGCGAACTTGTTTACGACATAAGGCCATGTATCTTCGCTGCAAACACCCTTTTCATTGAGCGACTGCAGGATTGAACTGTTGAACGTTCCGTCGTCCCTGCTTGTATTGTTGTCGATTGCGCGGGCATTGTAATAGAGAAACAGGCGGCTAACGTTGTAGTCGGAAACACCCTGGTTCATGTTTATTAGATACTCATAGGCTCCTGCCGTTGCGTTTGCCGTACACGAACCAAGCTCTCCCTGGTCTTCAACACGGGTCATGTGTTTTCTGAGGTCAACCTTTGAGGGAAGGTCGTCGGCATTGGATTTTGCCGAATATTTTGCAGCGGAGGCACGGCTTGCGGGATTCGCACTTTTGTATCCACCAGTCTTGATTATACTTCCGTCAGCACGTTTGATAATTTTTCCTTCCGAACTGCCTGCTGAAACAATGCTTCTTCCGTCCTGCGATGAATCGCCTGAACTTCCTCCACCGAAACAAGATGAAAGCAATGCGGCACAAGTAATGGCCATTAAAACGCCAACTATTTTTTTCATAGAGTCTCCTTCCGAGTTTTTTTCTCGCTGGTTAGATAGTATACAAGCAGAACAAAAAAGTGACTACCCAATTAGGTGGTATTTTGCACAAAAGTGTCCAGCGGTGGACCGATTGTTGAAAATAGATTGCCCTAGCCATGGTTTTGGTATACAATGGATGTATGCAGATAATACCAGTTGCGAGCGGCAAGGGCGGTGTCGGTAAATCACTTCTCAGCGCGAATCTTGCCATAGCTTTAGGACAGGCGGGTAAAAAAGTTCTCTTGGTTGACCTTGATTTGGGGGCGTCGAACCTTCATCTGGTCATAGGACAGACTTCGCCAAAAACAGGAATAGGAACATATCTCACAGGCCAGACACCTTTTGAACAAATCATAAGTCCCACGGATTATGAGAACGTTTATTTCATAGCGGGCGACTCGGAGATTCCGGGGCTTACATCGCTCAGGGCAAGCAAAAAAAATGATCTGGTCAAAAATTTTCAGGCGCTTGATTTTGACTACCTTGTTCTTGATTTGGGAGCGGGAACACATCTGACAATCCTTGACATGTTCCTTCTTTCGCCGCAGGGAATAATCGTCACCGCACCGACAGTCACGGCCACACTCAACGGCTATCTCTTTTTGAAGAGCATCGTCTTCCGCATGATGTACAACACATTCAGAAGGGGTACACCCGCGCACGACTATCTTGAGAACCTGAAAAAAGATTCCGCATCGCTCCAGCGTCTTTACATACCAAAACTGGTTGAGGCACTGGAATCTGTTGACCCGGAGAACACGGCCCTTTTCAAGTCACGCATGGAAGAATTCCGTCCACGTCTTGTGCTAAACATGATTGAGGACCCGAAGGATGCCGACCGTGCGAACAAAATCCGTCGTTCCTGCCAGCAGTTCCTTGGTCTGAATCTGGAGCATCTTGGTGTAATCTACCGGGACTCTCTACAGGACAAGGCTCTTGCGTCCAGACTTCCGGTTATAATCTACAAGCCCCAGTCCCTTGTTGCCCAGGGAATCTACCGTGTGGCGGACAAAATCATCCACTCGGAGACACTTGCCTTTGATTCAGGCTACGACATCACACAGGCGAGCGAAACTTCCTTCCAGATTGCGGCGGAAGAGGCTGGTGAGGATTATTACCAGAAGATGTCCTACGTGGAGGAGCTTATCGGAAGCGGAACATTGACCACAGGAGAACTTGCGGAAGCAATCAAGCAGCAGCAGTTTGAAATCACCCAGCTCAAAAAAGAAAACATCCTGCTGAAGAAAAAGCTGATTGACGCAGCCCGAAAAGGATATAAAGTTTAAATAATATTTATAAATATAGAAGGAAAAAGTAATGCCTCTTTACATTGAATATCCGTCATGGATTCACCCGGAGATTATACCGAACGTGCCAGTGCTGAGTCTTATCCGCTGGTACGGTCTGATGTATGTATTTGCATTTGGAACCGCATTTTTGGTTTTGAAAAAGGAACGGAAGGAAGGACTTCTGGACACTCCCGACCACAAGGCAACTGAGGATGAACTTTTCAGTTTCCTTGCCTGGGGAATTGTGGCTCTTCTTCTTGGCGCACGCATTTTTTCAACACTTGTCTATGACACAAGCGGAACCTACTGGAAAAAACCTTGGCTCATTTTCTGGCCATTCGACCCTGTTACAAAAAAATTTACGGGACTCGCAGGAATGTCATACCACGGTGGATTCATCGGTGGACTGATTGGAATGTTGGTCTGGTGCAAGGTTCATAAAAAGCCCACCTGGAAATGGATTGACGTTATGAGCGTGGCGATTCCGATTGGATACACGTTTGGCCGTCTTGGAAATTTTATGAACGGGGAACTCTACGGTCGTGTCACCACAATGCCATGGGGAATGGTCTTCCCGGCGGCAGAAAAATTCCCTGTATCGCAGGACTGGGTTCAGGACATAATGGCAAAAATTGGCATGACGGCACCTGAGGGAGCAACTTTGGTAAATCTTCCGCGCCATCCAAGCCAGCTCTATGAAGCATTGTTCGAGGGAGTCTTTCTTGGAACCCTGCTCTGGAACCTTCGCAAACGGAAGCCTTTCGACGGATTTATCGGATCTCTGTACTGCACTGGTTACGGAGTGGTGCGCTTTGTGATTGAATATTTCCGCGAACCGGACGCAGATTTGGGATTCAGAATCAGCTCGGACGGAAGCACGGAGCTTGCAAGGAACACGTCATGGATGAACATAAGCACCGGCCAGATTTTCTGCTTCATAATGATTGTGGGTGGACTCGGCCTCATGTTAGCTCTCTGGCTCAGGGACAAAAAACTGAAAAAGAAGGCATTGGAAGCGGACAACGGTTCCGAAAAATCCAAGCCAGCTGAAAAATCCGAAAAGAAGTAGAACTTCCTTAGAAAGAATAAATCCGGTTGCCTTCATTTGAGACAGCCGGATTTTTTTATGTGTTTGGATTAATGGTGGAAAAGCCTGATTCCGTTGAAGCACATGGTCATGTTGTAGCTGTCTGCTTCTTCGATGACCAAATCATCACGGACTGAGCCGCCTGGCTGGACAACTGCCGTTACGCCTGATTTGTGTGCGCGGTCAATGTTGTCGCCGAACGGGAAGAATGCGTCGCTTCCAAGTGCAACGTCGGTGTTCTTTGAAATCCATTCAGCCTTTTCTTCTTTTGTGAACACGCTAGGCTTGGTCTTGAAGATTTTCTGCCATTTTCCTTCGCCAAGGACATCCATGTATTCGTCTCCGATGTACACGTCGATTGCGTTGTCCCTGTCCGCACGTTTGATTCCATCGACGAAATCAAGCTCAAGGACTTTCGGGCACTGACGGAGCCACCAGTTGTCCGCTTTCTGTCCTGCAAGTCTTGTACAGTGAACGCGGCTCTGCTGTCCGGCACCTATACCGATTGCCTGCCCGTCCTTAACGTAGCATACACTGTTTGACTGCGTGTACTTGAGTACAATCAGCGAGATTATGAGGTTGCGCCTGTCGTTTTCAGAAAGATTCTTGTTCTTTGTAACGATATTTGAAAGGCAGCTTTCATCGATTTTGAGGAAGTTGTGTCCCTGCTCGAACGTCACTCCGAAGACCTGTTTTTTTTCAAGCTCCGCCGGAACATAGTTCGGGTCAATCTGGATTACAAGATAGTTTCCGCTTTTCTTTGCCTTGAGGATTTCCAATGCCTTTGGTGTGTATGAAGGTGCAAGAACTCCGTCGCTCACTTCCTTTTTGATGAGGAGTGCGGTTGCTTCGTCACATTCATCGGAAAGGGAAATGAAGTCGCCGAAAGATGACATGCGGTCTGCTCCACGTGCGCGGGCATAGGCACATGCAAGAGGGGTAAGCTCAACGTTCTCGGTGAAGTAGATTTTTTTGAGCGTGTCCGAAAGCGGAAGACCGACAGCGGCTCCAGCTGGTGAAACATGCTTGAAACTTGTCGCAGCAGGAAGACCGGTTGCCTCCTTAAGCTCCTTTACAAGCTGCCATCCGTTGAAAGCGTCCAGAAGATTGATATAGCCGGGTCTGCCGTTCAAAACTGTGATTGGCAAATCAGCTCCGTTTTCCATAAAGACCCTTGCCGGTTTCTGGTTCGGGTTGCATCCGTATTTAAGTTGAAGTTCGTTCATGCCACCATGATACTTTATATGGAAGATTTTGGAAAGATGGGCGGACAAAAGAAAAAAAACTCAATTTTGGCCAGAAAAAGTAAAAAATCTCTAAAGTCAAAAAATACAAGTCCGAAATTCTAAGCATAGGGTGGTAGAACCCGGGGACAGCAGACATATCGCATGTTTGTCTGTAACTCTAGAAATCTTACCTTATAAGGAGATACATTATGGTTATCAATCACAACATGAGTGCTATGTTTGCACAGCGTTCTGAAGGGCTGACTGAAGTTAGCCGCCAGAAAAACATGGAGAAGCTCTCTTCTGGCATGAGAATCAACCGTGCTGGAGACGATGCCTCAGGTCTTGCAGTTTCTGAGAAAATGCGCAGCCAGATTCGTGGTTTGAACAAGGCTTCAGAGAATGCTCAGAATGGTATTTCTTTCATCCAGACAGCTGAAGGATATCTTCAGGAAACAGAAGACATCATCCAGCGCATCCGTGAGCTGGCTGTCCAGTCAAGCAACGGTATCTACACCGATGAAGACCGCACAATGATTCAGGTTGAAGTTTCTTCTCTCATCGCTGAAATTGACCGCGTTGCATCACACGCTCAGTTCAATGGCATGAATATGTTCACAGGACGTTTCGCTCGCCCAACTGGAGAGAACAATGTTACAGCTTCTATGTGGCTCCACATTGGTGCCAACATGGACCAGAGAACCCAGGTATTCATTGGAACAATGTCTGCCGCAGCTCTCGGACTCCGCCAGGTTGGAACTGAGGAAATCATGAGCCTTGAGACTCCTGACAACGCAAACCGCGCAATCGGAACTCTCGATGAGGCAATCAAGAAGATTAACAAGCAGCGCGCTGACCTCGGTGCATACCAGAACCGCCTTGAGATGACTGTAAGAGGTCTTGACATTGGTGCAGAGAACCTCCAGGCATCTGAGAGCCGCATCCGCGACACAGACATGGCATCTGAGATGGTTGACTTCACAAAGAACCAGGTTCTCAGCCAGGCTGGAACTGCAATGCTCGCACAGGCCAACCAGTCTTCACAGAACGTTCTCTCTCTGCTCCAGTAGTTTTTCATCACGCAAAGCAGCGTAGAACGGTGACAAAAGGCACTTCCATTTTGGGAGTGTCTTTTTTTTATGCCGATTATTCCAAGACATATTCCTTGAACTATTGCAAAATAGTGAGTATTATGTTCGATGAAATAACAAGGGGGACAGATATGGACATTTCTGAACAGATTCTCAATCTTCTTCGGGACAACGCAAGGATTTCCGTGGAGGATATTTCCGCTATGACCAAGACGAGCGTTGACGAAGTGAATGCGGTTATCAAAAAGCTGGAGGACGACGGCGTAATCATGAAGTATGCCGCAATCATCAATCCAGAGAAGGACGCGGTTGAAAAATCAAAAGTCAGGGCGGAAATTGAAATACAGGTTGCCCCTGAACGCGAGCATGGTTTTGATGGAATTGCCGACAGAATCTACCGTTTCCCGCAGGTCAAATCGCTTTATCTTATGAGCGGTGGATATGATTTGAAGGTCGTGATTGAGGGGGACACTCTGCAGGATGTCGCGCTTTTTGTTGCCCGCAAACTTTCGACATTGGCCGGGGTGCGCTCCACAAAAACCCATTTCCTTCTTAAGACCTACAAGGAGAATGGCATTTTTTACGTTGAAGAAAAGAAGGACGGCAGAGAAGGAGTTACAGCATAATGAATACCCGCGAAGACAGATTCAGCCGCTCGATGTTGGAGACACCACCAAGCGGAATCAGAAAATTTTTTGAAATGCTGATTGGCCATGATGATGTTATCTCTCTTTCAGTTGGCGAACCGGATTTTCCGACTCCGTGGCTGATGAGGGAAGAGGCTTTTTATCACCTTGAGCAGGGACACACAAGCTACACAAGCAACTGGGGACTCCTTGAACTGCGTGAGGAGATTGCCCGTTACATGCAGAAGTACGGCTGCTCATACAATCCGGCAAAGGAGATTCTTGTTACGGTTGGCGCGTCCGAGGGTGTGGATGCAGTCCTCCGTGCCATACTGAATCCCGGCGACGAGATGATTGTCTGCGAGCCATGCTATGTGAACTATATTCCACTTGCGCATCTGTGTGGGGCAAAGATTGTGAAGCTCGACACAAGCGAAAATGATTTCCACCCGACCGCCGAACAGTTCCAGAAGCTGATTACGCCAAAGACAAAGGCGATAATGTTCTGTTCTCCAAGCAACCCGACAGGAACCATGGTCCCTGCCGACGAGCTGAAAAAGATTGCGGAATTGTGCGTAAAAAATCAAATCTGGTGCGTGGCCGATGAAATCTACTGCGAGCTTGTCTACGACGAAAACAAGCACACATCGATAGGCTCCTTCCCCGGAATGAAAGACTATTCAATCATACTGAACGGATTCAGCAAAAGTTTTGCCATGACGGGATGGAGAATCGGATGGATTGCGGCCCCCGAAGATTTGATGGCGCAGATTGTCAAGCTCCACCAGTACAACACAATCTGTGCGCCGATTATGAGCCAGTATGCCGCGCTGGAGGGTCTGAAAAACGGATGGGACGAGGTTGAGAGAATGAGGATTTCATATCAGCAGAGAAGGAACCTCATGTACAAGTCCTTTGTTGATATGGGGCTGAATGTTCCGGAGCCGACCGGAGCTTTCTATATGTTCCCTGACATCAGTTCCACAGGCATGAGTGCGGATGATTTTGCCACGGAGCTTTTCAAGAGACACAATGTCGCGGTGGTCCCGGGTACTGCATTTGGAGATGCCGGAGCGGGCCACATAAGATGCTGCTATGCCACGGCGGTTGACAAAATCAAGATTGCGCTGGACAAGATTGCGGACATGGTTGAGGAATGTAAAAAGGGGAACATCCAGTAAACCATTCTGAACTGAAAACAGCCCTAAACATGGGTTAAAAAATCTCCGATAAATGAACTGGGGTCCTGTACTCCAGTTTTATTTTTTAGAGGACATTTGCTATTATGGTTGCTTTGATTGTTATTTTAGTTGTAATTGCCGTAGGCTCTGCTATATTTTTTATCCTCAAAAATAAGGGTGGAACGTCAAAAAATGGTGGCGGGAAATCGCAAACCCAGATAATCCGTGAGGCAAAAAGGAAGTTGGACAGAAATCCTGACGACCCGGATGGACTTGCTGAGCTGGGAGAAATCTATTTCCAGAACAAGCTTTGGGACAAGGCCCTGCCAATCTACAACCGCCTTTACATGCTCGCCGCTAAGGATCCACGGGTTGACAATTTCCATAGCATACTCCGTCATGGAATCTGTCTTTTGAATATGGACAATGTTCAGGAGGCAATAAAGTCTTTGTCGCTTGCCTACCAGATTCAGTCCCACGATTTTGAGGTGAACTACTACATGGGACTTGCCATGTTCAAGGACAAGCAGTATGACAAAGCTGTTCCATGCCTCAAAAAAGCTCTTGTGATAAATCCGGAGGCGGAGGGTGTCTACCTGGTTCTTGGACAGAGCTACTATTACGGAAACCACTACCGCGACTCTCTTCCATGTTTCAAACGTGCGCTTGATGAGGACCCGACAAACAAGGAGGCCCTTTTTGATATGGCGGACGCTATGAACATTGGTGGCCATGGCGACAAATCAATCAAAGTGTTCATGCACCTTAGGGCGGATCCAGTTTATGGACCAAAATCATGTCTTGAGGCCGGTGTGTACCATATCAAGATGGGCGACTACGATGCGGCCATACAGGATTTTGAAGTCGGAATGAAGCACCAGAACATAGAGCAGGATGTTCTTCTTGATTTGCAGTACAGAACCGCCCAGTGCTATTTCAGCAAAAACGATTTTGCTAAGGGCCTGCAGCTTTTGAACAGCATCCGTCTGGTCAACGCAAACTACAAGGACGTGAACGCATTGATGAGCCGCTATCAGGAGTTGAGCCAGAACACCAATCTCCAGATTTATCTTTCGTCCGGTGCGTCCGATTTTGTTGCGCTGTGCCGAAAATTCATAGAGATTGTCTACAGGGGTTCGCAGGTCAAGATTATGGACATACAGGTTCAGCCGGCGTACACCGACATTCTTGCGGAGGTTGACACGGTGAAGGCTTCCGACATTGAGCTGTTCAGATTCTTCAGAACATCCGGCTCATCCGGGGAGCTTTATGTGCGCGACCTCCATGGACACATGCACGATGTAAAGGCCGACCGTGGATTCTGTGTAACGGCGGGTGTGTTCTCGGAGGATGCCCACAAATACATAGATGGCCGACCGCTGGATTTGGTGGAAAAGCCAAGGCTCGTGAAAGTCCTGAAATCAATCAGCCTCTAGGGAACCGCTGCTATTTGTGGAAAAAACTGCTTATGTAGTAGATGACTATTGCGCAGGAGACCATCAGGCGCAGGCCGCTTCCTGTCAAAAAGCCGAGGAACGAAAACCATGCGGATTTTAGGGCCGTTTTGAAATTGCTCTTGTCGTGAATCAGTTCGCCAACAAGCGCTCCCAAAAAAGGTCCAAGCAGGATGCCCACAACGTTCCCTGTGAACACTCCGAGCATCACACCGACCATGGCCCCCCGCGACCCAGCCTTTGAGCCTCCCGACTTTTTTGAGAAAATGCCCGGCACAAAACTGTTCAGCACCTCGACAGTAACCGTGAGTACCCCAAAAATCACAAGAGCCGGAATGGCAATGTTTGTCCACTGCACAAAATATCCAAGCATGAGTGCACCCCAGCACAATGGAGTGCCAGGCATGGCGGGAACAATGCAGCCGATGATTCCCACAATAATCATGATTATGCCAATGGCAATAAAAGCAATATCTCTCACAATCATGGAAAAAATTATACCAACGACAGCCCACCACCGCAAGACCATGCCCCCAGGGACCGGGAATTTTTAGTCTCACCCTATTCACAAAAAACAGATTTTCCGTTATATTAAATTCCATCAATATCGGGCTATAGCGCAGCTGGTTAGCGTACAAGTCTGGGGGACTTGGGGTCACCGATTCGAATTCGGTTAGCCCGACGACAGGGGTTCTGAAAACACAGGTTTTTGGAACCTCTTTTTTTGTCCGCGAGGCTGAATTTTTTTTCCCAATCGTGTACAATAAAAGCATGGAACAGTACAAGAAAGAATTTATCGATTTCATGGTCGAGTGCAGGGTTTTGAAGTTTGGGTCGTTCACTTTGAAGAGCGGACGACATTCCCCATTTTTTATGAACGCAGGGGCATACACCACCGGAAGCCAGCTGATGAAGCTTGGTGAATACTACGCCCAGGCCATACACGAAAATTTTGGTGACGATTTTGATGTCCTCTTTGGACCAGCGTACAAGGGAATCCCTCTGAGTGTTGCGACAGTCATTGCATACAGCAGGCTTTATGGAAAAGAAATCCGCTATTGCTCAAACCGCAAGGAGGAAAAGGACCACGGTGCCGACAAGGGAAAACTTTTGGGAAGCGAAATCAAGGACGGAGACAGGGTTGTGATTATTGAGGATGTCACGACTTCCGGGAAATCTATTGAGGAGACATATCCGATTGTTGTTGGCCAGGGGTCATCGCCGGATAAAATAAAGATTGTTGGCGAGATGGTCAGCCTGAACAGAATGGAGCGGGCACTTGATTCGGAAAAGAGCGCACTGGACACAATCACCGAAAA
>JAEEGL013372384.1_pt1 | contig 27420 bp, 28 predicted proteins | sample 9134231 | NCBI WGS metagenome assembly JAEEGL01 (sample SAMN16246548, study PRJNA631951) | gut metagenome | biome: gut microbiome; feature: rumen; material: fiber-attached | host: Bos | place: Iran: Karaj | collected 2018-10
AGGAAAAAATATGTTTCTAAAATAGGTGTTGTATTCGGGCAACGTAGTCAGTTAGCTTGGGATATACCTGCGGAGGATACTTTTGACTTGTTAAAAGACATCTATAAAATAGATGAAAAAGAGTATCAAAAAACTAAACAGGAATTAATAGAATTACTAAATATTTCAGAGGTTATTAAAAAACCTGTTAGATCTCTAAGTTTAGGACAACGAATGAGATGTGAAATAGCAGCATCACTAATTCATAGACCTAGTATTCTATTTTTAGATGAACCTACAATTGGATTAGATGCTGTGAGTAAAAAAGTAATTAGAGACTTTATTCTCAAAATTAATAAAGAGAGAAAAGTAACTGTTATTTTGACTACACATGATATGCAAGATATAGCATCCTTAGCTAAAAGAATTATTTTAATTGGTAAAGGGCAAATCTTATACGACGGATCACTTGAAAAACTAAAATCCAAATATGGTAGTTTCAAGAACGTGATCATCAACACAAAACAAACTATTAAAGAAATTAAAATGAAGGGAGTTCTCAGTAAAAAGAAAATAGATGGCGGATATAACTTCATAATAGATTCTAATTTAGTTACTGTTTCTAAATTTATAAATCATCTAACTAGTAAATACCAAGTGGATGATATAGATGTAGAACAAGAACAAATAGATGATGTAATTTTAAAATTATATCAATATTATGAGATATGAGAGCATACTTAAATTATTTTAAGTTAAGAGTAATAACAAATTTACAATATAGAAGTGCTGCATTAGCAGGAATATCTACTCAATTATTCTTTGGATTTTTATATATTATGCTATATTTAGCAATATATGAATCTAACTCTGGAGCTAGTTCTCCAATGGATTGGAATACATTAGTATCATATTTATGGTTACAACAAGCTTTTTTTGCTATTACATATCCTTATTTAAAGGATAATGAATTAATTAGTATGATTAACAATGGAAATTTGGCTTATGAGCTCATAAGACCACAAAATTTCTATTTAAAATTTTATATTAAGATGTTAGCAGAAAGAATTGTATCAACACTTCTTAGATGTTTACCAATCATAGTAATTGGATTGTTGTTACCTTATCCATATAAGTTATATTTACCTCCAACATTAGATAATTTTCTTATGTTTATTTTCTCACTAGTTCTTTCTTGTTTATTAGTAACATCATTATCATTAATAGTTCATATTATTACAATGTTTACAATTGACTCAAGAGGAGTTACAAGTGCATATTCAATGATAGCTGAAGTATTTATGGGATTAGTTATTCCAATACCTTTTTTCCCATTGTGGATGAAGAAAATAGCATATGTTTTACCATTTAGATTCATAGGAGATTTTCCATATAGAGTTTATTCTGGTAGCATAGGTATTTCAGAAGGAAAAACCCTATTATTAGGAAGTTTTATATGGATGACTATAAGTATTACTTTTGGTTATTTATTATCAAAATATGCTCTTAAAAAGGCGGTAATTCAGGGTGGTTAAACTTTATATTGAAAGTTTTAAAAACAATATAAAGAGCCAAGTCGAATACAAAGCTTCTTTTATAATGAATTCCATTAGTCAATTCTTTGTATTTTTTACTTATTATTTCATAATAATAGCTTTATTTGATAAGTTTGATAATATTAAAGGTTTTAATGTATATGAAATATTATTATGCTTTTCAATAATTCATTTTGGTTTTGCAGTTACTGAAACATTCTTTAGAGGAATTGATAAATTTGAAGATCTAATTATAGATGGAAGTCTAGATAGATTTTTAGTCAGACCTCAAGGGATATTATTTCAAGTAATGTGTTCTAAAATAGATTTTATAAAAGTATTTAGAATATTACAGTCATTAATTGTAATGGCAATAGCATTAATTAATCTTGATATTGTATGGAATATAGGTAAAGTAATATTGTTATTATTAATGATGATTGCTTCAGTATTAATTTTTTTTGGAATTTTTGTGTTGACTGCATCATATTGTTTTATTACTATACAAGGATTAGAAGTTAGGAACTTATTCACAGATGGTGGTAAGAATTTAGCTCAATATCCTATTTCTATTTATAGAAAAGGAGTTGTCTTCTTTTTTACATTTATAATTCCATATGGTTTTATAAATTATTATCCATTGTTATATTTTATTGATAAATCTGAAAATATATTTTATATGTTTTCACCACTATTAGTATTGGTATTTTTAATACCATGCTTATTATCATTTAAAATTGGAATGAAGCACTATAATAGTGCGGGTTCTTAATATAAAAAGAGTTGTGTAAACAACTCTTTTTTTTATATTCTTTTATGTAAAAAATGATACAATGTATAATAGAGGTGAACGTATGGAAAATGAAAATAAAAATAAAGTGTTTATAATAATAATTTGCATATTAGCATTTATTGTTGTAGGACTTGGAGCCTATATATTATTAGGCTCAGAAAAGAAACCAGAAGAAGGTAAAAAATCCTATGTAGGTGGTTATCTTGCTTTTGTAGAACATGATGATGATTATAATGAAGATAAGTATTATGAATTATTCTTAAGAGAAGATGGAGTATTTAGACTAAATTTAAATACAGAAGCATTTTCTCCTGATGTAGGTACATATGAAATAAAAGATGGAAAACTTCTTATGAAAACTAAAATTGCTTATGGAAGTGATAGTTGTTTTTATAAAGATGAAGAATTTATGTATGATTATTCATTCGATATAACAGAAGATGATTCATTTAAATATAAAGTAAGTGATACTAATACTGATTATATTTTTAAGAAAGATGAAACTAGAAAAGAAACAACTGATGAATTAAAATATTATGTTTTATTTCCAGTAGTTGGAGACTCTGAAAATTCTCCTATTGATTGTACTGGTGATTTAACAAAAAAATCTGAATATGAAAGTGTATTTAAAGAAGATGGTAGTTTAGTAATAGACTATGATATTAAAACATCTAGACCAGAATTTGATTATAAATTAGTTTATGATTTAGTTGTAAAAGAATCTTCTAAATTAAAAAAGAGTAAAAATATAAATTTATTTGATTATGTAGGAAGAGCAAAAGTATTAGCTAGTCAATTTACTTATGTTAATTATGATGTATATTTTTATAATTTACCAAAAGATGTTTATGAAAAAAATGTAGAACAGATAAAAACAGATAAAGAAACTAAAGTTAAAGATTGCAAAGCAGATGAGTGTGTAATGAATGTTACTACAGGATATAAAAATATTAGTAAATATCTTGTTAAGAAAGCATTTTATTATTATGTATTAAGTGATAGTGGTAGCAAAGTAGAAACAAGAAGTATACTAAATAAAAAATATATTACTGAAAGAATACCTGATGAATGGTTAAAACTAGGTAGTTATAAAACTAAAGATGCTATGTATAAAGATGTATTATTAATGGTAGATGAAAAACAGGAATATAAAAATTACTTAGTTGTTTATGATACTGGTAGTAAGATAATTTTAAAATATAAAGGCAAGAGTAAAGTAATAGTTGATACAAAAGACTATGAAGATAGTTCCTTTGATGCATATTATCTTGAAAATGGGCCACAAGAAGATGATACAGAAACTGATGCTTCAGCATATGTAGGTGGATATAAAGTAAAAACTGATACAGTTGATGATATGCCAGTTTATGTATATATGTATTTAAGAGCAGATGGAACATATACATATGGTAATAATAGTTTTTTAGGTGGACGTAATGCTGGAACATATGAAATAAAAGATGGAAAAATCTTATTACATGATATTGTTTCATACGGAAGTGATGCTTGTTATTTCACTGATAAATCATATTTAAGTGATAAAACTATAACTATTAAAGATAATAATACTTTATATGATGAAAGTAAAAAATATACATTTAAAAAAGATAATGAAATAATAGAAGAAAAAGTTGATGCTGCTAGATATATTACAAACCCAGTTGATGGCAAAAAACCAACACCATCAGATGATGAGTGGATGCATTGTAATGCAGATGGTTCATTAATCAATGAAAGAAACGATTAAAAGAGTTGTGCAAACAACTTTTTTATTATGTTAAAAAATATAAAATCATGTTAAAATATCAATAGAGGTTGATAAAATGACATGGGTATTAATTATACAATTATTATTAATATTTCTTTTATTAGGAGGAATAGTAATTTTTATTATTTTTATTACTAGAAAAGTTAGAGGCTTTTTAATGACATATTTTAATACTCCATCATTAAAACAAGCAATAGAAAATAGTAAAATTGAAGATGAGAATACTCATAAATCAATAGCTTCTATGGAAAGCGTATATTTAGATAGAATAGAAAATGATTTTCCTGACTTAAACATGAATGAATTAAAGAGTAAAGCAGAAGCAAATATTATAAATGTACTTGATACTATTGAATCTAAAAATATAGATCATTTAAAAAATAAAAATGAAAAAATAGTTGCTTATACACAACATAAAATAGATGATTTAAAAGATAAAAAAGTTGATATAGATAATATTAATATACATAAAACATTATTAAATAAATATGATGTTAATAATGGAATAGCTACTATGACATTTGCATCTTCTCTTGAATATTATTATAAAAAGGGAAGTGAAGTAGGTCATAAAATACAAACTAGATTTAAAACAGAATTTATATATATAATTGATGCTAGTAAATTACATAATAATGTTAAAGGATTAGGTCTTAATTGTCCTAACTGTGGTGCTCCTGTTAAAACACTAGGTCATAAACATTGTGAATATTGTAATTCAGGAGTAATAGAGATAGTTAAGAAAGTTTGGGTTATAAATAATATAAAAGAGTATTAAAAAAAAGAGGTTAATTAATAACCGCTTTTTTGTTTGAATAAGAATGACATTGATGTAAACTCAGAACTTCCAAAACACAACTCTATATTATCTGATTGTGGTACAAATGTTACATCATATAGTTTACCATCATATGTAGTAGCATATGTTATAAATGGTGGTACAGAATTATCTGATTTAACCATTGTCCATGCATGATCTTTTATAATAATATCTTTATAAACAAAATTATTAATTGTATTAGTATTTGATTGTGTTTTTTCAGTTAAATATTTTTGAACATCACTATTATATGGAAGAGCATCCATATATTTAGTAGTAACTTTACAACTAAGTGTTTTATTAAAATATTCAGTACTATCTTCATATGTTTCATTAGTAGGATTATATCCTTTAGGGAATACAATATATAAATCACCGATAGCATTTGTTTCTGAGTTTTCTCTAGCAGATTTTCTAATTTGATTAATGCTTTCTTTACTTTGTTTCCATCTTTCTTTAGCAAATTCATATAATGAACCACCTGCTGATTTAGCTCCAGTAATAATAGCAGCACTATTTATAATAAATACAATTATTACACCAACTACTGCTACAAACATGGCTATTTGTGATACACCACCTTTATAAGCAACATCTGCTATTAAATCTTCATCACTTTTATCAGGATTATTTGCTTTAATAAGTTCTACTTCTTTTAGTGCTTTATCTAAATAAATATCTTTAAATTTAACACCAAGTATTAAAGAAACTATAAGATCAATTACTAAAGCAATTGTTGAGTTTGGTACTATAAAAGAAGCAACTGAATATATTATTAAAGTTATAACACCTAATCCCCACATTTTTCTATAAAACATATAGAATGGTCCAAAGAAGAATGAACACCATGAAAAACCATTTTTCATTTTGGGTACATTTTTACCAATGTACTCATTTAATAATAAAAAGTCTTCATCATGTTTAAATAGGTTAGGACCATAATGTTTTTTAGATACAAATCTCTTTGGCCTATAATCTATATTCTTTTCTTCAGATTCTAATTCTAAATTTTTTTCATCTAGGATATCAACACCACAATTGGTGCATACTGTTTCTCCTACATCTAACGTTTTTCCACAATTTGGACACTTATTCATAAGACCTCCTTATTTAGATAATATAGGGCTATTTGCTATAGAAGTATATCTAGAATTTGATATAGAACTAGCATATATACTAGGTATATCTTTATCCCTTTCATCATTTATATCATATCCTTTTAATTGTAATGATCTTTTTAGAAAACCAAGTATATTTTTACGATTAATATGCATTACAGTTTTTCTATGATTTACATCTGAGTTTCCAATAAATCTAGTAAATCCAGTTGGATCATTATAATTAATATATTTTCTAATAGCTTTTACTAAATAATTTTCTCCATATTTTTCAACAGTAGCAAGACATGCTTCATCTAGTGATAGAATTGCTGTTTGACTAAATAATAATTTACAAAAAGTTTCAATTTTCAAATTCATATCTTTTGTAATAGAACTTGGAATAGGGAAATTTGATAATGTATATTTTATTATTTGTTTTATATCTTTTATAGTTATATTCTTTTGCAATCTTTCTCTAATTTTTAAATAATTTCCATTTGTAAATTTACTATAATCATTTTTGAAAGCTGCTTTTACAGCACATATAACTTGATCTAATCCATACTTAACATATGTTGCTTTCATAGCATCTATAAATAAGTATGTTTTTTGTTCTAAAGATAAGCCTAAATCAGCAGTTCTTTTATCTCTAATCTTAAATTCATTTCTATCTTTGACTGCATTTTCAAAAGATTCAATTATATCTTTATCAACACAATATGTTTTAAGATAATTTTCAAAATCAGTACAACTAGGTTGTAATCCAAAATTAATGCATTGTTCAATATAATTATTTATATAAACTGATATATCAGAACCATAGCTATAACCATGTTCATTTATAACACCAACACCTCTTATAGTTGGAGTAAATGGTATATTTTCATTTAAACCTGATTTTATATATTTATTACTATTTACATAATCAATTATTTTCGCTAATGATTCAGTATCATTTGCACGTAATCTAATAATTACATTATCAAGTCTTGATTCTTGAGCAACTTGAGAAAGGTGTACTATATTTTGTTCTTCTAAAAATGAAAATAGCTCTAGTACACTTTTATATAGATGTGTAGATTTTATAGATAAATATATTTTTATATAATTATCTTGAACATGCAAGTCGTTATTAAATTGAAACCAAAATGGGTTACTATTAACATCACAAAAAGCATTAATACTTCTTTTATATGCAAAATCTCTAGACCATTTTTCAAAGAATTGTCTATTACTTTTACCATGACCATGACCATCTGATTCTTCTTTTGGTAATAGGCCATAGTGTAGATAATTATATACTATACTACTATTAATTTTTACTTTTGGATTTTGAATGGAGATTTGATAAATATTTTTTAGAATTTCATTTATTTCATTTTGCTTTGAATGTTCATAAAATAAAGCAGTAGGTAACTTTTTATTCATCATTACCTCCAAAGATATCTAATGATGTTTTTTCAAGTAATTCTGCCATATTTATTGGATTTATGATAACTGTATCTTCTACATCATCGTTATTTATAACAATTCCAGTTTCTTTAGGATTGACTTCATCATCAATGAAGATTTCTTTATCACCAAGCATAACTTTTTGAATTGCCATATTTATCATCTCCTATTATACATTATACAAAAAATAATAATTATTTTAAATAATAAATTGTATTTTTTTTAATATAATCTATGATATAATTATTTTATATGATAGAGAGGTAGAAAAATGAGTGATACTACAAGAAGTAATAGGGATTATGTTGTAAGTAATGCTAATGCAATTTCTAGTAGTGCAAAATCTGCTGGAGTAATGGGCGGTGTCTCATCTTCTAGTTTTAATTCAACTTCTATGTGTCCATCAATGGAACCTGGAATAGTTGAAGGTTTCTTAGGAACTTGTAAAGAATTATTTAGAAGAATTAGTGAAGATGCTACTATGGTTGCTCAAATAGGTGATGATTTTGTTAGTCTAGATAATGTTATGGCTGGACATGCTAGTTCATTAAATATGGATATTAAATCAAAAAGTTATGAAGTAGGAAGTGTAGCATTAGCTGAAGATAGAGATTCTGATGTTCCTTCAAATGAAGATATTAGAAAAGAAATAGAAGGAATTTTAGCAGAAAAAGGATCAGATTTTAAATTAAAAGATAGATCAAAAGAAAAAGATAATGACACTGATGAAGATGATGACTATGGCGATAATAGAAACTATGGTGGATATAATAATTGGGGCAATAATAGTCAATCTGGTTCACCATCAGTTAGTAAGCCAAGTGCAGCTACTCCTGAAAAGTCTACTCAAGGAGTAACTGTACCAGATAAGAAAACAGAACCAAAACAATATGAAATACCAACTTGGCCAACTCAAGATAAAGTAGTTGAGCCTGATAAAACAACAAGTAGTGAAGAAGTACAACCTCCAATTAGAAAACCAGAAATAGTTACTATACCACCACAAGTTGTTCAATTATCACAAAAAGGAAAAACAAGCACAGGAACAGTTAAAAAATATGTTGGTGGTACTGATACATTAGCAAGTAAACCTATTGATACTCAACAACAAGTAGTAGAAGAGCCATTCATTGAAGAAGCACCTATAGAAGAACCTATGGTTGATGATTACTATGAACCAAGTATTGAAATACCTGAGGACAAATTAGTTGTTGAACAAGTTAGTTCACAAACAACAAATGTTAATGAAGCGTCTTCTAATAACTCATCTAAAGGTCTTAAGACTGCAGCAGCTGTAGTAGGTGTTGGAGTAGCACTTGGAGCAGCAGGATATGGTGCTAATAAGCTATTGAATAAAGAAGATGAAGAAGATGATGAAAAAGATTATGGGTGGGGTGAGAATTAATGACAAAAGTATATAGTGCAGATTTAGTTAGTGCAAACTCAGGAGCAATGATATCCCAACTTGAAGCAACATCAAATTCAACAGCAGAAACAGTATCAAAAATAAATAATTTTATTAGTGGTTCTCAAGGAGTTTTATCAGGACCAGGGTATGATGCTGTTAGAGCAAAAATGGGTGTTTATGCAGATGCATTAAATAAACAAAAAACAATATGTGATAATTTATCAAATAATGTAAGAGCAGCAAATAATATAATGATTACTTTTATGGATGGATATTCATATTTAGATAATTCATTAATTCCAGATATAGAAAACTCTATAGAAGATATTAAATCATTTATAGGATGGTTAGAATCATATACAACTGTAACTACAACAGATCCTGCAACTGGAAAAACAACAACAACTCAAAAGAGAAATGGAACAGATGCAGAAATAGCTGAGTGGAAAGGTATTCTAGCAGAATTAGAAAGAAAATTAGAAAAATTAAAGCAATTAGATCCTACAGATTCTTCTGCATTTGCATTATTAAGTGATGTAACAGATGATATAAGAAACTTTGCAAAAGCATTATATGAGTTAAAATTACCAAGTTATAAAGGTAAGACTCCTGATGATCAAAACTCTGCAGAGTTTAAAGAATTATTAGGCGATATGGGTATCGCTAATAAACCAGTATTCTATTGTCAAAAAGGTTGGTATGATGCAGAAGGCAAACTTCATAGATGGAAAACATCTTGGGGTAAAAGTATTGCATCAAGTGGATGTGGACCAACTTCAATGGCATCAGTACTTGCTACTATGTTAGGCGATACTTCAATAACACCATCTACAATAGCTAATATGATGAATTATAATGATAACATTGGTGGTACATATGTATCTAAAGCATGTAACAAATATGGCCTAGATTATGATTATCATATTGGATTAGGAAAGAACAAAATGAACAATTTCTTGAGTAATGGTGGTAAGATGATAGTTGCTGTTAATAATGGTGGTCACTACATAGCAGTATTAGGATATGATAAAAATACTGGAAAATATACTGTTTGTGATCCTAATAATCCTAAAAAGAGAACATGGACTTATAATGAAATTGCTACTGGACATACAATGGTATTTCATATAGCGCCTAAAGGTAAGAAAGTTCAAGAATGTATTTAAAAAGAATGGTTGCAAAAATCATTCTTTTTTTATATAATATACATTACGTCTAGGAGGGCAATTATGGAACAAGAAATAAAATATGCAATTGCTGTTGTTAATAAGCCAAATAGAGTTTCTTTTTATCCAGAAAGTGAGGATAAAATAATTGGCTATATTATTAGTAAAGTAATAGTTGCTAGAGAAGAAACAAAATATAGTGATGGTGTAGAATATAAAGCATATGATGTGTTATTACCATATACAGGAGTTAGTAATAAAAAAGAAGAAGTAATATATGATAGAGATGGTAATCCTGTTAATACTACTAGAATATATAGAATATATAATACATATGAAGAAGCTTTAGCAGAAAAGAAAGAATTAAATAAAAAAGTAAGATTTATAGTAACTTCAAATGAATTAAAAAATAAAAAATCAATTGATAAATGTGCTCAATATAATATGCAAATGCATGAATGTGATATAATTGAGTCTGTTATTGATAGTTATTGTAAAGATTTAAAAACAAAACAAATGCAAAGAGTTTTAGTATAAAAAAAGCACTAATCATTAGTGCTTTTATTCTGCAACAATATCAGTAATTGTTGTTTTGTTATTTTCTAAATATTTATTAATTTTTCTAGATAATATAATAGTAATAATTGAGTTGACACATAATGTTGCTCCTTCTAATCTAGTCATTATTTTAGCTAAGAATAGAGGATTTACTACTACAAGAATACCTAATGTGAATATTATTAATACAAATGATAAATATATCCACCAAGATGTAGTTCTATTTTTTCTATATTTCATTAAATTCATGAAGTTCATGATAGAGTATAATAGTAATATAATTCCTACAAATACATTTATTAATCTTATAATCCATGTTGGATCAATAAATATTGATATAGAAACTGCTATTAAAGCAATACCAAATATAATATAAAATATATCTGCGCTAGTTTCTATTCCTTTGTTTTGGATAATTCTAATAAAACTACCAATACCTACTAACATAAAGATACTTGCAAGTAGATATCCACCAATACTTAATGATTCAATAGGAAATATTAATAATAAAAGTCCTAGTGCAAAAAATATAAGTGCATTTAATAAACTATTCCATTTAATTGATTTTAAAGCGTTCATATAAACCTCCTAAATCTAATTAAATTATATAATAAAAATAATAAATTGTAAATTTTATTGTATCATGAATAATAATGTTTCTTGAGTATATGCTGCAGTTGGTGATGTTCCATGGCTAGCACCATCTAATTGAACAAATGAAGCATTACCACCAGCGGCTTTAATTTTAGAAACATTGTTTCTCATAGAACTATTATAACTTTGTTCAGCAGAACCTACTGTTCCAGCAAAGGCTCTTACTTTAGTACCAATAAAATTACTTGGATTAATTGAATAAGACCCACAACTTACTGGAACTGCAGAGTAGAAGAACCCAGGATAATTATCAACTAAATGCCATGTTCCAATAGCTCCTCTTGATGCTCCAGTTATAGATATTTTAGATTTATCACAATTATATTTTTGACAAACTGTATCAATAATACCTTTTAATTCAGCAAGTCTACCACTTGTTTCTGCCCACATTCCTCCAGCAGGACCAATTATTATAAATGGGAAATTGTTTCCAAAATATTTTTTAGCTGCTGTATACACTGGAGAATTTGCTGCGTAAGCATCACCACCATCACCATGTAAGAACATTATAAGTGGCATATTAGTAGTAGGTTTTTCAGGAACATTAACATAATAAGTTAGATTACCACTAGATGCTTGATGTGTTCCTGGTTGTTCACTAATAGGCATTCCTTTACCTGATTCTTGTAGAGCATCAGATAGTTTTTTCTTAACTTCTGGATCTTGAACTTCATTAATAGATTTTTGTATTTGATCATATAATTTAGAATCAGTAGATGTCTTTAATGAATTAATAGCTTCTTTTATTTTTATATAATTATAAATAGTTTTTAATTCATTTTCTGCTTTTGTTTTTTCTGCTGAATTAGGCATATTATTAACAATCAATTTAGCTGCATTATAATCATTCATACTTAGTGTTTTTTTAGCTTGATTTATTAATTCTGTTGCTTCTTTACTAGCAGCAGTATTTATATTTCCAATAGTTGCATTTTTAATACAATAAAATGGTGTATCAGGTTCTGGATTAGATATTCTAAGTACAACACCTATTATAGTAGGTATTAAAAATACAATAACAGCCGCTATTATTTTTCTAATAGTACTTTGATTTGCTTTAGCAAGTAAATCTTCATCTTTCTTAGTAATAGCTGATGTATATTGTATCATAAGAGAAAATATTAATATGATAGGTACTGCTATTTTAATAACATCTATAACAATTTTTGCATATCTAATGACACTTAATACATTTGAATTATCACATATGTTTAATATCATGCGTATCACCGCACTAATTATAACAAAATATTATAAAATATTGAAGATGAGATGACATTTATGATAAAATATAATAGAAGGTGAATAACATGAATAAACTATTAAAAAAGATTGTTAATGGAGAATTTATAAATGTCATATATAATGGAGATATTTATCTTTTAGTTGATGAATTTATATGTGATAAAAAACATGTAATATATTTTAATAGTTTAAATTCTGAACTTTTTTGTTATAAAAAAGATGATGGTTATGAAGTAATAAAAGAAAAAAAGTTAATAGAAAAAGTTAAAGAAGAAAATGGTTTATATAAAGATGAATACTTATATCGTAGTAAGTTTAATACAGTAAACAATGAAAAGAATGTAGTAGAAATCACTGGAGGAGAAAGACAATTAATAATTGAAACATTCTTAGATAAATTAATTACTAAAATACCAAGAGATGTATTAAAAAATAAATTAAATGATTTAAGAATTAAAAGAATTAATAAATTAAAATATTTAGGTATTAGAGGTAATTCTTCTGTATATCATATTAGAAGTAATACTGTTTTACTTAGAAGTGATGAAAAAGAGAGTACTATATTCCATGAATTATTACATGCTTTAACTGGAAAAGATAGTTTTATATTTAATAGTTTATTAGGTATAGGTTTAGTAGAAGGTATAGCAGAGAACAAAACTATTGAAACATATCAAAAGAATGTATCTAGTAGTTATAAAGGATATGAATATAATTTTGATACTCATGATGCTGGACCATATATTGAAAATGCATGTGTTACATCACAACTTGAATATATTTTAGGTGAAAACTTAACAGATAGTCTAATTAATAAAGATTCTAAGTTTATTGAAAAATTTTATAGAAAATATGGTTTAAATACATATTTAGTTTTAAGATATAAATTAAATAAAATATGTAGAAATAGTAGAAAACAACAAAATAATGAATTCTTATTAGATGAAGTACAAGATTTATTATTACGTAGTGTTTTTGATAAAGAATTTGAAAGCGTAGTAGATGAAAAAACCGCTAGTAAATATTTTGATAGTTTAAATACATTTGGTTTATTTAGGGCAAGAAAAGATAGAGAAGATAATTTACTTAGAATATATTTTAATAGTAAGAAAGAAGAATGTTCTAAAAAATTAAATAGTAGTTTAGATAATATTAATTATGAACCAGTTAAATTTAAAAATAGATATTTACCACAAGAATATGATTTAAGAATATTAAAAGATGTTAGATCATATTTAAGTTTAAATTATAAACCTGGAGATGTTATAAATGTTTATAAATTACAACAAGATGATGTATGTTATGCTGTAGTTTACAAGAATAATTTTCAAGTAATGAAAAAAGTATATGATTTAAATGATTCTAAAAAATATCATGGTGATGTTAATGTTAGTGATTTTGAAGAAATATTTATAAATGAGAAAGAAAAACAATTATGATATCTAAAGACAGAAAAAAACATATTAATATAATTATTTTTATTAGTTTAATATTATATGTTTTTAGTATGTCTTTTTATCATTTATATTCAGGAGAACAATATTTAAAAATAATTAATTTTATATTATATCCATTATTATATCCAACTTTATTATTTACAGTTGGAACAATAGCATGTGACACAGAAAATAATAATAGAGAGTTACTATCAGCATCTGCTGATTTCTTTAGACTAGGTTTAACTTTAAATATTATAAAGTTATTAGTTTATTCTTATATACAATCTAATATTATCTATAGTATTATTTATGAAATCAATATATTTCTTTTAATATCTATTTTTCTATTACTTAGTCATTTTATAAAAACTAAGTTTGATGATGGACGTAGTGTATGGGGAATAGGTTTTTTATTAGCAATTCTTAATTTGGTTTTATCAATTGTTTTTGAAAATAATAATTCATTTTTCTTATTAAATATATTTGTTTCTAATCAAATAAATACATCATCATTTCCAATATTAGGATTTTTGATATTTCCTTGTACTGGATATGCTATTAGATATTATGTTAAAGAATATGATAAAGATAAACATTTAAAATGGACAATACGTGGAATACTAGGTTATATAGGAATGATAATATATTTAAGATATGGACTTCAATTTGTAGCTGTAATAGATTTTAGTAATTTAACATTCTTCTATAATATGCATATTTTATATGCATTAGCACTAATATTATTAAGTATAGGTTTATATAATTTAATGTTTATAATATCTAAAAAAATATCTAGAAAACAATATAAAAAAATTGAAAAGATATCTAATAATTATAGAAGTATATCTGTAATAAGTTATATCATCATTTTATTAGTTCATTTATATTCATTTAAAACACTCTTAGATATGAATGCTCATCAAATAGTATTTATTGCTATTATAATTGGAATATTATCTATTCCGGTATCAAATTTAATAAATAAATTTAATAAAGAAGAGTAAGTGAAACTTACTTTTTTTATTAGTTATTTTAAGGTATAATATAAAATGAATTGGAAGGGAATATATGAATAGATTTCTAAGTTTATTAAAATCAGGATTAATATTTTTAAAAGCAAAGATATTTATGTTTATTTTTGGTTTTTTTAGTATTGATAATAATAAGATATTTGTTTCTAATTTTGATGGAAAAGGGTATGGAGAAAATCCTGCTGCTGTATGTGATGAATTATTAAAAAGAAATATAGATTTAAAAATATATTGGGTAGTAAATAATATAAATGATACTAGTATTCCAAAAGAAATAATTAAAGTTAAGAATAATAGTATTAAATATTTTTATCATTTAAGAACTGCTAAAGTATGGTTAAAAAATAAAAGAAGTAATATAGAAATAACTAAAAGAAAAGATCAATATTATATTCAATTATGGCATGGTCCTATTGGAATGAAAAAGATTGAAAAAGATTGTGAAAAAACACTTAATAAGTTTTATGTAAAAGCTGCTAAAAAAGATTCTAAATATATAGATTTAATGATATCTAATTCTAATCATTTTACTAATGTATGTAAAAATTCTTTTTGGTATTCAGGAAGAGTAGAAAAATATGGTACTCCTAAAAATGATATATTAATTAATACTAAGGAACATAATAAAATAATAAAAAATATTAAAGATGAATTTAATATTAAAAATGAAAAAATATTATTATATGCTCCAACATTTAGAGATGATCATTCTATGGATGCATATGATATAGATTTAGAAAGAATACAAAAAGAACTTAAAAAAATATATAATCAAGATTATATTATTTTGGTTAGAATGCATCCTAATGTATCAGAACTTAATTTATCAAAGTTAATTACGAATAAAAAGATAATAAATGTAAGTAAATATCCAGAAATAAATGATCTTTTAATAGCAAGTGATATATTAATATCTGATTATTCAAGTATTATGTTTGATTATGCACTTATGAAAAAGAAAGTATTTTTATACATAAGTGATTTAAAAAATAATAATAGAGGATTTTATTTTAATATAGATGAATTACCATTTAGTTTAGCAACTAATACTTCAGAATTATTAAAAGATATAAAGAATTTTGATAATGAAAAATATTTAAAAAAATTAAATAATTTTTATAATAAATTAGAATTATTTGAAGATGGAAAAGCTAGTGAAAGAGTAGCTGATATAATAATAAAAGTAGTAGGTGGAAAGATTGGAAAAGAGTAGTTTGACTAGTAAAACTATGAGTGGTATTATGTGGAAATTCTTAGAAAGATTTTGTGCTCAAGGTGTTTCTTTTATAGTTTCCATTGTTTTAGCTAGATTATTATTACCAGAGGATTTTGGTAATGTCGCTATGATACTTATATTTATTGCTATAGCAGATGTATTTGTTAATAGTGGTTTTTCTACTGCATTAATACAAAAGAAAGATTCTGATGATTTAGATTATTCAACTATGTTTTATTCTAGTCAAATAACTAGTATTATTATTTATTTAATTATATTTTTATTATCTCCACTAGTAGGTAAATTTTATAATAATGATTTCTTAGTTTTATTATTAAGAGTATTTGCTCTTAGAATACCTCTTAGTGTATTTAATTCTATTCAACATGCTTATGTATCAAATAAAATGCTATTTAAAAGATTTTTCTTTTCAACATTAATAGGTACTGTAATATCAGGTATTGTTGGAATAATAATGGCATATAATGGATATGGAGTATGGTCTTTAATATTACAATATTTTATAAATACAATTGTTGATACATTGGTATTATTAATTACTACACCATGGAGACCAAAATTATTATTTTCACTTCAAAGAGCTAAGAAATTAATGTCTTTTGGTTCAAAAGTATTACTTGCTGATTTAAGTGGAACTTTCTTTGATCAATTAAGAGTATTATTAATTGGTAAAAAATATACTTCTGCAGATTTAGCTTACTATGAAAAAGGAAGTCAATTTTCAGGATTTATTTCATCTAATATTATTTCATCTATAATGACTGTTTTATTCCCAGCATTATCTAAAATATCAGATAATATTGAAAAAGTTAAAAATGCATCTAGATCTGCAGTACAAGTTTTATCATTAGTGATGTATCCATTATTATTTGGATTAATTATATGTGCTAAACCAATAGTTATAGTTTTATTAACTGATAAATGGATTGATAGTGTAGATTTTATTAGATTACTTTCTATATCTTCATTAGTAGGTTTAGTATCAAATGTATCTCTTCAAACAATTAAAGCTATTGGTAGAAGTGATGTATTATTAAAATTAGAATTTATTAAAAAACCAATATTCTTAATACTATTAATTATTGGTATAAGTATTAATGTTAAATGGGTTGCTATTACAATGGTTATATATAGTTTTATAGGTTCATTAATAAATATGATAGCTCTAAGTAAATATATTAATTATTCATTATTTGAACAAATAAAAGATATTTTAATTCCATTATTTGGTTCATTATTAATGATAGGTATTATTTATATTATTAAATTACCATTTGCAAATATGTTATATGTTTTATTAATTCAAATATTAATCGGAGTATTAACATATTTATTAGTTATTTTAACTATTAAACCTAAAGGTTATTTATTCTTAAAAAAACTTCTTTTTAAAGGAGGTAATTAATATGAGAATAAGAGAATTATATTCAAAAGGTATGGGTGTAATATTTAGATTATTTTTAATATCTAAAACACCTAAAAATGAAAATAAAAAAGATTATAAAACATATAAATATTTAGAAAAGAAATATTCTAGCTTTATAAAAGAATTACCTAAATATAAAGAAGAAAAGGATAAAGATGATGTAATATGGTGGTGTTGGTTACAAGGAGAAGATGAGTCTCCTAAACTTAATAAGTCATGTTTAGCTTCTATTAAAAAATATGCTAAAGATAAAAAGGTAATAATAATTAGTGAAAAGAATATACAAGAGTATGTTACTTTTCCAGATTATATAATTAAAAAATATAAAAGCGGAATTATATCAAAAGCACATTTTACTGATTTATTAAGATTAGAATTATTAATTAAATATGGTGGTACTTGGATAGATTCAACTGTATTATTAACAGGATATAATAAAGAATTATTTAATAGTGACTTCTTTGTATTTGAAAATAATTCTAAATCAATAATCGCATCAAGTTGGTTTATTACTTCAAATAAAAATAATCCAATATTAAAAACAACTAGAGATATATTATATAATTACTGGGAGCATAGATATTTCTTATTACATTATTATTTATTTCATTTATGTTTTACTCTTGCTAGTAAAAAATATAATAATATTATAAATAATATGCCAAAGTATTCTAATGTTGAACCTCATTTAATGCAAAAAGAATTAATAAATGAATATGATAAAAATAGATTTGAAGATATTAAGAAGTTATCAACAGTTCATAAATTAAGTAATCATATTAAAGAAGTAGATGATAATTCATTATTTAGATATATTGAAAATTGGAGTGATAAAAATGAAAGATAAAATAAGTATAATTGTTCCAATATATAATATGGAAAAATATTTAAATAAATGTGTTAATTCTATAATTAATCAATCATATGAAAACTTAGAAATTATTTTAGTAAATGATGGAAGTACTGATGATAGTTTAAATATATGTAATAAGTTTAAAAAGAAAGATAAAAGAGTAGTAGTTCTTAAAAAAGAAAATGGTGGATTAAGTAGTGCTAGAAACTATGGTATAGAACATGCTAATGGAAAATATATATCATTTGTAGATGCAGATGATTATATAGAAAAAGATTATATAGAAAAACTATATAACTGTATTACTAAATATAAAGTTAAAATTAGTATAGGTGGTTTAAAAACTATATATGAAAATGGCCAAAAGACAGATTATTCAACTAAAAAAACATATAAGATAAATAAGAAAGAAGCTTTTAAGAAATTGTTATATGTTGATGAAATAGGTGTATCAGCTTGGTCTAAATTATATTTAAAAGAATTATTTGATAATGTTAAATATCCTGAAGGAAGAATATTCGAAGATACAGCAACTACATATAAATTAATAGATCAATGTGAAGATGTTGGTGTATGTGATTATCCAATATATAACTATTGTATTAGAAGTAAATCTATTACGAGTGAAAAATTCAATATTAAAAAGATGGATTGGATAATATCCGCTATTGAAATGACACATTATTTAAAAAATAAATATAGTGATTTAGACAGTGCATGTCTTGCATATATGATGTATACACATATTGGTGTATTATCTAGTCTTGCTATGAATGATAAAGAATATAAAAAAGAAAGAAAAGAATTAATATCATATATTAAAAGTAAAAAATCTAAATATTTAAAAGATGAAAATGTATCTAAAAAATATAAGATGGTTACTAGATTAATATGTATAGATTATAAATTATTTAAAATAGCTTTAAAATTATTTCAAAAAATTAATGGTAAAAGATACGAATAATTATTAATTTATGATATTATAAGTCTTGAAAGAGTGGGTTTTATGAAAGTATTAATAATAATACCAGTTTATAATGAAAGTGAAAATATTTTAAAAGTTATAGAAGAATTAAAAAAAGAAAATTCTTCTTATGATATTTTAATTGTTAATGATGGATCAACTGATAATACTTTAAATGTATTAGAGGGACAAGATGTTAAGATTGTTAATAATACTTTTAACATGGGTTATTCTCACTCAATTCAACTTGGAATAAAATATGCATATAAATATATGTATGATTATGGAATATTATTTGATGGAGATAATCAACATATAGCATCTTATATTCCAGATTTATTAAATGAAGCAGCTGATAATAAAAGTGATTTAGTAATAGGATCAAGATATCTAAATAAAGGATATAAACAATACTTTTTTAGATTACTTGGTACTAAGATATTTTCAGTTATTATAAAATTATGTTGTCATAAAAAAATAACTGATCCATTATCAGGTATGCAATGTTTAAATAGAAAAACTATGAAATATTATGCTACTATGGAAAACTTTCCTAATTTTGTAGATGCTAATTTATTAATAGATTTATTATTAAAAAAGTATAAAATTAGTGAAGTTCCAGTTAAAATGAGACAAAGAGAAAATGGAATTAGTATGCATAGTGGTATAATAAAACCAATAAGATATATGCTTAGTATGTTATATATAATTGTTATAACAATACTATTAAATATAAGAAGGGATTAATTATGAATTATTTTTTTATAACATTAGGAGTATTATTTATAATCTATATTTTTGTTAGTATTAAGAGAAATGAATTTACTATTGAAGAAAGTGCTTTTTGGATAGTTGGTAGTATAGTAGTATTATTTCTATCAATATTCTATAAAAGTTTAGATAAGTTATCTAGTAAACTTGGTATAGCATATGGTTCTTCATTTATATTCTTAATTGCTATAATAGTATTATTAATAATGAATTTTAGAAATTCTAAAAAGATATTAAAAATGAATGAACAAATAATTAAATTATCACATAAGGTTTCTATACTTGAGTCAGAAATAGATGAAAGGAATAATTATGGCAAAGAAAAAGAATCAAAAGAAAAAGATAAAACAAATAGAAAATAAGAATTCTATTAAAGTTGAAAAAAAGAAAGAAGAAGTTGTAGTAGAAAAAAAGAATATTTTAGATAGTAAACTAATTGATGTTTTATTAATAGTTGCTGCTATTGGAATATTGTTATTTATACATCATTTCTCTTTACAAAATAATAATATTGATGATTCTTATGTATATTATACTAATGAAGAAGGTCTTCCTCATTTATTTGATATGGATTCATATTATTATTCTAGAAAGACTAGAGAGTTTACCACAGGAGAAACTAAAGGCCTTATTAGTATGAGAAGTAAAGATAAATATCAGACTGCCATAAGTGATACAGAAGATAGTAAATATACATTATTCTTATCTAAAATAGTTTCTATTATTTATAAAATAATTAATTTATTTAAAGATGTTAGTTTATATAAAGTTATTATATATTCAAGTCCATTCTTAAGTGTATTAGTTGCTATACCATCTTATATATTTATTAGAAGAAGAACTAATAGAGTTGGAGCATTCTTTTCAGCAGTATTATCAGGTGTAACAATAGCATACTTCTCACATTGGACTTTTGGATGTTTTGATACAGATATTTTACTATATACAATTCCTTTAATATATATGGCAGGTTTTTATGAAAGTTTAATTGAACCTGATAAAAAGAAAAGAATTATATGGATATGTTTATCTTGTTTATTCTTTACATTCTTAATATTTACTTGGGATGTTTTTGGAGTTTATTATTTCTTAACAGTAGGTTTAACTCTTGTATTATTACTTATTAATTTATTTAAAGAACATTTTAGTTTTAAGGATGTTATTAAATTACAAGAAACAGTTTCATCATTAATATGTATAGTTTCATATACAATATTATCTTTTATATTTAATAAAGGAATAGATATTTCAATATTAAGAACAATATGGGGTGTAGTTAATCCTCAAAAGTTTAATAATAATAGTTATCCTAATCCAGGACAATATACTTCAGAATTAAGATCAATTGATATATTAGATACATCTAATATGTTAGATGCTTCTAGTAATGCTCTTGTTAATAGATTAGGTGGAATATTTATAGTTGTATTATTCTTAATAGGTAGTATATATATATTTAATAATGTTAAAAAATATTTAAAGAATAGTAAGAAGGTATCAAAAGAAGATTATCTTTTAGGAGTTATTTTATTATTATGGGTTATTGGTGGACTTGTAAGTGTTAGTGCAGGTAGTAGATTTGTTAAAATAGCTTCTATACCATTTAACTTAATAGTTTCTTATACAATAGGAATGTTATATGAAAGAAATAAAAATGGTAAATCAAAATTACCAATTATATTATTATCTTTTGCATTTTTAATAGCTCCTTGTATAGGTGCATATAAAGTTGCCGTGAATATGTCACATTCTGCTGATGATGCTTTAGTTGAAGCAGGTGAATTCATTAGAAAGAATACAAAGAGTAATACAGTAATTGTTACATGGTGGGATTATGGATATTTCTTTGAATATCAATCTAAGAGAAGAATAGTAGCAGATGGTGGTACATTTAATGGAAGATTTTCATACTTCTTAGCAAATGCACTAGTAACAGAAGATGAAGTATTATCTGCTAATACATTTAAAATGTTAGCAAGTAGTGGAGTAAATGCCTCACATGAAATAGATAAATATTTAGGTAGTTCTAAAGCAGGAAGTGTTGCATTACTAGATGCTCTTTCTAAAAAAACAAAAGAAGAAGCAAAATTAACATTAACTGTGAAACATAATTTAACATATGAACAAGCAGATACAATAGCAAATTATACACATCCAGATTTAGATTATGATATTGTTTTAGTTATAACAAGTAGTATGTTAAGAATGAAATCTGCATATAATTATTTTGCTAATTATGATTTTGATACAGGTGGAGTAACACAAGAAGCAATAAGTGATAATGCGGTATATTTACAATTATATGAAAGAGATAATAATACTGAATGTTTCTCACATTTATATAGAAATACTGATATTTTAAACAGATTATCAACAAATATATTCTTAATTAAATAGAGGTATATATGAAAAAGATAATACTAATATTTGTATGTTTATTATTAATAGGCTGTAATAATAAAGCAGAAAACAATGAAACTAGTAAAATTATTACTAGTGATAAAGCTATTTCTTTTGCAGAAAAATATAAAATTGATTATAGTAAACTAGATTTAAATGTTGAAATAATTGATTCAGATGATAAATCAATTACATTATATTTAAGTGGTGATGTAAAAGAGGAAGATGTTGTTAAAAACTATGAAAAGATTTGTGATTTTATAAAAACTTTTTCTAAAAAAGGAAAAATATATGATTATTATAACAGTGATAAAGAATGGAATCCTTCAATGATAGATTCCAGTTCTGTAAGAGTAATATTAAAAACAATTATTAATAGAAAAGATTATAGAGTAACTATATCTAAATTATATGGTTTATCATATAAAGGTAGTGAAAAAGTATATACTACATATAAAATAAGTTTTTTAGAAGAATAATTTTATTAAATAAAGTATTAATATATGTAATGGATAAAATATATAGAATAGTTTATTATTTATCTTAATATTCTTATTATCATTTAATAAAATAAATAATAGTGAAAATATACTAAATAAATAAACATATCCATATCCAGCATATGTTAATAAAATATAAAATAAAACATAAGAAATACTAAATAACCATTTAGTATTTTTTGTATAGTAAAAAATAGGTACTAGAAAAATACTCATTAAAAGATATGATGTAATTGGTATAAATAAAATACTAATTGTAAAAAATATAATATATTCTAAATATTTTTTATTATCTAATAAATATAAGAATAATAATTCAAATATTAAACAAAAACATACATTTAACTCATATCTATTAAATAATAATATGTATATAGGTTCACTTATTAAAGCAAGTATTAATAATCTAATAATATATTTTTTTAAATCTTTAGTTTTAAAATAACCTATAAAAGTACAATAGAAAAATAAAGGAAAAGCTAATCTTCCAATACATCTTAGTACTGTTAAGTTAGGGAAGAAAACTGCTCCTATATGATCTATTAACATAGAAGAAATTGCTATTAATTTTAACAAATTTGTATTATTATTAAATTTATTCATATTTACATTATAACATAAGAACTTTTTAAAAAATAAAAATATGTGATATAATAATTTTGGAGTTGATAGAAATGAAAAAAAGTAAAAATGAAAATGAAAACAAATTAAATTATTTAACAATATGTTTATCTATATTAGTTATTGTTTTAGCAGTATTATTACTTGCTAAAGTTAATTGTAATAAATTAGAAACATTACCTAAACCTGAAATAACTAGTGGTGAAAGAGGTATGTTAGGTATTGATAAAAATATTAATGAAGAGAATATTGATAAGTATTTAAATAGAAGTGATAGTGTTTATAGAGATGTAAGAATGCTTAAAGATGAAGGTAATTATGAAAGCATTGGTGGAGATTCATATCTTTCTGGATTTGTAAAAGGTTTTGAAGTAGTTCCATATCCATATCTAGCACCATTATCTGGTTTACCTGAAAGTGTAGGAAAAGGATATCAAGGAAAAACATTATTTAGTGTTAATGAAAATGGAGAATATGTTGCTAATTATGAAGAGTCATTAGAAATATTAGAATATTTATTCCCTAAAGATAAAAATATATTCTTAATGTGTGGAGGCGGTGGATACGCTGGTATGACTAAACAATTATTAGTATCTCTTGGATGGGATGAAAATAAGATTTGGAATACTGGTGGTTATTGGAATTATAATGGTGAAAATAATGTAGAAGTTAAAAATGAAAAAGATAATACTTATGCTTTTTGGAAAGTTAATTATCATAATATAGATTTTTCTACATTAAAAGAGGTTAAATAATGAGGAAAATATTAACAATTTTGGTTGTTATATTTTCTATATTTATACTATGTGGTTGTGAAAAACAAAAAGAGGATGATTCTAAAATATATTTAGATAGTAAATTTTATAAAAAAAGTGAATTTATTACTGTTAAAGCAGATGAATTTAATAAAATAAATGCTAGAACATATTTAGTATATACATATAATAGTTATTGTACTTTTAGTGTTCCTTGTGAAGATGTTTTTCGAGAAGTAATGGATAAATATAACATAAGTATGTATGGACTTCCAATAGCTGAAATGAAAAAAACTTTTATATATGATACTGTTAAATATGCACCTTCTATAGTAATTATTAAAGAAAATAAAATAGTTGCTTATTTAGATGCAGAAAGTGATGAAGACTTAATAAGATATCAGGATGCTAAAGAGTTTGAAGATTGGTTAGGTACTTATATACATTTAAAATATTAAAATAAAGTTTAAAACTTTATTTTTTTTATTTGGTTTGATAAAATTATTATGATAGGTTGTGATAGTGTGAAAAATATATTTGAAAAAAGATTTAAATTAGAAGAGAATAAAACAAATATAAGAACAGAAATATTAGCTGGTATAACTACATTTATGTCAATGTCTTATATTATATTTTTAAACCCTACAGTTTTATCTCAAACAGGAATGGATTATAATGCAGTTTATGCCGCTACTATTATAGCTAGTATAATAGCTACATTAGTTATGGCTTTTTATGCAAATGTACCATATGCATTAAGTACTGGTATTGGACTTGGTAGTTTATTTACATATACACTTTGTGGTAGTATGGGATTTACTTGGGGACAATCATTAGCTATTGTATATATTAGTGGTATTTTAAATTTCTTAGTAACTATCACAAGTTTAAGAAAAAAGATTGTTACAGCAATACCTATGTTTATGCAAAATGCTATTACAGTAGGTATTGGTTTATTTATTACATATGTTGGACTTATTAATGCAGGAATTATTACATTTGGAGCAGATAGTGTTATTGGTGGTTTTGCACAAAATGTAATTCCACAAATGGCAAATGTTAAAGAAAAAAGTGTATTACTTGCAATCATAGGTTTAATAATTACATTAATATTATTACTTAAAAAGAGTAAAGGTGCTTATTTAAAAGGTATATTAATTACTACTGTAATTGGTATCCCATTAGGAGTAACAACACTTCCTGATTTTTCAAATTATACATTTTTACCTTCAATAGCACCAACATTCATGAAAATAGATTTCTTGGGATTATTTAGTATTAAAACAGGAATAATGGTTGCTTTAATGACAATATTTACAATGTGTATTTCTGATTTATTTGATTCAGTTGGTGTATTTATTGGAACGGGTAAAAAAGCAGGATTATTTAAAATAGATAAAAATGGTAATTTACCAAAAAAATTAGAAAGGGCTATGATAGCAGATTCATGTGGAACAATTATTGGATCTATATTTGGTACTGCTAATACTACTACATATTTAGAAAGTAGTGTTGGAATAGAAGCAGGTGGTAGAACTGGTCTTACATCATTAACTGTAGCTTGCTTATTTGGACTTTCATTATTCTTTTCACCAATAATAGCTTGTGTACCTATGGCAGCAATAGCTCCAGTATTAATATTAATAGGTATGTCTATGATAGAAAGTGTTAGTGAAATTGATTGGAAAGATTTAAATATAGCAATACCATCATTCTTTACAATAATTGTTATGCCATTTGCATATTCAATTACTAATGGTATTGAATTTGGATTTATTACTTATGCTATGGTATCTTTAATAAGTAAAAAGACAAAAGATGTTTCTCCAATAATATTTATTTTTGCAGTACTATTTTTGTTAAAGTATATAGTTGCTTAAAATAAATAGAATTTATATAATGTAAATAGGTGATTTAAATGAGAGATGAAAATAATAATACAAATAATATGAATAATCAAAATAATAATATAGATTTTGAAGATCATACTAAAGAATATTCTCAAGAAGAAATAAAAGCAGGAAGAGTAATGAGCATACTTGCTTATTTATCAATACTTGTTTTAATACCATTCTTTATGGAAAGAAAAAATAAATATGTAGTTTATAATGCTAAACAAGGAATGAACTTATTCATATATGAAGCTATTTTATATATGGTTGATTCAGTAACTGAACCATTTATGCCAGCTTTATCTTTTGTAGCATATTTCTTTGAATTAGTATTCTTTGTGTATTCTATGGTTGGTATTATATATGTAGTTAGTAATACGGCTAGAGATTTACCATATTTAAATAAAATTAAAATTATTAAGTAGGTTAATATGAAAAAGAAAATTATTTCAGTTTTATTTATTATATTATTATCTTTAAACTTGTATGCTTGTGATAATGAAGAAGCAGTAAATGAAACAAATCAAACAGGAATAATAGCTGAATTAAAATCTGATAATACTAAAAAAGTATATTTAGATAATAATACTTATCATGTTTATTATTATAATAAAGATAATAAAATAACTGGATATGAGCAATATGTTAAATATGATTATGGTGTAACAGCATCATATATATATGGTGACATAGTAGAAGAATATAAAAAAGATTCTAATGTTGAAGATATAGAACCTGTTGAAAATTATATAAAAATTAAATATAAAGAGAGTAAGTTTAAAGATGCAACTCTTGATAGTATAAAAGATGAAGTATCAGTGTATAAAGAGGTATATTGATATTTCTTTTTTTATACTATTGTGGTAATATAAAAATGATAAGGTAGTGATGAAATGAGAGAATATTTCTATTTATTATTAGGGATCTTATTATTGATACCAAATATAATATTTGCAAGTACAACATATGATAAAGGTGTAGATTTAGCAAATAAATATATATATGATTATCAAGACTTTTCAAGATATATAAAAATAACAGGAGAATTACCAT
>JAEEGL014814430.1_pt1 | contig 27420 bp, 28 predicted proteins | sample 9134231 | NCBI WGS metagenome assembly JAEEGL01 (sample SAMN16246548, study PRJNA631951) | gut metagenome | biome: gut microbiome; feature: rumen; material: fiber-attached | host: Bos | place: Iran: Karaj | collected 2018-10
AAACTGTCTGATTCCAAGCCCGGTGTCACTGTATCCGGAAAAGAGCGTTTCAAGCCCGGTTTAAAGCCCGTAAACAATCCCTGTCATTTCTTGACGGTTCGTATTCTTTAACCCTCGGCGGCTAAGGTATCAACCAAAGCCGCCTGCTTCTTGTACTTCTTCTCTGTCTCTGTATGTAATCCTTTCAAAGAACTCTTGTCTAAACGCTGACGGCTTCGAGAGAAACCCTCATTTTTAAGCCGAAAGCGGATGCAAAATTACGGCATTTATTTTAATCTCACAAGTTTTTTTGCAACTTTTTTACTCCCGTACGAAAGAATTTCGTTTTTTATTACAAATTTCGATAACAGCAATGCCTTTATTTCAGCATGTATATATAATAAGGTGTAAACGCCTCTAAAATAAATCACTCCCCTCTTCACAGAAGGGAGCGATTAAAGTATAGAGTATTAATTAAGGTATTACCGATGATTGAGTTTTATTCGAAGACGTCGCCAATAGAGTTTTCGGGGGAGACGTTTTTCTCATCACAAGGATCAAAGCCTTTGGGAACATCAAACTTGACACTCTGGCTGTAATCGAGACTAGCGTCAGAATATACCTTTCTCATATAACGTCCCCAGATAGGCAATGCAGCAGCAGCGCCTTGACCTATACCCGTAGAAACGAAATGGATATCTCGATCTTCGCCTCCAACCCATACGCCATTGACCAAGTCTGGAGTAACCCCCATGAACCACGCGTCAGCATTGGAGTTAGTGGTACCGGTCTTTCCGCCCATTTCTGCGCTGATACCGAATCCCCTGACACGACGTCCAGTACCACGGTCAACAACGCCTTTAAGCAGTGTGAGCATTTTATAAGAACTCTCCTCGCTAATCACCTCGTTGTAACGTGGTTGGAAATTGGCGAGCACATGTCCGTCGCTATCCTCAATACGTGTCACCATGAGAGGTGCAGATCGCATACCTTTATTTACGAATGTCGAATACCCGCTCACCATCTCACCTACCGTCACCTCACAAGGCCCGAGACACAGCGCCATATTCGGCTGGATATTGGGATTATTGAGGCCGTATTTATGCAGGAGATCTACCAGATTTTGCGGTGTGAATTTCTCTATGAGATGAGCAGAGCACCAGTTGCTCGATGCTGCCAATCCCTGTTTGAGCGTCACGATGGAACCATTACCTAGTCCTCCACCGCCCTTCGGCATCCAGTTGCCATATTTTTTCATCCTGTTGGGTATTTTATCACACGGATTATACCCATTTTGCATGGCAAGCGAATAGAGGTAAGGTTTCATTGTTGAACCCACCTGCCTTCTGCCAACCATAGCCATATCATATTGGAAATATTCATAATTAGGACCACCCACATAGGCTTTTATCGCACCTGTTTTGGGGTCCATGCTGACCAATCCTGCTCTGAGGAATTGTTTGTAATATTTTATAGAGTCCATCGGACTCATGACCTTCTCAACATCGCCCTTGTAAGAGAAGACCATCATCTTGACAGGCGTATTGAAAGATTTCCTTATCTCTTCCTCTGTAGCCCCGGCCGCTTTCAATGTCTGGTATCGAATGCTTTGGCGAATCGCTCTGTTCATGACTCGCTCATAATCCTCCTTAGACATTCTTGAAGAGAAAGGTCCGCGCGGATTAGCCCTGGTCTGAGCGTCGAAAATAGGCTGCAATGTTTGTGAGAGATGTTCACGTACCGCTTCCTCTGCATATCTCTGCATACGCGAGTCAACCGTAGTAAAGATTCGAAGTCCATCAGTGTTAAGATTATAAGGATGTCCGTTTCTCTTCAGATTTTTATTGCACCATCCATACAACGGATCTTCCTCCCATGCAATGGAGTCAAGATGGTATTGAACTTTTTTCCAGTCAGGATAATTCTTCCTGTCAGGTTTTTCCGCCATCATGTATTGTCGGATATAATCTCTGAAATAAGGAGCAATACCCTCCTGAATAGGATTCTTATTAGTACCTTGCTGTCTCTGAACAACATTAAGGGGGAGGTTTTTGTATTGTTCAAGCTCCGCATCTGAGATATAACCCATCTTGTTCATTTGCTGCAACACGACATTGCGCCTCTCCTTACATCTGTCTTTGAATTTGAACGGGTTATAATATGCGGGGTTTTTACACAATCCAATAAGTGTTGCCGCTTCAGGGGCATTCAACGATTTGGGTTCTTTGCCAAAATAAGTGTTTGCGGCAGTCTTAATACCGACAGCATTATTGAGAAAATCAAAATAGTTAAGATACATCGTAATGATTTCCTCTTTGGTATAGAATTTCTCAAGTTTTATGGCAATGACCCACTCTATAGGCTTTTGCAGCAATCTCTCCGCTGTGGAGTGTGCTCTCTCAGAATAGAGTTGTTTAGCAAGTTGTTGGGTAATCGTCGAGCCACCACCTGCGCTTTCATTACCCATGAAACCGCGTTTAACGATGGCGCGTGAAAGTGCGATGAAATCAATGCCGGAATGTTCATAGAAGCGTTCATCCTCAGTGGCTACAAGGGCGTGAATAAGATGAGAGGACATATTATTGTAACTGACAGGCATTCCTTTTTCACGAATAGTGGCAAAAGTTCCCATCAATTTTCCGTCAGCAGAATAGACGAGCGAGGGATAGCGGCTAATAGGATTTTGCAACGACTCAATGTCGGGCATATATCCTATCCACCCATTCCAAATGGCAATAAATCCCAATGCTCCCAAAACGACAGTAGAGCCCAACAACCACCATAATATGCGGATAAAAATGCGTCTCATACGTATGAAAACCTCTTGTTTTGATTAATTTGGTGCAAAGTTACAACTTTTCTTTGAAAAGAGACAAATAAATTAAAAATTATGCTTAACTTCGCACACGATTTTGAACGCTATATCAATAGGATAATGAAAAAACACGATTTTGTCACCTTTGCTGACATGTCACGTGAGAAAATACTCTACATGATAGAGTTGGCTCAGGAATTCGAGAAACATCCCAATCGCGACATACTGAAAGGCAAAGTTGTCGCCACCTTATTTTATGAACCTTCCACCCGTACCCGTTTGAGTTTTGAAACCGCCGCGAACCGCCTTGGCGCTCGTGTGATAGGTTTCAGCGACGCGAAAGCATCGAGCGTGTCAAAGGGCGAGACTCTGAAAGACACCATTCTGATGGTATCGAACTATGCCGACGTGATTGCGATGCGCCACTATATCGAAGGAGCCGCTCAATATGCGAGCGAAGTGGCCCCCATCCCCATCATCAATGCCGGCGACGGTGCGCACCAACACCCTTCACAGTGTATGCTCGACCTTTACACGATTTATCAGACTCAAGGCACGCTGGAGAATCTGAACATTTATCTCGTGGGGGATTTGAAATACGGCCGGACGGTCCATTCGTTGGTCATGGCAATGCGCCACTTCAACCCGACATTCCACTTTATCGCCCCCAAGGAATTGGCCATGCCTAATGAGTATAAGCTCTACTGTAAAGAGCAAGGCATTAAATTCCAAGAGCACACCACGTTTACTGACAAGGTGATAGCCGATGCTGACATCATCTATATGACGCGTGTACAGAAAGAGCGTTTCTCTGACCTGATGGAATATGAACGTGTAAAGAATGTCTATATCCTTCGTCGCGACATGCTGAAAAACACGAAGGAAAACATGAAAATACTCCATCCCCTACCCCGTGTGAATGAAATTGCCTACGATGTGGACGAAGATCCCCATGCATATTTCATCCAGCAGGCTCAGAACGGCCTTTATGCCCGTGAAGCCATCATTTGTGATGTGCTTGGCATTACGTTAGAAGATGTGAGAAATGACAAAACCATCATTGAATCATGAACAAGAAAGAAAGATTAGTTGCCGCCATTGAAAGCGGCACCGTGATAGACCACATCCCCGCCAACCGTACATTTCATGTCGTAAACCTCCTTGGTTTGCAAGATGAGAAAAACCCTGTTACTATTGGTTACAATTACCCATCATTGAAAGTGGGTCAGAAGGGCATCATTAAAGTGAGCGACAAGTTCTTCACCGATGACGAAATTTCTCGTTTGTCGGTTGTCGCGCCCAATGTCGTACTCAACATCATACGCGGCTATGAGGTTGTTGAGAAAAAGACGGTTGAGACACCTGATGAACTGCGCGGCATCATCAAATGCAACAACCCAAAGTGCATCACCAACAACGAACCCATGCAGACTCTGTTTACTGTAGAAGACAAGGTTCGCGGCATCGTGAAGTGCCACTATTGCGACAAGGAACAAGATATCAGCAAGGTGGAACTTGTATAACCTCGCAGGAAATCCAGTAGAAGAGAAATCGTAATTAAAGTGACACTTTAGTGGTGTTTATTATTTAACTGAGAGTATTCTATTTATATTAATAATTTATGAAAAGAGATCAGCAGATTTTTGATTTAATCGAGCAAGAGCATCAGCGTCAGTTAAAAGGAATGGAACTGATTGCCTCAGAGAACTTCGTCAGTGACCAAGTGATGGAAGCCATGGGGTCGTACCTGACCAACAAATACGCCGAAGGTTACCCCGGCAAACGCTATTATGGCGGTTGCGGCGTGGTAGACCAAGTGGAAGACCTTGCCATCGAGCGTGTGAAAAAACTCTTCGACGCAGAGTATGCCAATGTACAACCCCACTCTGGTGCCCAGGCAAACGCAGCCGTATTGTTGGCAGTTTTAAAACCCGGCGACACTTTCATGGGATTGAATCTGGCTCACGGAGGTCATCTCTCTCACGGTTCATTGGTAAACACCTCCGGTATCCTGTACAAGCCCGTTGGGTATAACCTGAACAAGGAAACCGGTCGCGTGGATTATGACGAAATGGAACAATTGGCACTTGAGCACCAGCCTAAACTGATTATCGGTGGCGGAAGCGCATACAGCCGTGAATGGGATTACAAGCGTATGCGCGAGATTGCCGACAAAGTGGGAGCCCTACTGATGATAGACATGGCTCACCCCGCCGGCCTTATCGCCGCAGGTCTGCTTGACAACCCTGTAAAATACGCCCATATAGTGACTTCTACAACCCATAAAACCCTTCGCGGTCCTCGCGGCGGTATCATCCTGATGGGTAAGGACTTTGAAAATCCTTGGGGATTGAAAACGCCGAAGGGTGCAGTGAAGATGATGAGCCAATTAATCAACTCTGCAGTCTTCCCCGGACAGCAAGGTGGTCCTTTGGAGCATGTCATTGCAGCGAAGGCTGTCGCGTTTGGCGAGGCATTACAGCCTGAGTTCAAAGAGTGGGCAAAACAAGTCCAGAAGAACGCCAAGGTACTGGCCGACGAATTGGTAAAACGCGGTTTTACAATTGTGAGCGGTGGCACCGACAATCACTCCATGCTTGTGGACCTTCGTGACAAATACCCCGAACTGACTGGTAAGGTGGCAGAGAATGCTCTTGTCGCAGCAGACATCACGGTGAACAAGAACATGGTTCCGTTCGACACACGCAGCGCATTCCAAACCAGTGGTATCCGTTTGGGCACTCCTGCCATTACAACCCGCGGTGCAAAAGAAGACCTGATGGTTGTCATTGCCGCATTGATCGAGGAAGTGCTGAACGATCCCGAGAATGAAGAAGTAATTGCTTCAGTACGGAAGCGTGTGAATGAGACGATGAAAAATTATCCTCTATTCGCTTACTAATCTAAGTAAGACGTAAAAAGGATTTACTCAAAATCATCATTAAATATCTTATAAGAGTGACGGGCTGCCTGCCTGTCACTCTTTATTTATGTGTCAAAACCGTCCTAACTAATTTACTAGGACACTGATAATCAACCGATTAACATTCTGATATATGTCAAGAACAGAATGGGTATTGCATTCTATTGAATCATGGTGTATCTTTGCACCTGAACCAATATTACAAATTCAGCATGAATGCGCATCACGGAATGACGGTGATTTGTCCTAAGCCACATATCTGATGATGCGCATTTGATTATTATGGTAGCGGTTGAATATGATACATAACAAAGGGCTAAACCGCGGTTTAGCCCTTTGAATTGGTTATCTAAGAATAGAATCAAAGATTGAGACTCTTCTTGATGGCCGCGATTTTCTCTTCAGCGGCAGCCATGCAACGCTCGTAGCATCCGGCACACTTGAAGGTAGGATCTTTGACCTCGGTGTAGAACTTGATCTTCGGCTCAGTACCAGAAGGACGCACACTTACCTTTGTACCATCCTCGCAGAACCACTGCAGCACATTGCTTGTATCGGGCATGTTGAGCTTTGTCACATTGCCTTGAGCATCACGTGCCTCAAGCGTCTTGTAATCTTTCCAAAGACAGATTTTCGAACCGCCAAGATCCGTCGGCGGGTTCTCACGGAAGTTGGTCATCATCTGTTTAATCTCGTCTGCACCAGTCTTACCTGGACGCACCACATTGATGGTCACCTCACGTGAGAAGCCATATTCAGCATAAATCTTCATGAGGAGATCGTAGAGTGTCATGCCATTGTCCTTTGCCCATGCTGCGATTTCGCAAATGAGACAGATAGATGCTGGTGAATCCTTATCACGCACCTTGTCAAACGGCAGGAAGCCGAAACTCTCTTCACCACCGCCGATATACTTCTGTTTGCCTTCGCTGATACGGATCTCATTGGCAATCCACTTGAATCCCGTGTAGCAATCGCGGTACTCAACCCCGTTTTTCTTAGCGATTTCGGCAATCAATTCGGTTGTCACAATGGTCTTGACGATAAATTCATTGCCTTTGAGTTGACCAAGTTTTTTCTTGTTTGCGATAATGTACCAGCAGAACATCATGCAGGTCTGGTTACCATTGAGGATTTCCCATTCACCTTTGGCATTACGGCAAACGATGGCTAGGCGGTCGGCATCAGGATCACTGGCGATAACGAGGTCCGCATTGAGTCGTGTACCAAGTTTCATACCCAGTGTCATAGCCTCAGGATTCTCAGGATTGGGACTAACGACTGTTGGGAAGTTACCGTCGATGACCATCTGCTCGGGCACCACATGAATATTTTGGAATCCCCATGAACGCAGCGCCTCAGGAATGATGACGCGACCAGTGCCGTGCATGGCAGAATATACGATGTTAAGGTCTTTATTACGTAAAATAACATCCTGATCAACCATGGCCTCTTTAACTGCCTGTAAGTAATCCCAGTCCATTTCACCGCCAATAATTTCAATGAGTTCTTTGTTTCCCTCGAATTTCACGTCTTCGATTTTGACCTTATTGACCTCATCGATGATACCCTTGTCATGGGGAGCAAGCACCTGTGCTCCATCATCCCAATATGCCTTATAGCCATTATACTCTTTGGGGTTGTGAGAAGCGGTGACATTGACACCAGCCTGTGCACCGAGGTGACGAATAGCAAATGAGATTTCGGGTGTAGGTCTAAGGCTTTCGAAGAGATACACCTTGATACCGTTGGCAGAGAAGATGTCGGCAACACTCTCAGCGAACATACGTCCGTTATTGCGGCAGTCATGTCCTACGACTACAGAGAGGTCGTTTCTTCCCGGGAATGCCTTAAGAATATAGTTGGCAAATCCCTGTGTGGCCATACCCACGATGTATTTGTTCATACGGTTTGTGCCGGCACCCATGATACCACGAAGGCCACCCGTACCAAATTCCAAATTCTGATAGAAAGCATCAATCAGGTCAGTTTTGTCAGGGTTGTCGAGCATCGCCTGCACCTCTTTTCTTGTCTCCTCGTCAAAGGCCGGAGAAAGCCACTGTTTTGCCAGTTCTTCGCACTGAGCAATCAGTTGAGCGTTGTTTTCCATAATTTTATGTGTTTTTGATGATTTGATAATTAGTTTGCCACAAAGATAATCATTTTTGGTGAAAATCAAAAACATCGATTGAATTATTTTTTAATTTCATGAAAAATGAGTAATTTTGCATCATTAATATAAATCATAGAATGCAAGTTAACACATGGAAATACATTTCACAGGGGTGATTATCGCTATTTCTACATTTTTGATTATCGGATTATGCCATCCGTTGGTCATCAAAATGGAATATCATACTGGTACTAAATATTGGTGGACATTTTTGGCTGTCGGCATCATTTGTCTTGGTTTTGCTTTTTTTGTCAGTAATGTAATCATATCATCATTGCTGGGTGTGACCGGTGCCTCATTTTTATGGGGAATCGGTGAATTGTTCTCTCAGAAGAAACGTGTGCAGAAAGGATGGTTTCCGATGAATCCGAAGCGGAAGCATGAGTATGAGCCTATAGACAAAGATGAGACCTTGTGTCCGCTGCATAAAGGCAAGAGCATTTATGCCGTGAAAACAGAGGATAAGAAGACGGAGGGTTGATAATGAAGACAGACCTAATCGTGGTAGGCAAAACCACAGACAAGAACTTTTTGGCTGGCATTGATGATTATACGGAACGTATAGGCCATTATCAGTCATTTGGTATTATTACAATTCCAGAGTTGAAAAACACGAAAAGTCTGACAGAAGAACAGCAAAAGACACGCGAAGGTGAACTTATCTTACGTCAGTTACAACCTGGCGATCATGTGGTCCTGCTTGATGAGCATGGAAAAGAGATGCGAAGTGTAGAATTTGCCACATGGATAGAGAAGAGGCAGCAAACCGTTCGTCGCCTGGTGTTCATAATTGGAGGGCCATATGGTTTTTCAGAAGAAGTTTATCAGCGATGCAACGAGAAAATATCACTTTCTAAAATGACGTTCTCACACCAAATGGTCAGGTTAATATTCACTGAACAATTATACCGTGCTTGTACAATTATTAGAGGAGAACCATATCATCATGAATAAGGCATAAAAGCGGTTAGGACATTTAAACAAAAATACGAAATGGTGACGGTCTGTTATGACAGTCACCATTTCTGCATATTTCATACGGTATTCCCAAAATCATCGAGGGGCATCCATTAAGCTTTTCAGTAAGCCCATATTGTCCAACTCTTGATATATACGTTGCACAGGCAGTCCCATGACATTAAAATAACTGCCATGGAGTGCGGTAACGCCAATGTAGCCAATCCATTCCTGAATACCATAAGCGCCAGCCTTGTCAAGAGGCCTGTATGTCTTTACATAATAATCAATCTCTTCTTCAGTAAATGACTTAAAAGTAACATCGGAAGAAACGCTGAATGCCCTTTGCTTTTGACGTGAAGTAAGGCACACACCAGTGATTACCTGATGTGTTTTTCCGCTCAACATCCGCAGCATAGCAGCAGCGTCTTGCTCATCGGCCGGTTTACCGAAAATATGGTTATCTAAAACAACTATAGTATCAGCAGTGAGCACTATATCTTCGTCACTGAGCATCGGCAAATACGGGGCTGCCTTCTCTTTGGAGATATACTCCGCCACTTGAGTAACGGGCAGATCTTCAGGGTATGATTCGTCGATACCCGGCAAGACTTTTACCTCGTAAGGGATGTCCAATCCGGCAAGGAGTTCTCTACGTCGGGGAGAATTGGATGCAAGAATCAGTTTCATATTATGTTTGAGATTTAAGATTTTAGGTAACAGTCGAAATGTCTGCTCAGCCTTTATGAGATTGAAGAATCACCAACCGAATGCTTCTGCGCCATGGAGCCATGTTCCTTGAGCACGAAGTATTTGCTCAATCACATCGCGGGCACAGCCTTTACCACCTCTTCGATGGCTGACATAAAGCGAAATGTCTTTAATGTCTGAACAAGCATCCGCAGGACAACACGGGCACCCTACTCTCTTCATCACCTCATAATCAGGAATATCGTCGCCCATATAAAGCACCTCATCGTCGCGTAAACCGTATTTTAGCAACACATCCTCATAAGTTTTAATTTTAACGGCACATTTCATGTAAATATCCTCAACGCCCAAACGTTCATAGCGTGCCTTAATGCTCGGTGTATTGCCCCCAGTCATAATGATGATACGTAAACCCACCTTTTGTGCGAGTTGTATGGCATACCCGTCTTTGATATTGACAGTGCGCATGGGTTCGCCGTCAATCGACATTGTCACGGTCTCGCTGCTCAACACACCATCGATGTCAAAAATCAACGCGCGTATTTTTTTCAAATCATAATTAATCATTCTCTTGTATGGTTGTTAGGTGAATACTCTTACTCAATTGTTCGTATATATCTTGTAGGCCAGAATTATCAGAAAGGAGTCGTGCCTGAGCATTTATCACGTTTGTGTCATAACGAACAGCCGGGCCGGTTTGTGCCTGTCGCGGCGAAAGGTCATGCACTTTGGCTGCCGTCTCATCTATCAATGGTAATAATACTTGGAAAGGTAAATCGCATTTCTTTAGGACCTTTTCAGCCAACGCATAGCAATGATTGGTGAAATTGCATGCGAAAACTGCCGCCAAATGCATGTACTTCCGTTTTTCAGAGGAAAGGTACCTGACATTTTTGCTGACACTTTCCGCCATTATTTTCAACAATTGAGAAGCCTTCTCATCGTTTGCCTCTAAAAAACAAGGTATGACAGAGAAATCCACCTCCCTCGACTTGCTAAATGTCTGCATGGGATAAAAGACACCATAATGACAAGCAATACCCCTGAAACAATCCATCGGCATGCTGCCTGCCGTATGAGCAAACACCGCCTCGGGATTAACAGCACACACATCGGGCAGCAAGTGCATAAGCACACTATCCTTCACTGCAATAATATAAACATCGGCTTTAGAGGTAAGTAGAGACAAATCCACGATCGGTTGACTGTCCAATATTGCAGCCAAGGGTTCAGCCGACTCGTATGTACGGCTATACACTTGCAAAATCTCATGACCCGCATGAAACAATGCCTTTCCTAAGTTGGTAGCCAAATTACCGGCACCTATCAGAGTTATTTTCATTATTGGGAAAAGTATATTGATATGATGGTGGATCTGGGAAAAATGGAGTATAACGAACTACCCGATTTTGACATTTTCCCATTTCAATTCATCTTCATTATGAGATTCCAACGGCTCAGCAGGAATACCGAACGCGATTACGCACAAAACATTGTCTTCATCGGGCAATTCAAGTATTCCCCTCACCACTTGTTCCGACTTGGTGCCATCAGGAAGATAATGCCCCCTGATTTGCACCCAGCAAGACCCTACGCCCAAATCATGCGCCTGACATTGCATAGCAAAGGCTGCGATAGAGCCATCTTCTACCCAACAATCATTGTCCTGTGGATTGTCGATAACCACTACCGCCATAGCCGCATCCTTGACAAAAGCGCTCCCTTTTTCTTTTGCGTCAGCAAGTTTTTGAAGGGTCATTTCGTCGTCAACCACAACAAAACGAGTAGTATGCCTATTCATCGAAGAGGGAGCCAGAAGAGCCGCCTTAAGAATTGTTTCGACGCTCCCGGCATCTATTTGCCGACCGTTAAATTCTCGGCAACTCCTTCTTGACATAAATAATATATCCGCGTTCATATCAGATAAATGAAAATGAAGACAATGTGCTCTGTCATTGAATTTTTATGCAAACATACATAAAAAAACGGAGAAAGCGCTTTGTTTGAGAAAAAAAATATCTAAATTTGTAGCGAAATAGCGTCATAGCATGTCGCAAGTACAAATCATCACCAGAAGCAGTGACCTCCCTGACATGGAATGCAGGGTTTTTTTTCACAGCGTGGAGTTATTCAAAATTCTTGAACAAACGCCAGGCTCTTATCCCTATATGGTGATAGTGACCGACGACACAGGACGTATAGAGTCACATTTGCTTGCCATGATCAACCGCCGAGGCTCATGGTTGCCCCCATATTTATACTCCGTCGGGCGTATCTACGGTGAGGGGCAATACGAATCTGACAGTCATACTGAACAAATGCGTCTTTTTGAACTGATGGTAGAGGCTGTAACCCGCAAATTCAAACGTAAGTTATGTCTATACATCGAATTCAGTAACATCAGTAGAAAGATGTTCGGCTATAAGGTGTTCAGGAAGTTTTCATACTTCCCTATCCGTTGGATGCAGATTGACAACAACCTGCAAAGTATGCCACCGATAGATCGTCTGACAGAAAAGATGCGCAATCGTATCAGCAATCTTCAAGAAGCGGGGGTGACAACAGAATCGGTTAAAAGTCAAGAAGACTTGGACGCTTTTTATAAGATACTAAAAAGTTTCTATCGGTTTAAGTTTCAGCGTTTTGTCCCCAAGCAAAAATTTTTCGAGGAACTTCAAAAAGTTGGGACACATCAATTGTATATTACCCGTTATAAACAAAAAGTGATAGGTGTATGCACTGTCGTTTATTCACAAGGTGACGCCTATCTATGGTATCTTGCGTCAAAACGTAAATCTTTCCCCTTGCAGCATCCTCATCTGATGACAGTCTGGCATGCCTTGGAAGATTCCCATGAGCATGGTTGTGGGCATCTGCATTTTATGAATGTCGGACTACCCTTCCGCAAGAATCCCCAGCGTGAGTTTATCCTCCGTTTTCAAGGAAAACCAGCGAGCACTTACCGATGGTTCCGCTGTTCTTTGCGAGGAATGAACCGTTTACTCAATTGGATTAACCGCGAATAGCGAGTTTGCCGGTTACCGACACAATAAAGGAGCCTTCAATCCGTTATTTAAGGGATGAAAACAAAATATTTGTTTACTATTATATCGCTCTTGATACTCCTCCCCTATCAAGTGCGCTCCCAGTCCTTTACTTTGCACGGCAAGGTGATGGACCAAAACATGAGTCCGATTGAACTGGTGACTGTGGCAGCCACCAGCCAGGGCAAAGTAACGTTTACGGATTTGAAAGGGGAATTCTCGATGACGCTCACCTCTGCCGACAGTGTTCCTATCCGTTTCTCCATGATTGGTTACAAGACAAAATACCGGGTGCTACATCGTCCGAAAGGCAAGCAGACACTTCAGATACAACTATATGAAGCAGAAGAAGAAATGGCTGAAGTGACTGTTGTGGGAGAACGACGCCAGACCGGACAGAATCAGGAGTTGAAGATAAAAGACGCCAAGACAACGCCCTCTGCCTCGGGCAATGCCATCGAAGAACTGATTCAGTCGCAGGCCGGAGTGAGCAGCCACGATGAGATGTCGTCACAATATAATGTGCGTGGCGGAAGTTTTGACGAGAATAGCGCCTATATAAATAATGTGGAGATATTCCGTCCGTTCTTGGTACGCAGCGGCCAACAAGAAGGTCTTTCTATCATCAATCCCGACATGGTAGACCGCATCAGTTTCTCTACCGGCGGCTTCGAAGCGAAATATGGCGACAAGATGTCATCAGCACTGGATATCACTTACAAGCGTCTGGAACCTAAAGGCAGCCGTAAATCTTTGTTCGAAGGCAGCATCAATGCCAGCATGCTTGGCGGTGGCGTATATTTAGGACTGGGCACCAAAACGCTGTCATGGCTGAATAGCGTCAGATACAAGACCAATCGTTATTTATTAGGCTCACTCGAGACTAAAGGCGAGTATAACCCAAATTTTCTGGACTACCAAACCTATTTGAGTTACCGTCCGAATAAACGCTGGACCATCGACTTTATCGGCAACATCAGCGAAAACCATTACAATTTCACCCCCGAAGACCGAGAAACCAAATTCGGAACGATGGAGAATGTGAAATCATTCCGCGTATATTTCGACGGACATGAGAAAGACATTTTCCGCACCTTTTTCGGTACGTTGAGCATCACACGTCATCTTACAGACAACACCTCCGTTTCACTTATCGGTTCGGCCTATTACACCAAGGAACAAGAACGCTACGATATCCAAGGACAATACTGGTTGACCCAAACCGAAACAAGTGAACAATTGGGTGTGGGCAGTTATATGGAGCATACACGCAACTATTTGGAGGCAAATGTGGAAACCGTCAAACTGCTTCTCAACCACAAAATAAAACGTCATCAGGTACAAGCGGGTATCTCCTATAAGTTTGAGCGAATCACCGAAAACAGCCGCGAATATGAGATGCGCGACTCGGCCGGTTATACTGTTCCCCATACAGGAACCGACTTGAACATGATTTACACATTGAGTGCGCGAAACGAACTGAAAGCCAATCGTTTTGAGGCGTATCTACAAGACACATATAAGTTTTCCAGCCCAGGTGAGCATACATTCTTCACATTGAACTACGGCGTCCGATTCTCGCATTGGAACTATAACCGCGAGAGTATCGTCAGCCCCCGCGCGTCATTGAGTATAGTCCCCGCATTCAATAATGACATCACATTCCGACTTGCCGCTGGACTGTATTATCAAGCGCCATTCTTCAAGGAATTGCGTGACACCGCTACCGTGGCAGGTATAACCTACGCCACATTGAATGACAAAATCAAGAGCCAGCGATCGATTCATTTTATCGGCGCATTCGACTATCGTTTCAAGATGGCACAAAGGTCATTCAAATTCTCGGCCGAGGCATATTACAAAATCCTCTCAAATCTTGTGCCCTATAGCGTGAACAATGTGAAAGTGGTGTACTATGGACATAACGAGGCTTCAGGTCACGCCATGGGTTTAGACATGAAACTGTATGGTGAGTTCGTGCCCGGCACCGATTCGTGGCTCAGTTTCTCGCTGATGAATACCAGTATGAAACTCCATGGCAAGAGCATACCTCTTCCGACAGACCAGCGCTATTGTGTTAACTTGTTCTTTACTGATTATTTCCCCGGCACCGAACGTTGGAAGATGTCGTTAAAACTCATTTATGCCGACGGTCTGCCATTCTCGACCCCACATAAGGGACTGGAGAACAACACATTCCGTGCGCCTGCCTACAAACGAGCCGACATCGGTATGAGTTACCGAATCTTAGATAATGACAACCGCGAGAAAAAAATACTCTTCAAAAACATCTGGCTTGGCGTTGATTGTCTTAACTTGTTTGGTATCAACAACGTGAACAGTTATTACTGGATAACAGACATTAGTAACCAGCAATATGCGGTGCCCAATTATCTGACAGGACGGCAAATTAACGCCCGACTGCTGATAGAGTTTTGAACATAGTATTTACAGGCTATAGACCGTTAATGACTTTATGGGCTTTTTGAGCCATCAGGTCATTAACGGCCGTTTTTTTGTTTTATAAAAAAATAACAATTATTTCAAAGCAAAAAAGGCTGTATATCAATAGAAATGATTAACTTTGCACATTGTTAATCATCAGTTAATTTTAACATTATGAAAATTTCACACATTGAACATTTAGGTATTGCAGTCCAGAGTATTGAAGAGGCTCTCCCCTACTTCAAAGAAGTATTAGGACTGGAGTGTTACGCAGTAGAAGTAGTTGAGGACCAGAAGGTTAAAACCGCGTTCTTAAAGTGCGGTGAGGTGAAGTTGGAACTTCTTGAGCCTACATCACCCGAGAGCACCATTCAGAAATGGCTTGACAAAGGCAACAAGGGCGTTCACCATGTGGCTTTCTGCATCGAGGACGGTGTTGCCAATGCTTTGGCAGAATGCGACGACAAGGGCATCCGTCTGATTGATAAAGCCCCACGCAAAGGAGCAGAGAATCTGAATATTGCTTTCCTGCATCCGAAATCGACCTGTGGCATCCTGACAGAACTTTGTGAGCACTAAATTCTCACCTATACCCCGACAATTATCATCAATTTGTTGAAATAATGAGCAAACAATTAGAAAAAATCAAGGAGTTGATCGCCAAGCGCGAAAAGGCTCGTCTTGGTGGTGGCGAGAAAGCCATCGAAAAACAACATGCGCGCGGTAAATACACCGCTCGTGAGCGTATAGACATGCTTCTCGACGAAGGCAGTTTTGAAGAATTTGACATGTTCAAACTCCACCGTTGTACCAACTTCGGTATGGAGAAGAAACAATTCCTAGGCGATGGTGTGGTAGCCGGTTCAGGTACCATCGACGGTCGTCTGGTATATATCTTCGCACAAGATTTCACCGTGAACGGCGGCTCATTGTCAGAGACCATGGCCGAAAAGATTTGCAAGGTGATGGATATGGGCATGAAGATGGGTGCTCCCGTCATCGGCATCAATGACTCTGGCGGCGCACGCATCCAGGAAGGTATCAACGCTCTGGGCGGTTATGCTGAAATTTTTGAGCGCAACATCCTTGCATCAGGTGTTATTCCCCAGATTTCCGGCATCTTCGGCCCCTGCGCTGGCGGTGCAGTCTATTCGCCCGCGCTGACCGACTTCACGCTGATGATGGAGAACACATCGTATATGTTCCTCACTGGCCCGAAAGTTGTGAAGACCGTAACAGGCGAGGACATCGACCAAGAACATCTTGGCGGTGCTAGCGTTCATGCCACTAAGAGTGGTGTGACCCACTTTACCGCTTCTACCGAGGAAGAGGCTCTGGAGATGATCAAAACCCTGCTGAGTTACATTCCGTCCAACAATATGGAAGAGGCGCCTCGCAAAGCATGTGACGATCCTATCGACCGTATGGAAGACAGTCTGAATGAGATTCTCCCCGATGATCCCAACAAGGCATACGACATGTACAAGGTTATCTCGGCTATTACCGATAATGGTGAGTTCTTCGAGGTACAGCCCAAGTTTGCCAAGAACATCATTGTAGGCTTCGCACGTTTCAACGGCCAGAGCGTTGGTATCGTAGCCAACCAGCCCTCATGCTATGCAGGTGTGCTCGACGTGAATGCCAGCCGTAAAGGAGCCCGTTTCGTTCGTTTCTGCGACGCATTCAACATCCCCATTGTAAGCCTCGTAGACGTTCCTGGATTCCTGCCTGGTACCGGTCAGGAATACAATGCTGTGATTCTGCACGGTGCCCAGCTGCTCTACGCATATGGAGAAGCCACTGTTCCTAAGGTGACTATCACCCTCCGTAAGAGTTATGGCGGCAGCCACATCGTGATGGGTTGTAAGCAACTGCATACAGACCTGAACTACGCTTGGCCGAATGCAGAGATTGCCGTGATGGGTGCTTCTGGCGCCGTAGCAGTACTCTACGCAAAAGAGGCTAAAGCGAAGAAAGAAGCCGGCGAAGACGCCAAGGCTTACATCGCAGAGAAGGAAGAAGAGTACAGCGACCTGTTCGCCAATCCTTATCAGGCAGCCAAATACGGCTACATCGATGATGTGATTGAGCCGCGCAACACCCGTTTCCGCATCTGCCGCGCATTGGCCCAATTGGCCACCAAGCGTGACGCTCTGCCCGCCAAGAAACACGGTAATATCCCCATGTAATCTAACCCCACAGTATTATGGCAAATACGAATGAAGTGTATGCTGCCATCGCTATGGCACTACATGAGTTTAAAGGAAATAATGTACATGACAAGGAGTCGGGCATCATCACCATCCGTCCACACAATACAGAATGGAACGGGCATACACTGATGATGACACTTCACCCTTGATTGTCAACCTTAAAATGTATTAACCCAATCATGAAAGAATACAAATATACAATCAATGGCAACAAATATGAAGTGGCCATTGGAGATATTGTGGAGAATATTGCCACAGTATGTGTAAACGGCGAGGAATACAAGGTCGAAATGGAGCCTGAGGCCGAGCCCGAGAAGAAAAAGGTGGTTGTACGCCCCGTGGCTCAGGAAGCCGCTCCTGCAGAAAGTGGAGCGACCGCAGGTCCCGTGAACACAAACAACGCCTTGAAAGCCCCGCTGCCCGGAGTTGTGACCGAAATTAAGGTTGCCGTTGGCGACGAGGTAAAGAAAGGTGATGTTGTTGTGGTGTTGGAAGCCATGAAGATGGCAAACAACCTGGAAGCAGAGAAAGACGGCAAAGTGACCGCCATCTGCGTTCAGACTGGTGCCAGTGTCATGGAAGACACACCACTGGTGGTGATAGAATAATCCCTCTTTTTATACAAGAATAGAGGCTGCAACTTTCGTTGCAGCCTCTATTTGTTATTTCAGGTCTCTTTTTATAATAATAACAAAGAGTTTCTAATACCCAATTAATCAATCCATGAAATAAGAATATTCATCCAAACGGTTGTTTTTGGGGAAAATAATGGTGGGTTTATAGTTTTTAGCCTCCTCGATATCCATCATGGCGTATGAAATGATAATGATGGTGTCGCCCACTTCGCATTTTCTTGCTGCCGCACCGTTAAGGCAAATACACCCTGAACCCCTCTCACCTTTTATAATATAGGTTTCGAGCCTTTCACCGTTGTTGTTGTTCACAATTTCCACCTTTTCTCCGGCAATCATATTGGCAGCATCCATTAAGTCCTCATCAATGGTGATACTGCCCATATACTTGAGATTGGCTTCGGTCACTTCCACACAATGGAGTTTAGACTTTAACACTTCTATCATCATGGCTGTTTATTCTTTATATTTTATATGATCAATCAAACGAATAGGAGTCTTTCCGCAATATACCGTGATGCACCCTACCACATATGGAGAATCATCCCAGTTGTCCACATCCTGTAAGGTGTTTCCGTCAACGATAGCAAAATACTCCACCTTAAGTCCTTCGACAGCCTCAATGTCGCTTACCACTTTGTCGTGTGTCTCTTTCACAGAATGTTTCTCAGCATATTTCACGCTGTTTTTAAGTGCCTTATAGATGGCAGGCGCAATTTTTCTCTCATCGGGTGCGAGCAAGGTATTGCGGCTGCTTTTTGCCAAGCCATCCTTATCTCTGACTATCGGACATTCTACGATTTCGACGTTCAGGCCTAAAGCCTTGACCATACACTTGACAACAGCGATTTGTTGCCAGTCTTTCTCACCGAAATATGCCTTGAGCGGTCTGACAATATAGAACAGTCTGCTTACGACCTGGCACACGCCATTGAAATGACCAGGGCGATGGGCACCTTCCATCACAGTAGATACCGGAGGATACTCAAACTGTCTTGTATCGGGTACGGGATACATCTCTTCAACTGCAGGTGCAAAGACATAATCAGCCCCCACGCTCTCGAGCAGTTTGCAATCAGCGTCAAGGTCGCGCGGATAATTATTTAGGTCGTTTTTATCGTTAAACTGAGTCGGGTTGACAAAAACCGATACCACGGTCACATCATTTTGGTCAACCGACAATTTCACCAAAGAAGCATGTCCTTCATGCAAAGCACCCATAGTAGGCACCAAACCAATCGTCTTTCCCTGCTTCCGGTCATCGAACAATTGGTTTTGCAATTCAACAATTTTACTGAATACTTTCATGATTGTTTTAATTTCGCGTGCAAAATAACAACTTTTTTCTTAAATAAGAAAGAATAATTCTAAAAATATCTCTCAAATAGGTATGAAAAACTAAAATAAGCAAAAAGAACATACAAATATCAAGTTTTTTTCGTATCTTTGCACCAAATATGCATATATAGCCATCATTCACCAAGCGTGGATTTACAAGGCAAGACACCATAAAACCGAAAATAATGTCGAAGAAAGTATTATTCATCAATCAGGAAATATCTCCTTTTGTAGCCGAGAGCGAGATGTCGCTTATGGGCAATATGCTACCTCAAGCCATGCAGGAGCAAGGTTTTGAGATACGCACGTTCATGCCCAAATGGGGTAACATCAACGACCGTCGCTATCAGTTGCACGAAGTTCAGCGTCTCTCTGGCATTAATCTCATAATTGATGACACTGACCACCCTTTGATCATTAAAGTGGCTTCGATACCGGTATCGCGTCTTCAGGTGTATTTCATTTATAACGACGACTATTTCCAAAAGAATAAGCCCGAGGATGACAGCGATGATTATCCCGATAACGGTGAGCGTGCTATTTTTTTCGCCCGTGGTGTATTAGAGACAGTGAAGAAACTACGCTGGGTGCCCGACATCATTCATTGTCAAGGATGGATGAGTTCGGTAGTGCCTCTCTATATCAAAACAGCATATCATGATGAGCCGTCATTTACAAACACAAAAGTGATTACTTCACTCTTTGACAAAGACATGCCCCTTGAATTAGGAAAAGAATTCAAGCGTTGTCTTGAATTCCGCGATGCAAAGAAAGAACTGTTGAAAGGGTATCGTGACGAATTCGATTATGTAGAGTTATGCAAGATGGCCATTGACTATAGTGACGGAGTCGTAGCCGCAGGGGAAGAAGTCAACGAAGAATTGCTGTCTTACGTCCAAGGCAAGACTCTGCCAGTATTACATTATCCCGGGAGTGAGAATTTCGCAGAGTCCTACTCCCAATTTTACAAGCAATTTCTTGGAGAAGAATAAGACATCCATTATCTCACAATGAAGGCAAGGTTTTCTTTTGGATGGGCATTAATAGTAGCCCTGTTCACATTCTCAGCCTGTGATGAGAGCACAGAGGATTTAGGTTCATCGTTGACTAACCTCAGTGACCAGTTAAATGTTTCGAATCAAGTATTTCAGGTGACATCCCGTTCTGTGTCTGCCGGTTCTGTTTGGGCTCGCAGTAGTACGAGTTATCTGGGTTGTGTGAAAGACCCTGAGACCGGGGGCTACATAACCAGCCATTTCATGACGCAGTTTTTCATGTTGGAAGACGAGAAGTTCAGCAAAGAGTCGTCATATGTAAGACATGATGATGACGGGAACATTGTTGCAGACTCTTGTGAAATTCGTCTGTTTTACATGGATTATTACGGTGATCCTCATGCCACAATGAAGTTGTGCTTACATGAGCTGGACCACCCGATGACCGAAGCACAGCATTATGAGTCGGACTTCGACCCCATAACTGAGGGCTATATCCGTAGCGGAGGCATAGAAAAGCAAGTGACATATACCCTCGTCAACTACACTGACGAGGACCGCGATGACAAAACTTACGCCAACAATATCTGCATCAAGTTGAATGATCCTTATACCGACAAAGACGGCGTAACATATCCCAATTACGGAACATACATACTTCGCACCTTTGTGTCTCATCCCGAGTATTTCAAAAACTCGATGGCATTTTTGCACCATGTCGTTCCTGGTTTTTACATTACTCATGAGGGCGGCGTCGGCTCCATGGTCCAGATTATTTATCCACAATTGAATATCTTCTATCACGCCTCTAAAGAGGGTGTGGAATCAGACCTGCTGCTTAAATTCTCCGGTACAGAAGAGGTGCTTCAGTCATGCACAGTCGTTAATGACGAGAGTGTCATCAATGCCATGGTATCTGACAACAGTTGTACATATCTGAAAACGCCCACCGGCATTTTCACAGAATTGACGTTGCCTGTTGACGACATTTTTGCTAATCATGACAGGGATACCATCAACAGTGCTTCGCTATCGCTGACACGTCTCAACAATTCTGAGCACAACGAATGGTCGTTCAGTGTCCCTACGAATCTGTTGATGGTCGAGACTGACAGCCTTTATAATTTCTTTGACAAACGCGCAATGTCGGATAACAAGCAGTCGTACCTATCCTCATATTCTAGCAGTCAAAACAGTTATACGTTCAGTAATATCAGTATGCTGGTCCGTCATATGGCAATTGCCAAGCAAGAAGGATTGCGCACGAATCCGAACTGGCTGTCAGAGCATCCTAATTGGAATAAAGTGGTGATTGTTCCTGTCGTGCCATCCTACCGGACCTATTCAGACAGTTATGGACGTTCCTATCAAGCATTGATTGGTATTACGCACGACATGTCTCTCGGATTCACTCGTTTATCAGGAGGTTCAACTCCAATAGAATTATCGGTTATCTACAGTAAATTCAAAGATTGATGGCAGACAATTATTTGGAGCGCCACCGCGAGGAGTATGAAGAGAGGAAAAAGAAATGGATGGCCCGTAAGAAACACATAATCTCTTCCAAACCGCGTCAAATAGAAAAGCCTGAGGACGAGGCGCTATAGATACAAAAAGTGAAAAATGAAAAGGACTCTGTCGCCTTTCATTTTTCACTTTTCATTTATCCAAAATTGTTCATTAGTGCGTTATACTCTAATGGACAATTGGAGGTTATACTTTTCGCTATTTTAATTTAATCTGACAGTTGTCAAGACTTTCCACGATAACAAGCGATTCAACCGGGATTCCTTCACGTTCAATCACCTCTCTACCATGCTGAAAGGCTTTTTCTATGATGAAACCCATCCCGACTATTGTGGCTCCTGCTTGCTTGGCCAAGTCAATCACACCCTTAGCGGCATTGCCATAGGCGAGGAAATCATCAATGAAAATAACACGGTCATTTTCTGTAAGGAAATCACGACTGACCACCACGTCATACGACCTTTGTTTGGTGAAAGACATCACCTTTGACGATAACATGTTTTCCAGAGTGGAAGGTTTCTTCTTTTTCACAAACACGACCGGCAAATCAAGCAGAAAACCCAACATGATAGCGGGAGCAATACCACTGGCCTCAATGGTCAGTATCTTGTTTGCATTTGCAGCAGCAAATCTTTTGACAAATTCCACACCGATAGCTTTCATCAGATTCGGATCCATCTGATGATTAATGAATTTGTCCACTTTCAATATACCACCAGGGAAGCATTTCCCGTCAGTAAGGATGCGCTGTTTCAGTAATTCCATATGAAAAACGTTTAATAGACTCTCAATCGATCGCCTACACGCAATTGATAATCAGGTAAGAGTTTGTTCATTTTATATAACCGTTTGAGACGAATTCCATATCGCTGAGAGATGAGATACATACTCTCTCCCGGTTGCACGACATGGTCGATACCCTTGTACTCCTTGTCGGCACGTTTTTGCTTCTTTTTCAGATAAATGATGTCACCCTCGTTGAGTGTGTCATGATAATCGCGTTCATTATATCGCGCGAGTGACCTTCCGGATATTTGCACTTCATTTCCAATGGACTTGAACGTGTCGCCCCGACGAGCCTTCAAGTAATAGTTTTTATTGTATCTATAAATGGGATGCAAAGTATTACCCTGAGCCGGTTTGTCTGTGCCAGACCGCTGCACAAGATAGCTGTCATATGATTTGGCGTGGTCGTATTGCGAGAGATTATACACCTCAATGATATTGATGAGCGACTGTGCATATGTGGGGCTCGTTGCATAGCCACAGCGTTTCAGGCCAACAGCCCAACCCGAATAGTCCGTCGTGCTCAATTCGAAAAGAGACGCATAACGTTTATGTTGTCTGAGGAATTTGGAATGGTCTTCAAAACTTTGCAACACATTGTCATACGCCCTGAAACATTCGTTCGCAGCATCATCGTCTTTATAAACTGTTCTTCCCTGCCAATCATGACACTTGATGCCGAAATGGTTATTGCCCTTGACAGCCAACGCACTTTTTCCTGCGCCACTCTCCAGCAACCCCTGTGCGAGTGTAATACTGGCGGGAATACGGTATTTCAGCATCTGTTCTATAGCGATGTCTTTATACTGGTCGATATATGCCTGATAAACAGAGTTCCATCTGGGTTTCTGTGCCCATAATGACATAGAAACCAAAGCAAAGAGAAGGAAAGAAATAAATCGTTTCATCGGAATCGTAATTATGGTGCAAATTTAGGTAAAAAAAACGTTGATTTGCTATAAAAACGAAAAAAACTTTTGTTCTATACCGAATAAGCACTAACTTTGTCAACGAAATGAGAAAACCGACACTACATACCGTCATTATTGCCTTAGGCACTAATTATCTTCAGGAGTCTAACATGGAAGAGGGCCGTAAAAAATTAGGCGACCTGCTTGAAACAGCGACATTCAGCTGTAATCTATGGACAGAGGCAATTGGGATTGTTTCCCCACCCTACCTCAATTGCTTGGTGAGAGGGAAAATCCGCATGTCGCTCAATCGGTTAAAATCTACGCTGAAATCCATGGAGCGAACCATTGGTGACAATCCTGAAGAACGCCGTGAAGGCAGAATTCATATCGACCTCGACTTATTAGAATATGACGGTGAACGTCATCATTGCGCAGATTGGGAACGAGAATACATCAAAACCTTATATCACGAAATACAAACTATATGATGAGACACACTATTTCAATGATGAAACACACCAAGTTTTATATCATATTATGGGCAGCATTGCTCATGAGCATGACACTTCATGCACAAGATTTCAACCAGTATTTTACCGATGCGACATTGCGCTTGGATTATATTTTCTCCGGTGACGTCGCACATCAGGAGATATCTGTCGATCAATTGAACAGCATACCTCATTGGTGGGGTAAGCGGTCGCATTTATCGGAGGTGCCATTGGCCGGCAATGGCCAAGTTATCGTTCGCGACCATCGCACCCAAACTGTGATATACAGGAATTCGTTTTCCACCCTGTTCCAAGAATGGTTGACATATGACGAGGCAAAGACTATCCGCAAATCTTATGAAAACGTTTTTCTCGTGCCAATGCCCAAAGACACTGCCGATATAACCGTTGAACTGTATAACAACCGCCGTGAATTGGCAACCGCATATAGTCATATGGTTGTTCCTACAGACATTCTCATCCGTCATATCGGTGAACATGATGTCACGCCTTATGACATTATTCAACATGCTAAGAATCCGCAAAAGAGCATTCAAATCGCATTTGTGGCAGAAGGTTATACTGAAAGCGAGATGAACGTATTTCTCAAAGATGTCCATACGGCAACCGAGGCTCTTTTCAATCACGAGCCCTTCAAACGTCTGCAAGACCGTTTCGAGGTGGTGGCCGTGAAATCTGTATCACAAGAGAGCGGCACCTCTATACCTTCAGCCGGTATTTGGAAAAACACCGTGCTGCACTCACATTTTGACACGTTTTATTCTGACCGCTATCTCACCACTCTGCATTTGAAAGATTTGCATGATGTATTGGCGGGAGTGCCCTACGAACATATCATTGTCTTAGTAAACACCGAGCACTATGGAGGAGGCGGCATATTCAACTCCTACAATTTGTCGATGACCCATCATCCCAAATACTGCCCTGTAGTGGTACATGAGTTCGGTCACAGTTTTGGTGGTCTGGCCGACGAGTACGCATACGAGAATGAGCCAATCCCTGCCTATCCACATGACGTGGAGCCTTGGGAACCGAACATCACGACACAGGCGGACTTCAGCAGCAAATGGCAAGACATGGTCAGCGACAAGGGAAAAGAACCGGTAGGACTATATGAAGGAGCCGGCTATAGTCTGAATGGGGTTTATCGTCCTTGTCAAGACTGCCGCATGCGTACAAATGAAAATCCCCATTTCTGTGCTGTATGCGACAGGGCTCTGACTCGTTTGATAGAGTTCTATACCGGTGAATAAGATAACTATAACATGAAAAAGATACTCACCCTGTTGACCATTGTGTTGCTCAGTCTTCCGTCATCCTCATTCGGCCAGATACGCGACAGCGACCGTTTGGGAATGGCATTAGACTATTTCAACAGCCGTAAGTATCATGAGGCGCTTATTATATTCGAACGGTTAGACAGCCAGTATCAGTTGAATGCCCGTTTTCACGCCTACATGGGTATTTGCTATTATCAAGAGCAGATATATGACATGGCATGTAAATACTTCGATGAAGCTATTCCACAATTGGGAGCCTTTTCACCATCTGAACGAGCCAATTACCTATATGTCAACGGAGAGAGCCATGTGAAACTAAGAGAATACGATAAAGCCTTCACTTGTTATGAACAGGCATTGGCGTTGTGTAAAGGTCAGGACAGAATGTTGGTAGAATCGCGTATGAATTTATGCCGTATGATGCTCTCCTCCAAAGACGAACACCCTCAAGACACCATTCAGCATTCCATCCCGCAAGACATCCAATTGCAGGATTTATACGAAAAGAGTATCGAAGTAGAGACAGAATAACAGACAAAATCGCCTTACTGATGCATGTCGCTGTCAACAAAACAGAGCGGCATCAAATCTTTTGTTGATGAAATAACATAAGTTCCACTCGTGCCATAGAGCAAAATCCGCATGGGGATTTTGTAACGTTCTTCCACCTCGAGCATCACTTGCCTGCAAGCACCGCATGGAGATACTGGAGCTGCCACAAACCCGTTTTCATTTTTAGCCGCAATAGCCAGCATTCTGACCGGCTGTTCAGGGTATTGCGCCTGAGCGGCAAACAAAGCGGTACGCTCAGCACACAATCCTGAAGGGAATGCGGCATTCTCCTGGTTTGCCCCCATGATAACCGTTCCATCGCCTAGCAATACAGCCGCTCCGACATTGAAATTTGAATAAGGCGCATAGGAATTCTCCGTGGCCTTAATCGCCTTTTCAATCAGCATTTGTTCCGTCGGCGACAATTCATCAAGTTGACAGAACTGCATTTTGATTTTTAGTTCAACATTTTTCATCGTATTCTTTGGTTTAACTGGTTTTCATTGCTGATTCACATATTCATAACATCCCAAGTCGGGCTCATCATCCCTTATCACACCTATACGGTCGTAGGTAAGGGTATTATCTCTATCGGCCTTTCCGATGGCCTCAGAAGCGGCATCCAGCTTAAAGTCATAAACCAGATTTTGGGTATCAATTTTAGCGAAATGTTTCACTCCGCCATGGATGGTGTCTTCAGGATTCTCCCATATCACATCCTTGATCCGCTCGTCATCTTCTATTTTCGGAGTACGCAGCAAACAATGGTCAAACAGGAAGGTATATGCCACCTCCTCTTTGGCCTCGCCCATTATTACATCGTCAGCATACCCTGTGACAATCGTGTTGTAACATTTGAAATCATAGAGAGGATAGATATGATCTTGGAGATAGTTGCTGAAACGTAAAGCCACTCCTCTTTCCGCATCAAACGGATAGAACTGTGCCACGGTGCAATGCAACAATCTCGCCACGCCGCCGTGAAGAGCCACACAATCGCCTAATGTGTTCGTCACCTGACAATTTTGGACATCTACGACAGAATGTATAGATTTGAGACCTGCACCTTTGCAGTTATGAATGACAGAACTGTATAGGGATAGTTTTAATTTATCCACAGCAGACGAGTCGCATACAACAGCATCGGAAGCACTGTGAATATCTGCATAATTGATGATATTTTCATAGGATGACTCAAAGAAATGGATGCCCTGCCACTGCCCGCTGACATTGTCATAAGGCAAGTAATCAAACATATGGTCTATCCTGTCTCCACGTAAAACAACATTATTCCATGCATCACCGCTGACTATCAGCCTTCCATATACATCAATGCCTGCATCGGCATGGAAATAGAGAGTCGTTCCCGCTTCGATAATCAGTGTGGCACCTTCTTTCACGGTAATACCTCCATAAATAATGATGGGCTTATCGCCGCTGAGAGTCATATCCTGTTCCACGACCAAATCAGTCATCATTTCAACATCCCAAGTGAAAGCATTAAGATTGACCCGCTGTTGTACCCCGCTTTCAAGGGTAAACACCAAGTCATCTTTCATCCATGTGGGTTTGTCTTGATAATTCAAGGGAGAAGTCAACTCCACAAAGACTCTTATACTGTCTT
>JAEEGL011921442.1_pt1 | contig 27417 bp, 25 predicted proteins | sample 9134231 | NCBI WGS metagenome assembly JAEEGL01 (sample SAMN16246548, study PRJNA631951) | gut metagenome | biome: gut microbiome; feature: rumen; material: fiber-attached | host: Bos | place: Iran: Karaj | collected 2018-10
CCATGATAGTAGATTTTGGTAAAGATTACGAGCTTATAGACACAGGCGATTTCGAGAAACTCGAGCGCTTTGGTCAGTACATATTACGCCGCCCCGAACCGCAAGCCATCTGGCCCAAGGCTCTGTCCGACAGTGAATGGCAACGCGCCGATGCGTGGTTTGAACTCAACGAAGAGGCCACCAACAAAAGCGACCGCGGCACTTGGCATGTGCGCAAAGGCATGTCCGACAAGTGGTTCATCTCATACTCTCACGGCAACATGAAACTTACGTTTCGCTTGGGTATGACTTCGTTCAAGCACGTCGGACTATTCCCCGAGCAAGCCAACAATTGGGATTATATCTACGATCATTTGAATGGCAAGATTGAAAATCCCGAAGTTCTCAACCTCTTTGCCTACACTGGCGGAGCAACATTAGCTGCCAAAGCCGCTGGCGCCGACGTCACTCACCTCGACGCTGTAAAACAAGTTGTCAATTGGGCACACGACAACATGGATGCCTCGCACCTCGACAATGTTCGTTGGATGGTCGAAGATGCCATGACATACGTAGAACGCGCTGCACGCCGAGGCAAACGCTACCACGCCATAATACTCGACCCTCCCGCTTATGGACGCGGGCCGAAAGGCGAGAAATGGATTTTCGAAGAGGCCATCGCTCCTTTGATGAAAGCTTGCAGCCAATTGCTCTACCCTACTGGCGGAATGGTAATTCTGAACCTTTACTCAATGGGTTTCTCGCCGCTCGTTGCAGAGAACTTGCTACATTGCTATTTCCCGCAAGCCAAAGGCATCGAGTGCGACACACTGAGTTTTCGCGATAGAGCAGGACGCACTCTGCCATTGAGCGTTTTTGCAAGGTTTTCTACACTATAAACATTAACATTTTATAACACATGACATATTGTTCAAGCTACGAATATGTCATAATTTTGCAAACGCAATTGAGACGAAACGATTCGCAAGAATCTTCAACAATACATTGCGGGGTGGAGCAGTGGTAGCTCGTTGGGCTCATAACCCAAAGGTCAGTCGTTCGAGTCGGCTCCCCGCTACTACAACCGAAAAATCTGAAAAGGTTTTTCGGTTTTTTGTTTTTATACGTACATAGTTACGTGCTACGAACGACCAAATACAAGTCACGAGAATTACGTCTCTGCAACATCTAATCTGCGCCATCGAAGCCTTCTGTGCGAAAATTCACATGCAGAGAATGCACTCGTATAGCTCCGTTCAATTCTTGTATTTCAACAAGCAAACAGTATTATTTTTCCGACGGGAAGAGCTTATTCACCTCAAGAAGCGCAGCGTATGCAGCATTCTGTTCAGCCTGTTTTTTCGTTTTTCCTTCGCCAAACGACACATTATTATCATCAACGATAACTTCAGAACTGAATGTTGGCACTTTGCTATCTTCCGACGCAACGATTTGCGTATTGAACCTCACCACAACGTGCTGATGCTGCCCCCATTCCAATAAGCGCGACTTGTAGTTTTCTTCGCTACTGCCACTCTGAAACTTACTTATACATTCATCACTTGCGATATGCTTGCGCACAAATCGGCGTGCAGCGCGCAAACCGCCATCGAGATAGATAGCCGCAACAAAAGCCTCCAAGGCATCACCTGGAAGGTGCGTATTTGAGATATTATGCGACGCTTTGTAGTGTATTTTTCGACAAAACGACAACGTCTTAGCAACGCTATTCAAGTGTTTACGACTAACAATCATAGCGCGCAGGCTTGTAAGTTGACCTTCATTAGCATTGGGCATCTTTTCGTAGAGAATTTCAGCCACAATCATGTCTAATATAGCATCGCCAAGATACTCTAAGCGTTCGTTGTTTTTTATGTGTTTATGATGCGCCGCAGAACGGTGTGTAAATGCGGTCTCGTACAGCGATAGATTACGTGGCAAGTAGCCTGCTGTACGACACACAAAAAAGAAAAACTTCCTTCCCTCTGGGGAAAGAAGTCTTGTAATGTCTGAGAAACAGAATTTCAAATTTTATAGTGCTTTGAAGATTACAGTTGAGTTGTGACCGCCGAAACCAAAGGTATTCGACAAAGCAACCTTTACATCTCTCTTTTGCATCTTGTTGAACGTGAAGTTCAACTTATTATCTATTTCTGGATCATCTTCGAAATGGTTGATAGTTGGAGGAACTATGCCATTTTCAATTGCTTTTACGCAAACGATAGCTTCGAGAGCACCCGTTGCACCGAGCAAGTGACCAGTCATCGACTTAGTAGAGCTAATATTTAATTTATAAGCACTTTCGCCGAAGACTTTCAAAATAGCCTTCACCTCACCTTTATCGCCCATAGGAGTAGACGTGCCGTGAACGTTGATATAATCAACATCTTCAGGCTTCAAATTAGCATCTTTGAGTGCTGCCGCCATCACACGTGCTGCGCCATCGCCTTCTGGGTGTGGAGCTGTCAAGTGATATGCATCGCCCGAGAATGCGCCGCCTACCATCTCGCAATAGATATGAGCGCCACGTTTCTTCGCGTGTTCATACTCTTCGAGAATCAAGCAAGCACCACCCTCACCCATCACGAAACCATCGCGACCTTTGTCGAATGGACGAGAAGCCGTCTTAGGATCATCGTTGCGGGTTGAAAGAGCTTTCATCGAGGTAAAGCCACCTACGCCAGGCTCTGCTAAAGCTGCCTCAGAACCACCACTGACAATAATATCAGCGCGACCGAGACGAATTTGGTCGAGTGCCGTTGCGATAGCATTCGTCGACGAAGCACAAGCTGCTATGGTACCAAAGTTTGGACCACCAAAACCATAACGGATTGAGATATAGCCAGGAGCTATGTCGGCAATCATTTTCGGAATGAAGAAAGGATTGAAACGTGGTGTTCCATCACCTTCACAGAATTCACGAACGCCGTCATAAATAGTTTTGATACCGCCAATTCCAGCACCCCAAATAACACCTATTTGGTTTTTGTCTTCTACTTCTAAATCGAGCTTCGAATCTTTCACAGCCTCATCTGCTGCAACCACAGCATACTGAGTGAAGAGGTCAATTTTGCGAGCCTCTTTTACATCGAAGTACTTCGAAGGATCGTAGCCTTTTACCTCACAAGCGAAAGACGTTTTGAATTTGGAGGCATCAAAGCGCGTAATTGGCCCTGCACCACTAACTCCTTTTACAAGGTTTTCCCATGTTGTGGGAACATCATTTCCCAAAGGGGTAATCGCACCTATACCGGTAACTACTACTCTTCTTAACTCCATGTTTTACGGATTCGTCTGTATATTAATTATTTTGCGTTATTCTCAATGTATGAGATAGCGTCACCAACGGTGTTGATTTTTGCAGACTCGTCGTCAGGAATAGTAATATTGAATTGTTTTTCGAATTCCATGATTAACTCAACAGTGTCGAGAGAATCTGCGCCAAGATCGTTTGTGAAGCTTGCTTCTGGAGTTACTTGGTCTGCTGAGATACCCAATTTGTCTACTATAATTGCTGTTACTTTTTCTGCAATTTCTGACATGGTTTTTTACGTTTAAGGTTATTAATACTTTATTTTCTGCTTAGAAACTTATTTTCTAAAAACAGCGCAAAGTAAATACTTAGAAAATTGTTTTTCAAATATAAGTGCTCTTTTTTGCAGACTTTTGACTTGCTTTAGTATAATTTTGCTTATGTATCAAACTGTTATAAAACCGTCTGAAATTGAAATACATAGCTATTTTCGCCTCTGGCGATGGCTCTAATGCCGAGAATATTGTTAACTATTTTTCAACTTCGAACCGCATTCGCGTGGGTGCTATCCTATGTAATAATGCCAATGCATACGTAGTGGAACGCGCGAAAAAGTTGGGCGTTCAATGCTTCGTTTTTAGCAAACAACAGTTAAATGAAACGGGCGAAGTGACGGCATACCTGCACCGCAATAACATTTCTTTTATAGTTTTGGCGGGATTTCTTTGGCTTCTTCCGCAAGACATCACCGCGAAATACGACCATCGCATTCTAAACATTCACCCTTCGCTTTTGCCTAAGTATGGCGGGAAAGGTATGTATGGCAGCAAGGTTCACCAAGCTGTGATTGATGCTGGCGATGTAGTAAGCGGCATAACTATACATAGAGTGAACGAATATTATGATGATGGCGGCATTGTTTGCCAAAAGATGTGCACAGTTGAACCAACAGACACAGCAGAGTCGTTGGCGGCTAAAGTGCATGCGCTCGAATATGAGTGGTATCCTAAAGTGATTGAAAATGAGGTTATAAATAATACATTATAGTATGAATATAAAATTGCGTCTAATAGTTATGAACTTCCTACAATTTGCAGTGTGGGGAGCATATTTGACATCGATGGGAGGTTTCCTTTCGTCGATTGGAATTGGTAGTAATATTGGTTGGTTTTATTCGATACAGGGGGTTGTGTCGATATTTATGCCAGCCATAATAGGTATAATAGCCGATCGTTGGGTTGAGGCGCAAAGGCTTATGGCCATTTGTCACGCGATAGCGGCTGCGGCAATGGGCTATGTGGGCTACATAGCTATGAATGGCGGCGTGACGTTCGCCGATATTTTCCCATTCTACACTTTGAGTGTTGCATTCTATATGCCTACGCTTGCACTGTCTAACTCAGTATCGTATAACGCGTTGGAGATTGCACATCTTGATACCATCACGGCATTCCCGCCCATTCGCGTGTTTGGCACGGTTGGTTTCATAGTATCTATGTGGATAGTCGATTTAGTTGGCGTTCAGCATAGCTACGAACAATTCTTCGTGTCGGCGGGTTGGGAAGTTTTGCTCGTTGCATACGCACTGACGTTGCCACATTGCACCATAAAGAAAGATGCTTCGCACAAAGATTTGATTGATGCTTTCGGCTTGCGTGCATTCAAACTCTTCAAGGAGGGTCGCATAGCTACGTTCTTCATCTTCTCGATGCTTTTGGGCGTTTGCCTACAGATTACAAATGGCTACGCAAACACTTTCATAAGTAGTTTCGAAGCCGACGAGGCTTTCAAAGGTTCGTTCTTCGTGGAGCACGCCAATATTTTGATTTCGCTCTCGCAACTTTCTGAGACGTTCTGCATACTACTTATACCATTCTTTATGAAACGTTTTGGTATAAAGCGAGTTATGCTGATAGCAATGTTTGCTTGGGTGCTGCGCTACGGATTTTTCGCCATCGGTTACCCTGTGATGCCAGGCATAATATGGCTAACTCTCTCAATGATTGTCTACGGCGTAGCGTTCGATTTCTTCAATATTTCGGGTTCGCTATTTATAGATAACTACACCGACAGTTCTATTCGTTCGAGCGCGCAAGGCTTGTTCTTCCTATTTACCAATGGTTTGGGCGCTTCTCTTGGTATGATAGTAGCACAAGCCGTAGTGAACTACGCTACCGAAAACGTCAACGGCTTAACGGTTGGTGATTGGCCATGGATTTGGATGGTATTTGCCGCATACGCACTGACGCTTTGCGTTCTTTTCACCATTCTCTTCAAGTTCGACGACAAAGTCGAAAGCAAGACGCAACAATAAGCATACATATATATATGTATATACAAACCCCGCTGCATGTAGATCATACGGCGGGGTTTTAGTTTGTTAGCGCACAAGCTTCAATACTTATTTATCTGCATACTGCTCTGCCATCCCACGAATCTCATTGGCTACAGTTTCGCGAAGAGACTGTGGTTCTAGCACCTTAACTTGATTGCCATAACGAAGAATTTCGTGTATGAACTCATAACCAGGGCAAAGTCGGTATTCAAAAACATTGTCTTCAAGTTCCTTCTGCGATGCGTGCAACGGCAGATCGCGTATATACTTGGCTTGGCGCGCGGTAAACTGCAACTTGATAACCTCCTTCTTCGACTGCTCATAAATAATTACGCCGAAATAATCGTTGTAATATTCGGCTGCATTCCAATTTTTAGGCATTTCGAACTGTTTGTCGGTAATGGAAAGATTGAGAATGCGGTCCAGAGCATAGATATGTGGCGTTTCGTGGATATAAGTCTGAGCAATCATATACCAGCGTTGACGAAATAGTTTTACACAATATGGTTGCACGTCAAACGTGCGCTCTTGGTCATGCCAATAACTATGATACGTCATATTTATGGCGCGATTTTCTTTCATCGCTTCTATTATCAGCTGCAGAAATTCTTGCGACGACGGCACAGTTTCGAGTTGTATGCGGTCTTTCACTCGCTGACTATTTATAAGCATGTTGCCAACACTCATCGTGTTGTATATCCACGACTCGATGCTTCCATTTTTCAACTCATCGAAATATGGTATGTAGTAATAGTATTCGCCCTTGCGCTCGTTTTCAATGTCGAGATTGAAGATTTCGGCAATCTTCTCGCACCAATTATCGAACGTGCGTTTGGGTAAATCATTACCACCGCTAAGTTCACTTTTCACCCATTTCTGGTTGAGTTCGTCAAATGTGATGCGCTTTGACGTTATGATGGTGTTGATCACCCATACATATTTACGTATAATATCGTAGCCCATAGCTTTATAGTTCGTTATGCAAAAAATATTACTTATCTAACAAACCATTCTCCCTGATTATCGGATAGTTATAAATGTTATTCTGCCCGTGGTCTTTCATTACATAATAACCTTTGGTAGGGTCATCTTCAATGTCGCCTTCCCCATCGTAGTCCATTTCGTCCCAATGCATTAATTCTGCAAGTTCAAATATGACGCCATCTTCAGTGTAATATGGTTTACTTACAAGGTCTGCATCGGATCCCAAATATTCACGTATTGCTTTTGACCCCTCGTAACTATAGCTATACGGACGAATTTCGCAAGACGGTTGCTTGTCTTGCTCCTCTTGCTCGGCAATAAGCAGGTATACCTTTCTGCCTTTGGCATAATGACGGTGAGGGTTGTCAATAGTTATAGACTTCAGTTTATCGAAGTTCCCTCTTTCAAAAGCTTTATTGCTGAAAAATGACACTCTATTGAATCGTATGCTCGTTAGGTTTTCGCAATTGTCGAAGGAGTATGGAGCCACAACGAAATGAGCATAGTCAGGCATATCATAAACAAATTCATTAGAGTCGATAACAAGGTCAGGATCGCACTTCTTTTGATCAACCATTATAAGGTATTTGTCTCCACACCATTCAAGATACTTAACGCCATCGTGTACAGAGATTTCACCCCATCTTTTCCCATTCCCCAAATTCAGCCAGTCGGGTGCCTCATGGTTAAGTCCGCAAAATGAGTTTGAAAAATCAATATTGACAAAACTGACATCTTTATCAAACGTCAAAGTTTTCATCGCTTCCTTTTTCGCCTCGTTTGCATCGAGGTCTATCCATAGTAAATAGATAGCATTGTCGTATACTATGTAATATGGATTGTCCTTGTCAATCTCAATATGTTTCAGTTTATGGCAGTTGAAAAATAGCCCGTGAGAAATGTTGATAACATTCTTTGGTATGTAAAGGCTTTCAAGTTCGCGAGCTTCATAAAATGCGTTGCGCGTAATGCCAACTACTTCAACCTTTTTGCCATAGTAGTCGATAGACTCAGGAATCCTAACATCGCCGCTATATGGCACTTTAGGAATGGTGACGTAAGCGCACATATATAAGGTATCAATCAGATACGACAGCTTTTTGTCTTCATACAACACAAAAAATTTTTCTTCTTCGAAGATTAGATGGTGCCAGAGACACACATTGCTAACTTCCCATAATTGCTCCACCGTGATGTCTTCGCTTCCGTCCATCAAATTCCAGCGGCTTGTTATGTCTTTCGGAATGCCCTGTTTGTCAACAATTACGCCTATCATCGATAATCCGTATTCATCTTTCGGATTTTTATTAGTCTCATACTTAGCGGCATCGAGCGTTTTGTAATCATCGGCAAGAAAAACATAGAATCTTGAGCCATCATCGGTTATTTCTGCTTTGAATGCCTCTTCGCAAATAAATACGCTCCAGTTTGATGCATAATTGCGATATGGCTCAGTATCTTCCCACGACCACAATGGCACGACGTGGTAACTTTTGTGTTTGTCGGTGTTGTAAAATCTGTAACCCATAATATTGAAGTCTTCTTTTGTGTAATTATTTCAAATACGAAAGTCCCATGTAATTATAGTCTACGAAGCCCTTCTCTTTGTGGCAATTTTCGTAGAGCAGCTGCGGCCACTCGCTTAGAGGAATGTCGCTGCGTAGAAGTCTGTTTAGCGAGTCGAAAAAGATGAGGTTCTCTGCCTGAATATCAAGTTCGTCCGCTTCGTCGTAGCCTTCGCAAACGGCCTCGCCAAGATTTGTTATAAACATCGAAGAGAAAAATCCATGCAGCCCGTGTTTGTAAGCAAAGTCGCTTGCGTGGCACCAAAAACAAATCATCTCCTTGTCTTTCAGAAGCGGCGCCATTCTGTCGTCAATCACAAGCTTTTCCCAACCAGGACCAAGGAGACCGCTCGGAGATCCGTGACCCGTGCACAAAACTCGTTTGTCTCGGCTCGTTGCAAGCGTCAGAGCCACTTGCTCGCGCGTCGGATTGTGAAGGTGGACCGAGATATTTTCCAAACCTTCATAGATTTTAGCATTGTCTCGGGTGTCGTAGAAACTATCTACTGAAATTACTATCATTTTTGTGCTGATTTTAGAAGTTGTACAACTGATCTCGACTACAAATAATACGAGTCCTATACGCCAAATCATGGCGTAAGCATGCAAATATTACATTTTTTATATCTCAGCACAAAAATTTTTTAGGTACCTATCTATATATGTGAGATATACACATCGTTGCCATTCCGTTGGACATCTACATAAATAGCCCCAGCGTAAATATCGGCAACTTGCTCTTTTGTAATTCCCAAATAATCTAGTTCATTTTGAAGCACCATATCGAAACCATCGTATGACGAGCACTTTGGTTTTCCGATTGGCTCTTCATCGGAAATTCTATTTCCATCTCTATCTACGATGCGGCCGTTGTTGGCATTCACAAAACAGATATAGAGAACTTTTGTTTTCACGCCTTGGTTGTTGAGCATTGCGGCGGTTGCCAATCGATTAGCAAATTGATAATATTTACCAAGCCATTTCTCATTGACCTCCACACTGTATGGCCGCAACTCGTCTTGCATCAACTTAAGAATGGCATTTCGGGATCTACCACCATGCTCACGATTCGACTCAAATTCTTCGGCATACGACTTAGCCTCAACCAAATACACAACGTCGTTGCGCACAAAAACGGCATCCCAGAACTGCCACTCGTCAGGATTATTTATACCATATTTATAATAATGCAGGTTAGAAGATTTGTACTTAGAATCTACAACGCATTGCTTCAACCAGCCAAGGCCCGACAGCTCTTTGTCTCCGGTAAGTATTTGGTTGGTTTCGTCATATTCGAAATCCAACCAATCGAAGCCGCCCAAACTACCAAGTTTTTTATCGAGGAGCGATTCTAAATACTTACGGTGACGAGCCATATATCGCATGAGATACCATTCGCTGCCGTAGCAGTAGCCAATTTGAGCTACGTTTCTGATTTTTTTGTTTTCCATGATTTTTAGATTTAATCTGAATACTTGAATAAGCAAACTCTCTTTCCGAGATTTTTCGCTTTTTTGATAGAATCGAGAGTTCCTTTCGAAACCCCATCGTGGATCGCAAGAACCACATCTGAATGTTCAATTATCGTGGTGTTTCTCAGAATCGGAGCAGCTCTACCATACCTTTGGTAATCCGGTTTGAATTCGATGAGTGGAATTTTGTTTTCTCTTGCGTACTTGGCCGCCAAGCTGTCGATTCCTTTTGCACCGCCCGAGACGATAATTCCCGGTTTCAAATTGAAATGATTAATTGCCTCAGCAACGATTCCCTCTTTCGTAATAGAACGGGAACCAACAATCGCTAGTTTCATACTCTATAAATGATTTTGATTTATGAGTACAAAACAACTGCGTAGCTACGCCAAATCGTGGCGTAGAATATAAAGGAAATACAAAAAAATGCACCTCACTTTGTGGTGGGGTGCTTGAATGCTAATTATTATGCTTATTTATCTGTATCTACATTTACACAAACAACCTTCAATAAGTCATCCCATTTCTCCCGTAGATCTTTTGACTTAGACTTATTTATGACAGAATTTTTATGTTTACATAGCATATCTTGCATTGCTTTCTTAGTAGAATCTGGCCTTTTTTCAGCTCCATTCTCAAAGAAAATGTAAATCAGTTTCACGTTGATTCCTCGATCATATAGGAGCTTGGCTCTTGCTATTCTGTTCATCAATTGATAACAGTTCTTCTTATCACTATCTGCAAAATATTCTACCCCCAAAGTGTCTATGAAAAGTTGATTAATTGCATCACGCGATTTTCCTCCATCTCCATCATGATCCATTTCTTTTGCATAAGCCTTCGCTTCTATAAGGCATAGCGTATCTCCTACAAAGCAAACAGCATCCCAATTCTGCCATCTATTCCATAGCTCGTTTTTTCTAGCAAACTCATAATTATTGCAGCAGACATCCTTGATTATCTTGACTTTTTCTGCATCAATATGATTTCTGAGCCAATCGTTGTCTCCTTGATCTCTGCATTTGCCTTCAATCCAAGAAAGTCCAACAAATTCCTTTGCGCCACTTGCGGGCTCTGGCCACAAAATTTGTTCCTCTTTCTTGTGTAATACTTCACGAATTTTCGTTTCTAATTTCAACCTTCGTTCTTTAGCAGTTTTATACTCTTTCATCCAAGATGCACTGCCACGCCCAATTTGAGATTTAGCCATCGTGTTTGTTTTTTAGTTGTTTGTAATAGTGATAATTGTAATGCGTAAATATAACGCACTGATAAAGATAATACTAGAACAAATACATTATGCAAATGATACTTTGTATCCTCTACTTCATCGGCACGCCTGCCACCTGCGGATAGTTGAGGTAGATCTCGTAGAACTTAACGAGTTCGCGGTATGTGAGGTGTATTTTGGTGGGCTGCATAAGGAATGCACGCACGTTTGCGTCACCGCCTGTGTGGAGGTCGAGCAGTTGTAAGCCCTTTATTTTTAGGTAATAATCGAGCAAATCTTCTTTCGAGAAACGGTTGGAAGTCAATTCGCACAATCCATCAATCACCTCTTGCTTCTGCGCTTCGCCCTCGGGAAATAGTATGACACAGAGCCGCTTAATAGCCTTTTGCTCCATTATAAAATCGTACAACACCTTGCCAATAAAGCCCATTGGCAGCAGCACCGAAACGAAGACTATTATTGAATAATTCACTTCCGTAAGTTTTTATGACTACAAATCTCTGAGTTTCTTTTCGCAAAACAATACAAAATTCCGTTGTTCTACACTATCGAACCCCATCGCCTTGCATCTTTCTGCCAAATATTCTTGCTCTGCCTGCCCTGGCGTAGGCACGAGTATCGCTCGCCGACCAAGCACCATCAAGTCCATGAGCGAGGAATAGCCCGAACGACAAATTATCGTCCGCGCCGATTTTATGTACGACGCCATCTCCTCCGCCGTAGCACTGCCGATAATGGTTACGTTGCCGCGCTGCACTCTTGTCTCGGTCATCGTGCCATTCACTAACAAGAATCTGCGCTCCGATGCCGCTGCAACCGTCAAAATCTGCCGTTCAAAGTCGCTACGCTGCGGCTCTGGTCCTGAAATCATCGCCAGCACATCAACGTCATCGCGTTCCCGTATATCAACCGCCGACAATCGCGATTGCATACCTATATATATGATATTACTCCGAACGAATTTGCTCACAGACAATCGCCCCGACAAACGCGCTTCGTCATCGGGAATCCAGCACTCGTCGAACCGCGAAATCCACTGCCCTATAATTCTACTTATAATAGTATTTACAAACTCTGAACTCCCGCGCCACGGCAACGGACTGAGTTGATGCGTAATTATGCTCGATTTGCAATACGAACTACGCACGCCATAGCGATTGTCCGAGATTATTTCTTCGATATTATACCTACTTACGATGCTCGCCGTTTGCCAACGCTCATACAATATATATAATAGAAATAGCGGCGTTTGCAGCATAATCATCAGCCACTGCGGCACATGTGACGAGAAGCGCGGCGAGAACGATTTCAGCGTTGCGCACTCGAGTTCTGGAAACTCCATCCGCAAAAGCCTCAGCGACAGCCCACTTCCAGCAATCACCACCTCGCAGCCCTCCGCCAGGCGTTTGCGAATAATCGGCACTAAGCGCGTTGCATGCCCTAAGCCCCAATCCAATGGCGACACGAGTATTTTCATATTATGCATAACTACAGATAGCACGAAAATAATTGTCATACACCAATGAAACGAATGAAAATTCGCAATTCGTAGCTTTTATATTTATGTCAAGTACTCATTTTTTCTACGAAACGCAATTTCGCTCCATCTTTTTTCTAAACAATCTCATAAAAAGACAACACATTAGATTTTTATTCTACCACAAACAATTAGTCAAGATACCACGTACCAAATTACAACTGACATAGCAAACAAAAAGATGGTCATTCGCTAATTTTGCACAACCAAAAAGCAATAGACAAATATGCCAATTCGAATTCCCGACACTTTACCTGCTCGAAAGATTCTCGAAGGAGAAAACGTTTTTGTAATGAGCGAATCTCGTGCCTTGTCGCAAGATATTCGTCCACTAAACATTCTGATTCTCAACCTTATGCCAGTAAAAGTCGTCACAGAGACGCAACTCTTGCGCGTACTTTCAAACACTCCGTTGCAAGTAAACGTGACACTGCTAAAGGTGAAATCACACACATCCAAAAACACGTCCGAAGAGCATCTCACAGCATTCTACAAGGATTTCGAAGACGTGCGTTCTCGTAAATACGACGGCATGATTATCACCGGTGCGCCAGTGGAGCAACTCGCCTACGAAGATGTAGACTACTGGAAAGAGCTCGTGGAGATTATGGATTGGAGCAAGCAAAACGTCACCAACACACTGCATATTTGTTGGGGAGCGCAAGCTGGACTCTATCATCACTACGGCATTCAGAAATATGCCACCGACATCAAGCAGTTTGGTCTTTTCAAACATACCGTGCTCGACACCCACGAGCCTCTCATGCGCGGTTTCGACGATGTATTTATAGCGCCACACTCGCGCCACACAACCATCCGCCGCGAAGACATTGAAGCTTGCAAAGGCTTACGCTTGCTCGCCGTATCCGACGAGGTCGGGCCGCACATAATTATCTCTGCCGACCAGAAGCAGATTTTCGTTGTCGGTCATGCCGAATACGACCGCAACACGCTCTCAGACGAATATCAGCGCGACATTGCTCTTGGTCTTACCATCAACAAACCAGCGCACTATTTCCCAAACGACGATGCCAGCATTCTGCCTAACGTCATTTGGCGCGCGCATGCCCATCTGCTATACTCCAATTGGCTTAACTACTATGTATATCAGGCTACACCATATATATTGTAGTTTTTATGTATAAAAAAGATTAACAGCGCTTGCATTACAGAGAAAAACCTCTACTTTTGCATCGCTTTTAGAGAAGCACTTCGGCGATTCAGTAGCTCAGCTGGTAGAGCACAACACTTTTAATGTTGGGGTCCTGGGTTCGAGCCCCAGCTGGATCACTCGGTAAAAACCGACTTAGGGCGATTCGCTAGCTCAGCTGGTAGAGCACAACACTTTTAATGTTGGGGTCCTGGGTTCGAACCCCAGGCGGATCACAAAGAAAAACCTTGATGAGAAATCACCAAGGTTTTCTTTTTATATACACACGTTTTTCTCGAATGGCAAGGCGCGCATCACTCGCCATTGCCATAAATTCAATTAATATTAATATGGATCTTTCTCGGTACAGAACGACGGCAACGGCATTCCAAAGCTATTGCACATATTGCCTATCACAGTATCGGAGAATGCATAACGTGCCATCTTCGGATGCGACACCATGTGAGAGAAGATCGAGATGCTATTCTCTTTAGCAATTATCGTTGCTGGATAATATACGCTATCATTGCCAGCCACCTCAAACATCGAACGCTTCGAGTTGGCATTGACTATATTTTCGCCGTTTTCAAGGTTTACGATAAAAAGGTTATTATTGATAGAATAGCCAAGAATATTCAAGAAACGCGATTTGAGCGAATCATAGTGATATTGACTTGCAAGCGCCATTAAGCCCGCACGCTTACCAACAATTCTCTTGGGCACAGAAGTCTTTTCGCCAATCTTACCTATATCCATTAGGCTAACTAAGTATGCGCCTTCAATGTTGTCACAAGCTCTGCGCTGTGCCTCACGAAGTTTTGCGCCAAGTCGCGGATCTCGCCAATCGGAGAAATCGGGAGGCGCAAGTTGCACCATAACTACAGGCAACTTAGGATTGCGGAACGATGTACGGAACGACGCAACCATTCTATGTATGAGAGACTCGAACAAGCGAGGATTACTAAAGTTCGTCTCTGCTTGATTATACATAAGACCAGAAATCTTGTAGCTGGTTATAGGCGCTATCATACCGTTGTACGAAACGGTTGGCGTAGTACCATTATAAGGCATAGAGAGGAGTGGATGCTGCGCGTAGGAATTCTTCTTTATATCGAAGAAATACAAACGATCGCAGAAATACTGAGCAGCCACGCGGAATCGCCACTGGCCTTCGATAGAAATCGACTCGCCATTATCGAGTTCAACGCGCATACCACCGTTGGCGCCATAGAATCCACCTTCATTTTGGCTATCAGTTACGCGAATGGCAATATTCAAGACACCTTGGCGCGTGAGCGACGATGGAATAGTGTAGACCCTATCAACATCATATTCGCCACTTTTGTTGTGCGAGCCTATTTCCTGACCATTCACAAACGTCTTGTCGCGGTCGTCGATCTTACCGAGGTAGATTTTTGCCTCTTTGCCAATCCACGAACTTGGCAGATTAACACGTTTCACAAACCACCAAACGCCATCGAACGTCTCATATTCGGTATTCTCGAACATGGTCGGCAGATCCACAATGTCCCATGCGTTGTAATTTATCTCGAACTGCGGAACTATTTCGTCGCACACAGAAATGGACTCAACTGGGTCGCGGCCATTCGGCAGACGAATAATACTCATGGAAAGGAACTTCGAGAGCCACTGCTCATAGCCATTGTATTCGCGTGTAAGTTTATCAACATCCATGAAGGCCTCACCCCACGTAGTGTCGGCAAGCAACAAATCTCTGCTTGTCCACGATTCACACGCAGTTCCACTAATAGCAGCATTGATTATACCGATGGGCACTTGCAGACTATCGCGCAGCTGTCGAGCAAAATAATATTCGGTAGCGCTAATTACAGCTTCGTTGTCGCGCAATGCTTCTACCCACATACCGCGAGTATTTTTGGCTGGATATGACGAGAAGTTGGTATCGATGTTATAGAAACGAAGGAAAGGATCATTCGCAACAAGCGTAGTGTCTGTATAATGATGATCGGCGAAATCTTTTTTCAACGTCAAGCCCAAATTACCTTGACCAACCGCCAACCAAACTTCGCCAAATACAACATTACCCACCATCAATCGGCGAATCTTATTATAGATATGCACCTCGTGTCGCTGATTGTCGGCTGCTGGAGTGGCATATTCTGTAGACCAAATGCTATCAGAGCCAGCCACCACAGTACGCTTCTCGGCCCACGTGGGTGCAACATTAACAGCTACGCCAGGATTTGCCTTACCCCAAAATCTTATAGTGCTATTCTGCTGAATAACCATATTGTCGTTGATGATGGACGACAATTCAAAATAACCATCCTTTTTCTTGCATGAAGTCAGTGCGAGCGAACAGATGGCAATAAGCAACACTATATTTTTCATAGTAGCACTAGTTAGTCGATATATTTACGTATTTGGCTATTCAAATATGGATATACGCTTGGCGCCAAATCGAGCAAAGGCAGGTATGTAACCGACTCTTTTTTGCCATCATCGAGCGCCTTGCGAACATCAAAATTGAAGTATGTGAATATATATAAAACACAACTAATTATGAACAAAGATTTTGCAACATAAAATACTCCGCCACATAATCTGTTTGGAACGCTCAAAATTGTGTGTTTCACTAATCCATTTATAAACGTAGCCAAGAAATGTACACCAATGACTACGGCTATTACCGTAAGTCCAAATGCCACTATGCCAGCATAATTATTCTCGACATACGGACGCACAAAATCTTCCACGAAGCAGCTGAAACGTGCGGCACACCAAATACCAGCACCTATTCCCACAAGTCCCGACAGACTAAAAATCAGTCCGCGACGCATTCCTTGTGCAAAAGAGATGACCACTATCAGTATTACTATTATATCGAAGATGCTCATTGGGACTCTACGACATTAATTGATGCAGTGCGTTACTTAGTTGTTTCAAAGCGCAATGTGTATTTTGCGTTTATAGTTTTTTCGTTAGTAGCCCGACCCAGACTCGAACTGGAATCTAAAGTTTAGGAAACTTCCGTTCTATCCCTTGAACTATCAGGCCATCGTCTTAGCCGAACCTAAAGGCTCGAAAAAGCGTGCAAATATAGCAAATCAGCGATATTTAGCGTTACTTGTTTCCACTATATTGACATAGCTTTGGTAGCGAGAGAGAGCTATTCGCTGTTCTTCTACGGCAAGTTTCACTGCGCACCCCGGCTCGTGCATGTGCGAACAGTTGTTATACTGGCATTTATCCGACTCGGCAAATATCTCGCGGAAGTAGTGAGCAATCTCTTCTTTAGTGATATTTACAATGCCGAATCCGCGAATGCCTGGCGTATCTATGATGCTACCGCCAAAGCTAAACTTATGCATCTCGGCATTCGTAGTAGTATGCTTACCGCTATTATTCGACTCGCTAATATCGTCGGTGCGAAGATTCAAGCCAGGTTCAATGCGATTGATGAGCGTAGATTTGCCCACGCCCGAATGTCCTGCAACGACACTGACCTTGCCGCGAAGTTTTTCCTTGATTTGCTCGAAATCTTCATCGTGTTTCGACGAAACGGTAAGCACATCGTAGCCAATAGACTGATAGAGCGACTTCAGTTCTTCTACCTCTTCGAGCATATTGGCATCGTAGCGATCTATTTTATTTATAACTATAACTACGGGCACGTCGTAGGCCTCTGCCGATGCAAGAAAACGGTCGATGAAGACACGCGTTGTAATTGGATAATTAATCGTAACCACCAAAAGTGCTTGGTCGACGTTAGCCGCGAGGACGTGAGTTTGCTTGGAGAGGTTGGTCGATCGGCGTATAACATAGTTGCGACGCGGCAACAGTTCGCTGATGACATAATCTTTGCCGTCGGACTCCACATTGACAAAGTCGCCAACAGCAACGGGGTTTGTGCTATCGATACTTTCGAGACGCATTGCGCCCTTGATGCGGCACTCCACTTCGCCCCATTCGGTAGTACTAACCACGTAGTGACTACCAGTTGATTTTATTACTACTCCTCTCACGTTGTGCTAATTGACACGCAAAAATAGCAAATGCACCAATATCAACCATTAGCGACATTGGTGCATTTATTATACTTATATACTTATGTACTAAAATTTGAACGTGAAGCCGAATGACATGAATGCGAAACGGTCCCAAGAAGTCTCGAAGTTCACACCGAATTTTTCGTTGAACATGTAGCGAGCACCTGCAAAGAGACGAGGTTCAATGAATTTAGCTTTTGATTCTGAGACGCCCTTAACCGTTACAGTATTATACTCATCGTAATGATAAGTATGGCTTTCCAATTTATACTTATTTATATCTATAAAACAGAATGTTACGCCACCATAAGTATCAATTTGAGGAATGAAAGAGTAGTGAAGCGTACCACGAGTAGCAATACGAATACGACGCAGATCAACATCGCCTTCGCTGCCGAAGCCCATACCGAACTGACCACCGACTGAAATTGTACCACGTTCGTTGATTACGTTCATAATGCCATATTCGCCCATAACACCAATAGAATGCTGCGTAACACTATTTGATGAGCCACTTGCATCCCAGTCGTTATCGGTGAATGCGCCAAGGCCATAGTTAACGTTGAGGGCAAAGTCGCCTTTGTTGAATTTACTTTGTGCATTTGCGCTGAAAGAGAGCGCAAGGGCAGCTACCAAGGAAAGAATTAATTTTTTCATCATTAATGTAATTACGTTTGACGCGCAAATGTAAACAATAAAACCACTCGTTTAGTTTTTTTGCATGTTTGAAGATTAAACGAGGTAGTTTGAGAATATGGTATGGAAAAGCGAAATAAATATCTACATTTGCGCCCGATTTGTAAAGCTAACAAATAGAAAAGACGAATGAAGAAGACTTTGCTGGCAATAGCACTTGTGACATCAACGATAATGTCCTTTGCTCAAGAAAGCACAACCGAGGAATGGACAACTTCAACGACGAAATCGAAATCATCAGTAGAATTCTCCTATGGTGTAAAGATAGGTTTGAACTTCTGTACATACGATAGCGACTGCGACGACGTACAAGCACGTATGGGTCAAGACGGTATTCTCTGCCGTTGGCGCTATAAGAACTGGGCATTGCAGCCTGAGTTGCACTACGCTCGTATGGGTGTTCGCTCGTTGGTAAAGAATGTCAACAAATATCCTGGCATTGGTGACGCACCTGTAACTGGCGGTACTAACTATAGCGACCGCTTCATGCTTCAGATTCTCACGGATAACATTCAAATGCCGATCATGTTCAAATACTACACTCCACTCTTCGAGCACGGTTTGAATATACAGGCAGGTCCGATGTTTAGCCAACGTTTCGACTATCACGTATCAACCTCATCGCAGAAAGGTCAGTTGCGCGACACAGCAACAGGTCAAGTGCTCGAGATGAGAAACTTCGCACGTGGTCAGAATCAGTTCACCGTACTTGCAAACTTCGGTATTGGTTACGACTCTGAATCGGGCATCGGCGTTGACCTTCGTTGCAGCATGGGTATCACTCCTGTATTCGACAAAAATTACAAATACGGTTGCTACAACGAAAACTCTCACGACCGTGTTTGGTCAATACAGTTTACGTACGTATTCTAACGATTAGTTATAACTATATGTACAAAGCGCGGCTTTTCGGTCGCGCTTTTTGTTGATAAACAAGAGAAAAACATCAATATATGGGACTTCAATGTGGAATAGTCGGTCTGCCAAACGTAGGAAAATCGACACTATTCAATTGTTTGTCGAATGCTAAAGCACAGTCGGCAAACTTTCCTTTTTGTACTATAGAGCCAAACGTGGGTGTAATTACTGTGCCCGACAAGCGTTTGGAGGTGCTCGACTCTATTGAGCACCCTGCACAAGTGATACCTACGACAGTAGAAATAGTAGACATAGCTGGTTTGGTGAAAGGCGCAAGCAAAGGCGAAGGTCTCGGCAATAAGTTTTTGGCAAATATTCGCGAGACAGACGCCATAATCCACGTACTGCGCTGCTTCGACGACGATAATATTACGCACGTTGACGGTTCGGTAAACCCTGTGCGCGACAAAGAGGTTATCGACACCGAGCTTCAGATAAAAGACCTTGAGACCGTTGATGCACGCATAGCAAAATGCGAGAAGCAAGCCATCAGTGGCAAAGATCCCGAGTCGAAAAAGTTGCTCGACGTACTGAAGAAATTCAAAGCCGCTCTCGAAGCGGGGCAAAATGCGCGATCGGTAGAACTCACCGAAGCCGAAGAGAAAATTGCTAAAGGTTTGTTCCTACTTACGCAGAAGCCTGTTATGTACGTTTGCAACGTCGACGAAGCATCGATACTGAACGGCAACGCGCATGTGGAGGCTGTTCGCAAAGCTGTAGCTAACGAAAATGCTGAAATACTTGTCATAGCAGCACAAACCGAATCGGAGATTGCAGAACTCGAGACCTACGAAGAACGCCAAATGTTCCTCGACGACCTTGGGCTCAAAGAGTCGGGCGTTGTGAAGCTTATCCGCTCGGCATATAACCTACTGAACCTCAAGACATTCTTCACCGTTGGTCCGAAGGAAGTTCGCGCTTGGACTTTCCGTCAAGGATACACAGCACCACAGACTGCAGGCATTATACATACCGACTTCGAACGCGGTTTCATCCGTGCCGAAGTGATAAAATATGACGATTTTGTAGCACTTGGTTCTGAAGCCTCTTGCCGCGAAGCTGGCAAACTGGCAATCGAAGGTAAAGACTACGTTGTGGAAGATGGCGACATCATGCACTTCCGCTTCAACGTGTAAGTATACCTATGCATATATAGGACAAGAAATGAGCTATACCTATGAAGATATGGCTCATTTTTCTTTCTGATGCATGCGCTGGAAAACACGCAGATTCTACATATTGGACGGATTTATGCGTATTTGTGACGCTCGATAATACTTAACTATTGCAAAGGCTCTCAGTTTTGCTAATTTTGGTGGTTTTTGCAGGTTAGCATTCAAATGGAACAAGCATTTGCCCCTCGTTTATAGCAAATAAAAGATGGCAGAGAAAAAGAAATCGAAACTACTACGCAAGTTGCAAATAGCGGTCTTCGCCGACAACTCGTACGAGCAGCTATTCTCGTTGCAACTAACGCCGCTCTCGTTGGTGGTAGTCATTAGCGTATCATCATTACTATTGATAATTAGCGTAACATTCTTGATAGCATTCACATCGTTGCGCGAATACATACCAGGCTACCCTACTGGCGAGGAGCGACGCATGATGAATGAAAACTTCCGCCGCACCGACAGCATTGCCGAAGCCTTAGTGATACGCGACAAGATGCTTAGCAACATTCGTGAAGTGCTTGCCGACGAGATTCCCGAAGAGGCGTTCAACCACGATTCGATAAAGATTTCGCGCTCTCCAGTGCAGATTTCGAAAATAAAAAGTTCGGAAGCCGACAGCATTTTCCGCGCGCAAGTGGAAGCCGAAGAAAACTACAACGTATCGTCTGCCAATAGTGCCACAACGGCCATAGATACACGCTTGGAGATGATGTTCCTCTTTCCACCAGTGAAGGGCATAATATCGCAAAGCTACGGCGAGCGCAATGGTCATTGGGGCGTTGATGTGGCTGTACCCGACGGCACAATAGTAACTGCCGTGCTCGACGGCACAGTGATATTCTCGGAATGGACCATAGAGACAGGATTCGTAATAGCTATTCAGCATAACAACGAACTTGTGTCGGTATACAAACACAACTCAAAAGTTTTGAAACGCGTAGGCACTCACGTCACGGCAGGCGAGGTAATAGCATTGTCGGGCAATTCGGGTGAGCTGTCGACGGGACCACATTTACATTTTGAACTTTGGTATTCGGGAGTGCCACTTAACCCCGAAAACTACATATCATTCAACTGATAGTGAAACGTTTAGCAATATTAGGAAGCACGGGCTCCATAGGTACGCAGGCACTTGATGTCGTACGGATGCACCCAGATGAGTTTGAAGTGGAAGTTCTCGTTGCCAACCGCAGCATAGAACTTCTCATAGCGCAAGCACGCGAATTTCACCCTAACGCCGTTGTTATAGCCGACGAGACGCTCTACCCTACTCTGAAAGAGGCGCTGGCCGACGAACCAATAAAAGTATACGCTGGCGCTAAATCGATAGAGCAAATTGTAGGTATGACCACCATCGACATTGTGCTTGTGGCACTTGTCGGATTCAGTGGTTTGCGCCCTACCCTTGCAGCTATCGACGCAGGCAAAACAATAGCTTTGGCCAACAAAGAGACGCTTGTGGTTGGCGGAGAAATAGTTATGGCGGCAGCAGCCAAGAAGCGCGTAGCCATTTTGCCAGTCGATTCGGAACATTCGGCAATATTCCAATGCTTGAACGGCGAGCGCCACCTAACGCCCAAGCGACTGATACTCACCGCATCGGGAGGACCATTCAGAGGATATACGATAGAACAACTCCAGAAAGTCACGCCACAAGATGCACTGAAAAATCCAAACTGGTCGATGGGAGCAAAAGTAACCATCGACTCGGCATCGCTGATGAACAAAGGCTTGGAGTGCATCGAGGCGCGTTGGCTATTCAATATGCCAGCAGAGCAAATCGACATTGTGGTGCACCCGCAGTCGATAATACATTCTATGGTGGAATTCTCCGACGGTTCGGTAAAAGCTCAATTGGCAACACCCGACATGCGTCTGCCCATACAATATGCACTAACATTTCCCAACAGAATGCCATCGCCAGTGACACCGCTCGACTTCTTGAAATACAACTCGTTGACATTCGAAGAGCCCAACAAAAAGCTATTCCGCAACTTGCCAATAGCCTTAGATTCTATACGTCGCGGCGGCAATGCACCTTGCATAATGAATGGCGCTAACGAGATTGCCGTGGCAGAATTTCTCAAAGGCAATGTTTCTTTCCTACAAATGCCTGATATTATTGAAGAAACACTTTCAAAATGTAACTTTGTAGAGCATCCATCGATCGAAGACTATTTCGAGACCGACAAGGAGGCAAGACGAATAGCCAAAGAAGCAATAGAAGCTTTGTAATCAATGAAAATGCAGCATCTATACATAAACACAATGCAAGTCGCCAGAGCAGGAATAGTTGCTATTCTTGCCATGTGCGCTATGAATGTTTATGGTCAGACTCAGCAAGATGCTGCATGGACAAAGCACATAAAGCGAAGCTATCTTGAGATATTCAACCACGAAACTTATGGCACCGACGAAGGTCTTGCCAGCAACAACATAATCACCATTCTGCGCGATAGCACAGGTCTCATGTGGATTGCCACGAGCGATGGTGTAAACACATTCGACGGCTACGAATTCTCTTCGTATGCAATGGAAAGATCCGACTCGTTGTATACCACAGGTAAGAGCGTAAAGGGCATCTGCGAACTTCCAAACAACAACGTACTTATTGCATACTCCGATTGTGGTGTGACAAAATTCAACTGCCGCACAAACACTTTTACGCAAAACAATGCCATATTCGACGATGGCAAAGCATTCGGTTTAGCTTATCGCGATGGCTACGAAATAGTTGTCAGTCAGAGCAATGTAATTATTTACGACAAAGTTCACGAGCGCAGACGAAAGTTAGCTCTACCTGAGTCCATAAACGACGAACTATTGCTTGACCGCGCACGCATAGAGCCAATTGCCAATACGCACAATCTGTTTGCAATATTGCTATCGAGTCGTTCGCTTGGCATCTTAGATATTTATGCACAAAGCATAAAACGCATATCGTTTAGCGACATCGACATCTTCGACATGTGCGCCGACAACGATGGCTCGGTATTTTTGGCAACCGATAAAGGTGTATATAATTACTCGCCAAAACTGAAAACGCTCACACAGATTCCTGTTTTGGTAGGTACGCCTGTGCAAGCCTTTGCCCGCGACGATTCCGATGGATATTGGATAGCATACAACAACAACCAGATTGCCAAGTGGGACCCGTATCGCAACACCTTCACCGAGATTAAGGATTGCAATAAATACCTCAATATCCAGTCGCGCGTGAACGACATTATGGAAGACCACAACGGCGTGCTGTGGGTGTCGACATCGAACCTTGGCGTAATAAAACTCGACACCAAGCGTCCGAAGATTCGCTGCATGGAGATTGAATCGGAACAGTTGACGGGCAACTACACCACATACCAAATTAGCGCTCTCTCGCGCCGCGAAGTTTGGGCCGCTGTAGGTAGATTTGGCGTACTGAGAATAGACACCAAAAGCAGAACTTCGCAGCTAATAAAGGTTGACGGCAAGCACGTATATTCAATCTTGACGCGCAAGAACAACGATATTTATTTCGGTACGAGTGACGGTATTTATAAATATGACCGCGCGACACAAAAGGCCGAACATATACATATAAATAGCGACGCCCCTGAGCAGTGCAAATCACTAAAAGTGAACTACATGATTGAAGACTGCTTGAATAACATTTGGATATGTACGCAGAGGGGACTTTACAAATACAATGGTAGCGAAGTCAAGCAGCTACACGTAGGCGAGGCTAACGAGCACATCAACGCAGCGTTTGAGGATAGCGACGGTCGCATATGGGTTGGCACCGAGTCGGGCGCGTATTTCTTGGACCCTGGCGACACCATATTCAACAAAATTTCGGTCGGCCCGGGCAAAGATCAACTATACAACAACGCATTCTGCTTCTCGGAATACCACAATTTGATACTTGTGGGAACAAACTCGGGCGTGATTGTATACGAAAAAGAAAACAACAGAACCCACGAAGCGTCGATAAACGCGGCATTCGGCAACTCGAAGATTTTCGATGTCTTCATCGACAACAATGGCATAACTTGGCTTAGCACAAACAGCGGCATCGGCTATGTATCGTTGGAGAATAATCTTATTTACAAATTCAACCACATTGACGGTTTGCAATACGAAGGCAACGAATGCCGAAAGTTCACCTACAATAAAGGTCTGCTATACTTCGGCCACGCCACGAAGCTGAACTATATCGACACACATAAAGTGCGATTCAGCATGCGCACGCCAAAGACCTTCATTAGCGATATTACGTACGGCGAAAACGGAAACGAGCAGTCGGTTGTGATGGACAGCGACACGTCGTATATAACTAAATATCAGTCGCGTGCAATGTTGAAAATCGATGTTGCATCGTCGGACTTCTCAGTTCCGCACAGAAATCTTTACCAATACAGAATAGATAACGGCAACTGGATTCAATTGCCCGAAGCAAGCAACTCCATAATACTCTCGGGCTTGTCGCCAAACGTCTATCACATTCAAGTGAAGTCGTCGAACAGCGATAAAATTTGGACCGAGACAGCCATAACCTTCACCGTAAATATTCTGCCGCCTCTCTGGCGCAGCACTATGGCCATAATATTCTACATCTTCGTAGCTATTATGCTCGCTTGGCTCGTGATAGAGATTCGATTCCGCGACATGCGTAAGAAGATGACCATTATGGAGAACGAAGCTCGTGCCAAGAAAACTGTTGAGGCTCAACGAAATAGACTTGTAAGAATACATAAAGATCTCACCGACTCTATAAACTACGCTAAGCGCATACAAGAGTCCATTATGCCACGCGAAGACCAAGTGATGACTTACTTCTCGAAGCTTTTTGTACTCTACAAGCCGAAGGACATCGTTTCGGGCGACTTCTACTGTTTCTATCATCGCGACAACAAGACATTCATCATCTCCGCCGACTGTACGGGCCATGGTGTGCCAGGTGCATTCCTATCTATTTTGGGTATCGACCACCTGTCGAATATCATCACCAAGCAGAAGGAGAACGATGCAGGCCGCATACTTACTATGCTTCATAAAGATATGCACGCCATAGTTTTCAAAGAGAATTTGGAGACAAAGGACTTCAACGAGGGCATGGATATGACCATCTGTGTAGTCGACCACGAGCAGCAGAAAATCAACTTTGCTGGTGCGATGAACGACCTTTATATGATTCGCAACAACGAGATTATCGTCTACCACGGCGACCGCCATTCGCTTGGTGCCAACACTGCCCTCGAAAACGAAGATTTGCACGAATATCTCTCGCAAAACATTGACTATCAGAAAGGCGACATCTTCTACATGTTCTCCGATGGCTACATTGACCAATTCGGCGGACAAGAGCAAAAGAAATTCAAGACACGACGCTTCAAACATCTTTTGATGAATATTCATAAACTGCCCGCCAAAGACCAAAAGATTATCCTCAACCAGAAGCACAACGAGTGGCGCGGCAACATTGAGCAGACCGATGATGTGTCGATAATCGGCTTCGAACCTTTGAGCTAAATGCACGTGGCAAAGACATCAAGAAGCGAGCAACTGCTCAACGACCCCATCAGACCATTAATTCTCCGATTGTCCGTACCAACCATCATAGCTATGATGATTTCTACGTTCTACAATTTGGCGGATACATATTTCGTCAGTCGAATAGGTACGGCGGCATCGGGCGCAACGGGCATCGTCTTTTCTGTGATGATGATAATACAAGCCGTAGCCTTCACCATAGGTATGGGTTCGGGAAGTTGCATGTCGCGCTTGATGGGCAAAGGCGACTACGAATCGGCAAGCAAATTTCTCTCAACAGGCTGGTTCTTAGGCTTCACCATCGGCTGCATAATAGCTATAGTAGGCACAATATTTTGCGATGACATTGTTGTGGCCTTAGGCGCTACGCCTACCATAGAGCCATTTGCCGCAAGCTATGCACTATACATATTTATAGCTACACCGCTAATAATGTGCTCGTTCATAATGAACAACATACTGCGTTTTCAAGGTCACACGCTCTACGCACTCTATGGCATCGGCTTAGGCGGAGTGCTCAATCTGGCACTCGACCCATTTTTCATCTTCTACCTCGACATGGGCACTGCAGGCGCAGGCTTAGCAACGGCTATTGCGCAGAGCGTCAGTTTCTTGGTTTTGCTATATATATGCAACGGCAAGAAAGACACAATGTCCATACGTATGACACACATAACCACCTCGCGCAAAGTATTTTACCATATATTCTACACCGGTATGCCATCGCTTGCACGCCAAGGCATATCGAGTGTATCGGTGGCGATGCTCAACATAGCAGCCGGTGCTTTTGGCGATGCTGCCATAGCTGCACTATCAATATCTACACGATTCACATCGTTCATCGACGCTGCCGTGATAGGCTTCGGCCACGGATTTCAGCCCGTTTGCAGTTTCAACTACGGCGCGCAAAACTTCAACCGCGTGAAGCAAGCCTTTCGCTTTGCCGTAGTCATGACCTCATCGATGCTTATAGTTATGTGCGTCATCTGCTTTCCATTTGCCGAAGAAATTGTGCGATTCTTCCGCGCCGAAGATGCCTACGTGGTGAGCATTGGCACAGTGGTGCTGCAAGCTCAACTCATCACCATGCCGCTGTGGGGATTCTACACAATGAGCAATATGTTCACGCAATCCATTGGCTACGGCTGGCGCGCACTCCTTTTGGCAGCATCGCGCAGAGGCCTGTTTCTCATACCCATAATTATTACGCTGCCACATCTCATTGGCGTTTTGGGCATAGAAATAGCGCAACCCCTTGCCGACGTTTGCGCATTCGTGCTTGCAATAATTATTGTCAGAAGCATAATGCGTGAATTGCCGAACAAGTAAAGGCCGCCACACGGTTCTTTGTGATTATCTTCGCACATCATTTTTTTCATATACATACGTATGAGCACAATACTTTTTCCTGCGCCAATTTTTGGACCCGTTCACAGCCGCCGTTTGGGCATCTCGCTCGGAATTAACCTTCTGCCTGCCGATAGAAAAATATGTTCGTTCGACTGCCTTTACTGCGAATGCGGCTTCAATCAGAAAACGAGCAACAAAATAGTTATGCCTACGCG
>JAEEGL016120513.1_pt1 | contig 27416 bp, 25 predicted proteins | sample 9134231 | NCBI WGS metagenome assembly JAEEGL01 (sample SAMN16246548, study PRJNA631951) | gut metagenome | biome: gut microbiome; feature: rumen; material: fiber-attached | host: Bos | place: Iran: Karaj | collected 2018-10
ATCCTGGAAGATTTAAAGGAAGTAAGTAAATTACCAAATGAGGTTTTAAACAATAATGTTAAATTATTTTAATTATGGGAAAAGAAGTAGAAATCAATTATTTTGAGGCAACTGTTAAACTCATGGAGGAAACAGACCAGGAAGACAGGGCAGGAAATCCTAAAATCAAAAAGTGGCAGGAGAAATGGCTTGTCCATGCAAAGACTACAGAAGAAGCTGACAGGATTGTTCGTAAAGAATATGAAGGTACAATGGCTGACTGGAGGATTGCAAACATAAAAGAGACCCAAATTCTTGGTGTTCTTGATAACTAATCTATTTTGTTTGTTTTGTTGTTTTGTTTTGGTGAGGTTGTTATTACAACCCCACCTTTTTTCATAAATACCTTATACTATGTACATACACTAACTATGGGTATCATAAAGACATTTGAAGAATTTGTAAATAAAACCCAACAAATAAATTTAGATGATATAGATGTTATATCTGATGTTGATTTATTTGATAATGGAGATGCAAATTATTATTTCACAACTGATGAACCATTACATAATAATGCAGCAACAATGCAAGCATTTTTAGAAATAGTTGAAGACACTGATGATAAGATTGAATGGACTTGTGATGGTTCACAGGCATTTGCAAAAAAACTTGATGGAACAACCATTCAACTTGATGCTGCTGGTGATGGTGACTTTACACATCATTTGATTTCTGTTACAACAATTAAATAATTTAGATATGAACAATATAAAGAACTATACAGAATTTCTCCTTGAGATTAAATCTGATAAGGACATTGTTAAGGATTTGGCAAGACACCTTGCATTTGATAAAGATATTATCAAGTATCTTAACACATCCAGGGCCAAGCGTGAGATTGGTTGGAGAGAGATGTTGGACACCAAACTTCATGGTAAGAACAAGGATTACATCAACTACCTTACCAAGAATATGATTGCTGACTACAACCCACAGATTACAGGTTATATTCATATCAATGAACCTGAAGAAGATGAACTTGATCAGGCACAAAATGCAGATGATAGAGGATTCTTTGATATGAGTCCGGAAGAGCAGATTGCTGACCTCAATACAAGAGTAACTGGTGTTGAGACTGTTCTTGGTATAGACCCTGATGATGAAACATCTCTTGATAAAGTTGAGCAGGCACTTGATGATGCTGGTTATGTAAAACCCGAATTAGATGAGGAAGAATAATGAGTGACTATAATCAAAAATACAACAAGGATGATGTTTTCATCCGTAGTATGATAGTATGTCTTCTTGCTGAAATGAACAAGAAGATGTATATCTATAACCGCCTTGATGATAATAGTGTCGAAAAAGTAAATATACCTTGTCTATATTCCATTACTGGTGGTGAAAGATTTCTCAAGGATGAATTCTACTATGATGCACTTGAACAGGGAAAGGCATTTGGTGACTATGAGAAAGTACCAAGATGTATGGTCAACCTTACTAGTTTTGCAGTAAATACAGCAGAACAAACAAACAAATACAACAGAACAAAAATAGTCAGAGAAAGTCAAGGTGTTTTAAGAACACTCTATTTGAATGTAGAATGGATACCTGTTACACTTTCTTTTGATTGTAAGGTTATCTGTTCAAACAACATTGAACTATTCAAAGTAACTGAAATGATTGTTTCAAAGATTTACAAGAACCCAAACTATTTCAAGGTGGATTTTGGTATGTTCAATGTGGATGCCTGTTTAACAGTTCCGGAAGATTACAACCATGAACTCCCACAAGAATTTGGTCTCAATGACAAAAAAGAGTTCTCAACATCTTTCAGTGTGGAGATGAAATCATTTATCCCGGCATTTGAACATGGTCTTCTTATGTGTGAGATTGATGAACTTCTTCTCCAAGTACCAAAGGATGCAAAGGGTATCATTGAATACAGACCTGATGAGTTTGGTGTGTTTGGTATGAGGGTTGGTGGTGTTATGGAAAATATTGTTAAATCTGTATATAACCACCCAACAGAAGAACCAACATTGAAATCAAACACACATCAAGTACCTATGAAAGTAAAGTCTCTTGATGATTTAAAGAAAAAAGATTTGAATGAAGATTTAATACATAGAAAAATCATAAAGTAAATTATACCATAAATACATAGTATTATAATCTTAATTTGACAATAAATGATAAGTTTACAAAACATACTTAATTCAGAAGGTCAAGAGTTTTTGGACAATCTTTTAAACAAGGAAGTAATTGTCAATGAAAAACTCAATGCTGCTACTTTATCATTCCAGAAGAAGGTGAAGTCAGAAGCAGATCTCAACAGGAAGTTGACCTTCTATAAAGGTTCTGGTGTTAACAAGAGAGAGATTACAGTTGCTGATAAGGTGATGACCAATTTCTATTCAAATGGTATGACCTATTTAAGTAACTTGAGTAAGATAATCATAGACAAGATTCCTAATAACTGGACTTTTGTCTGTAAGTATTTTCCAAGTCACCAACCAAGTTTCATCAATTATTCTGTTTTACCAAAGAATAACTTGGTTCTCTCTTGTATAATCACATCTGGTGGAACAAAGATTGAAGATGTTGAAGACCTCAGGTCCTGGGCAGAAATGTTTGATATTGCTTACCAAGAGCCTGTATTCAGAGGGTATCTTTCTCAATATCAAAAGGAGAGATTGAATGATTATCTCAAAGATGGATCCACAAAAGATTCATTTGCAAGATTCATCATCACTCTTTTGAATCCAAGTCTTACCCATTCTCTTTATCAGAATGACGGATTTGAATCACCTATTGATGGTTTCATCTTCAAGTTCATTTCAGCTGATGGTGTAACCAAACCGGTTTCTGCAAAACTCATTGACCCTTATATGACCAATCTCATTTTGAAGAACAAGTCAAATAAGGGATATAAGGACAACACTGATGTTCTCTTATCAGATTTTGCAGTTTTTATGACAGGTCAGGATATGGACTCTATTCTTCTTCACAGTGATGATGAAGGTCAGAGGTATCTTGAACTGTTTTATAGATTATTCAACAGATACATCAAATATAAGAAGTCACAGTTGGAAGACTTTGATGTTGACACAAATGATATAGTTAAGGAATCCATCAATGTTGATTTTGATGTTGACCTTAATGAAATTTCAAATGAGACTACCAAAAAACTCTTGAAAGAGAATCCAGAATACAAGTCTATATTCAAAACTCTTCTCGGTAGTTTCAAAGCAAAGAAACCAGAAGACTATAAGTCATTGGTTATGTCTCCTGGTGTTGTCAGAATTTTCAATGAAATCATTGATAAGATAAATGACAAGATTTCAAAGAAGAGTTCTTGTGACAGTCTTTCATTCTCATCATATCTCAATACAATTCACCATAAGGACATCAATGACCTTGACATCAACAATGCACCACAAGAAGTGCAGGATGCTGTATTGGATATAAAACCAGAAGAAAAGAAAATCAGTCCAGCAATGTCATTTGCAGACTTCAAGAAGAAGGATAAGGATGAAGAGGATGAGAAGAAGGAAAAGAAACAGTTGAGGTCTATTGAAGATATGATCAAAGACCTTCAAAAGGATATGGAAAAGATTAAGGGTGACATCAAGGACACCAAGGAAACTGCTGAAGATGCAGAAAAGGCAGCAGAGGAAAGTAAAGAAGACAAGTCTGATGACAAATCTGAAAATGAAGATAAGTCTTCAAAGAAAGAAGAACCAAAGGAAGATAAGTCAAAAGATACTGATGAGGGTGATTCAGATGAAGAACCAAAGGATGAGGAAACCAAATCTGATGACACTTCTGATGAAAATGAAGAAAAGGATAAAGGTGATGACAATGACAATCCTCTTTCCCAACTTTAATTTTGCATAAATACTAATATAATAGATACCTTATTATGGACAATTTAAATACAAACTTAATCAACTTGATCGCTTCATTCAAGAAGACTGGTCAGTCTGATGAGGTTATCAAGCAGTCTTTATGGCAGTTGGGTATGATTCCAGAGATGGTGGAGTCACACCTTGACTATTATAATAAACACACTGCACAGATAAACAAAGACATAAACATTGTAAAAGAAAATAAAGATATGAAACTAACACTTGAAAAATTGCACACACAGTCTGAAAAGACTATTGCAGCACTTGAAGAAATGAAGTCTGACAACAGTCTTGGTTTCTCTGCATCAAGCGCAAAGAAGATTATCGAGAATGCTATGGCAAAACTCCAGATCTCAAAGGATGACCAGACAGTAATGGAGGAAAAGATTAAGGCAGGTTACAAGATTGATGACACACTTGTAAATCCTGTTGTCAAGTACACTGTAGCAGAAGGTCTTCATGCTGCTCTTGCACAGTATGACTGGTTGATGCCTGTTGCTGATTTCAGAAGTATGATTGCCGAATCATTCATTGCTGATAAATGGAGTTATGTTGCAGCTAACTTTGCAAACAGTATCTCTGGTCAGACATCTAACCCATCATATGCTAATCTCTATGAAGGTCTTGTAGATTCTCTTATTGATGAGGAGAATGTTAGACATGCTCTTAAGGATGTTCTTCTTGAGAACTCTTGGCATGCTGACGCAAAATCACTTCTTTCTGCTATTGTTGCTGAAGAAAAGGCAGAACAGGGTGAGGTTGATACCAGAATCTATGAGAATGGTAACTGCTCTGTAAGAAAGACTTTCTCACCAGTTCTCCTTGATGAAAATAAGAAAGTATTCTTCCTTAATGGTAAGAACTACATCTTTGATGGTAAGACTCTTGAAGAGGCTACTGTTACTGACAAGAAATACATCAATGTTCTTGAAGGTCTTTCAGTATTGAAGTATGAGGCAGACAAGGACAGACTTGTTTACTATGGTAAGAACAATATGGTTCTTGAGTACAACTGCCAGACAGATGAGATTTCACTCACTGGTGTTGATAATGTAAATGAGCTTTCTATCATTGACCTCAATGAGACTCTTAAGAGATGTGGTATCTTTGACAGAGAGACTATCGGTAACTGTGATAAACTTGTTAAGTTCTTTGAATCAAAAGACCTTCTTTATGAACTTGACTCACCTGTTACTACTATCCAGAATGACAAACTTGCAGGTATCTTTGTAACTGTCATCAATGTACAGGAAGGTGTATATGTAAACAAGGTAAATGCTGGTCTTGGTATCAATGAGATGGTTTACTACAAGACTGCAAAGGAAGCATTGGATGCAATCAAGGAGTTTATGAAGTATGATGCAACTGCAATCCTTTCAGAAAAACTCCAGGCAGAGGGTATCAAAAATGCTGTCATTGAGTCAAAGAGAAATGAAATCAAGGAAACCCTTTCATTCCTTTCAGAAAAGAGAGCACAGCTTATCGCTGGTCTCCAGGAAACCAACAACAATGAGCAGGTAAAAGAAGCTCTTGAACTTGTTGAAGGTGAAATCAGGAAGTTTGAAAAGGAACTCCAGGAAACATACGAGGAGTAATTATGGGAAGAGTGAAGAGTTTCAATGAATTTGTTAATGAAACCTTCCTTGATAAACCTGTCAAACCAGAACTTCTTGATTTTGATGAAAAGAAGATGAAGAAGAATGGTTACTTTGAAGCGGTTGTTCTGGAACCTGTTGAGGGTTTGAAAAAAGATGACAAGGTATTGGTTTCTGCAACAGAGTTTGGTCAACTTGATGATGAAGCATTGGTGACCTGCTATAAAGATGATGAGGAAATCATTGTACCAAAGAAAAATTTACAAGTGTGTAAATAATTACAAAATGTGGTGATTTATTGAAAATTGCCACATTTTTTACTTTTGTTATATTTATTATATACATATACAATATCTGTTACTTAAAATGCCAAAAAAGAAAAATTATTTAAGTAATGCGGAATTAAGAGAAGAGATTCTTAAATGTATAACCGATGGATATGAAAAGGCATTATCACATGGTTTCAATTCAGAACTCCCACCATATGATGAGGGTAATTCAGAATCAGAAGAAGAGACAGATCTAAAAATTCTTAAGATTGGATACCTCTTTGATAGTAATGATGATGAATTAAAAGAGAAGTATGACCTTGCTATTAAGAATGGTTATATGCCTGAAAGGTCTTATTGGATCAGAAAAGTGAGGGAGTATGAAAAGATGGACATTGAAGAACTCATCAAAGAAGGGGAACTAACCAGATCTGAGGCGGAGACTCTTGACATACAAATGCAAAAACCTGTTGTCAGTGATAAACTTGCAAGGATGTTCCAACTCATAGTAGACAATATTGCAAGAAGTTTCTACTGGTCTAACCCAGATGATGGTGAAGATTGTAAGGCCAATGCTGTCCTGGATCTCTGTTCTTGTTTTTGGAAGTATGAACCTGTTGATGTCAATGGCAGACCTTACAGTGCTTTTGCGTTTTGTTCGCAAATCGCATACTTTGGAATTGCCGGCGCACACAGAATCCTTCACCCCAAAAAATACAATGGTACAATTTCCATATCTTGTCTTGATGAAAATGGAAGACCATTTGATTTATACAATCTTTAATTCCAAGGGAGTGTCACACAAGACACTCCTTTTTTCATAAATACCTATATAATAGTATATACTTTATGAACAATAAATTATTCCAGAATGACCACATTACAGGAAACTCATTAATTGGTTTTGAGTTCAGGGGTCAGTTCAAAGATGATGAAAATGTATTGTTAGGAAAACTCAAAGATGTTCTCAACAGAGATGTAAACTTTTCCAACATCAAATATAAACTCCTTGAACCAACAGAACACAATGCTGTCCTTATCCAGGATGGTAAGAGTTGCATTGTAAAGACCCCTCAATATAGTTACTATGAGGCATTGTTTATTCTCCCTAAAATTCTTGAATTGTTGAAAGGTTTAAAAGACTATAAAAACTCATATATCTATTTCAGGGTTGGTTTCAATGATGGATTCTGTGACATCAATCAACTTAATGTAATGAAGTTTGCTTTGGAGTTCAATGAGGATTATGTTTTGAAACATCTTACTGATTTGACACTGGATGGTAACTTCGAAAAATTAACAGACATCAAACCATTGGATTTGGAATCTTGTTCAGACAGTATCAAGAAGAGACTTGATGGTTTGAAATATGTAGATGATGATGACACATATGGTATTGATTTCAGTACCATCAAACTTGGTTATATCACATTCAAATATGCCCAGGAAATCAATTACAGGGATAAGTGGGAAGAGATTCTTAAGTGTGTCAACCACACAATCATCACCCTCTACAATACAAGTATGTCATATACTTTAACTGATGAGGAAGTAAAGAAGATTGATGAATTGGATGAGAAGTTCAAGTCCATTTCTAAAGCATTCAGTTGTTATGAGAGTTTCAAGGATAAATACAAGAGCATCAAACTCACAAAAGACTTGAACAATGACAATATGGATATTGATATTATCTTCCCTGTCATCAAGGATAAACTATTTGATATTGTTATTAAGAATGATATCAAGGATGCAGAAATCAACTATGATTCTGATGTATCAAGACTCCAGATAAAGAACCTTGAAGTTAAGAAATGTTATCATTTCAATGGTGTTGATATTGTTGACAGTGACCTTGTAAACTGTACAATGAGAAACTGTGACATCTATGATACAAACATTGATAAATCATCTATCATCAAATGTAATCTTTTTGGTTATGCAGATTGTAAGGAATGTAGAATAACCGATTCATTTGTAAGTAGGAATATCAAGTTGAAAGATTGTAATGTGTTTGGACAGCTCGGTAAGATGGGTGGTATTATGAAAGGTGGTTCATTGAAGGACACAACCATTATCGTATCAATGGCAGAGATTTCTGATGATGTTGACAAGACAAATGTAAATGAAATTCAGTAATGTTAAAAGACATCTATGCAATTCCTGAAGAGGAACCAAGATATAAGGAAAATGTTCTTGAAATAACTGGTGAATTGGATGAGATCATACAGCAGGTTGATATGATTCTTTTCACCAATAAAGGTGATGTCCTTTGTATGCCGGAGTTTGGTTGTAATCTTGGTAGATACCTTTTTGATACAACATTCAATGAACAACACATAAAACAAGTTGTTATGGAACAAATAAGAAATTTCATCTATTTGGATGGTTCTTATAATGTTGATGTTGATGTTAGTTTTGTAAAATGGGATTTCAATGTGGCAATGATTGTGGATCTCAATATCAATAATAAAAAAGTTGCCTCATATTTAGTATAATAATAAAAGTATAGACATATGTTTCTATCTAAAACAAGATTAAAAGCCAGTGAATTGATGGAACAGGCTGTTGTATTCCTTAATAATAAATACAACCAGGCTGCACATGTGTTTACTGCTGCTTCACCATTTGGACAGTTGTTGACAGTCATAGCTAATATGGCTGAACTTATATTTACATATATCTCACATACAGCAGAGGAACTTAATATTAAGACTGCTCAGAATGCTGAAACTATATATGGTCTTGCACAAATGACAGGTCACAATGCTTACAGGGGTGGTAGTGCATATGGTATGATGGCATTAAAACTCAACACATCTTCTGATTTGATTGAAGGTAACTATGTGACAATCAACAACTTCTCTAAATTCACAATTGCAGAAACCGGATGTACATACTTTTTAAATCTCCCAACTGACTATATAAAACTTGTTGTTGGGGCTAATGATTTTATAAATGTTCAATATATCCAGGGAACAGCAGAAAGTCAGACATTTACATCTGATGGTTCTGCTTTACAATCATTCAACCCAATTGTAAGGACTATGACAGACAATGACAATGTTGCTGTTACAGTAAATGGTAAAGAATGGAAAAAGGTAGATAGTCTTTATGATATGCCTGCTGATGATGGTTCTGATAGTGGAGAATGTTTTATTGTTAAATCATCTGTTAATGTAGGTCTTTCCATCTTCTTTGGAAATGGTGAATTTGGTAAGATTCCACCAGCAGGTGCAACTATAGAAGTAACATATATTAAGACAGACGGTGCAAATGGTAATGCAGACACAACACATTTAACATATCTGTTTAATGATTCTGGAACTGATGAATATGGTAATGAGATTAATCTTAATGATGTACTCACAATAGAAACAGTTTATCCCCCAATGTTAGGATGTAACTTTGAAGACCCAGAGTTTACCAAATTGATTGCTCCAAAGGCAAGTAAATCATTTGTATTGGCAACACCAGAAAACTATGTGAGTTATCTTTCAAAATACAATCAATACTCATACATATATGCATACAACACAAAGGATGATGCAAATGTATATGATGATAATGTAATTTATCTTAAGATTATTCCTAATGTTAAAAAGAAATTATCAAACAGTCAGGACTTCTTTGAATTACCAGCAAGTGAATTCATATTAAGTGATTTTGAAAAAATGTCAATCATCAATGCTCTTGATAATTCAGGAAGAATGCTTGTCAATTCAGAAGTTGTAATTGTTGATCCTACAGTAAAAAGATATGTCATCAACATCATAGTAAGATATTTTGAAGATATTGATAAGGCACAAATCAAGGCAAGTATAAGGTCTATTCTTGACAAATATTATCTCAATATCAACAGAAATGATATTGTGCCTCTTTCAGATATTATTTCACTTGTTGAAGGTATTGATGGTGTAGATACTTGTGATGTGTTCTTTATTAATGAAGAAAATGAGAAGGCCATTACAAATGGTTATTATTATACAAATGAAGAATCCTGGGATGGTCTTGAATATATAGAGAACAAAAAGAAGGTATATGTTGGATATGGTGAAGACCCAAGAATAGGTTTCGACCAATTTGGTAATCTCAAGGTAAATGACTATGAAGTCTTTATTCCAAAGGGAGGATGGAGAGACAGAGATGGTAATTACTATACAGAAACACCAGAAGATGGTAAACTTGGACCATTGAATATATTCTTTATAGATAAGGTTGATAGTTCTTCTTACAATCTTGCAATGCAAAGAAAACTCAATATACTTTTAAAAAACAATTCATAATAGATGGATACTTCTAAAAATAATGATTTAAACATCCTTAAATATAAAGGATATGATTCCATCTATGATACAATAAATGAAAGTAGATGGGAAACAAAGAATGAAGGTTACAAATATGAAGACACTTTGATGGAAGATAATACCAGTAAGTATCTTCAAAAAAACCCAACAATGAGGAAGTTCTTTCCTTATTTAAATAAACTTATGTCTCATCTCATCAATAGTGTGAAGTATTTAAGAAACTTCAACAATTATGCTGTCAGAAAAGATTATAAAAGGATTGACTAATGGATGTAAAGAAATTACAATTTTTTGATAATAATGGTTACAATCTCAACTTTGAATGGAATGATACATTTAATTGTTGGGAGGGTAGTATATATCTTCCAAAGGTAAGTGTTGGTCTTTATACCAATACAAGTATATATGTTCTTGAAGAAGTTAATAATACAGTCATCAACAATATAATTCCTGATGGTATTGATATTGGTGAAACCCCATATGATTATAGTACATTAAGTACAAATTATGTTTTTCCATATGGAAATGGTACAATATCTTTCAAATGGGATCCTCTAAATACATTTGTTGATGAATTCTTTATGTTCACCTTCGATGATTCTTATACTCTAAAGGAAACATCTGCACTTGTATATACACCTAATGATGGACCAGATTGTGAAACTCTTATAGTTAATACATTTGATGAATATATAGTTGAACTTAAAAACGAATACTCATCAAAAGCACTTCCTATACATGTGGCATTTATGGCAAATGAGAAATATGATGCTACAACATATAATAGGACTCTTATAATGTATTATGATGGTGAAAGAGTTGCCAGGATTAAATTCTATGCAGAAACAATAGAAGAGGATGAAAGACTAAAGGTGTGGAATTCAAACCTTGGTTATAATATCACACCAGAGGATACTCTTATGTTCTATAAGAGTGATATAAAGGAATATATGCCTGATTATAAACTCTTGAATGAGAAGAGAAAAGAACTAATGATGGAAGGTAGTAATATCTATCCATACATTGGTTCTTATAAGGCTATTGTCAATGCTATAAAATTCTTTGGATATGAGAATTTAAACATCATAGAATACTGGAAGAATGTAAATCCAAATGATGAGAATTTTGGAAAGATATACCACAGTTCAAAATATAGTCTAACACACAAAGAGACATTAAGAATTGGTACAAGAAATATCACTTTACCAAATAAAGATTACAAGAAAATCAATTCTCTTGCACTTGTATATTCTATCAATGAACCAACTTCAGATATAGATGAATGGGAACTCCCAAAGGTGAAAGAGAAGTTTTCATATACAATAGAAGAGGCTCTTATTAAACTTTTTGCATTGAGAAAGAAACTCAACAAAGAGTTTATGCCTGGTACCAGTAAGATTATTGACATCATTGGTGAGGCAAGTTATTTTGGTATTCAGGGATTGACAAAAGTATATGATGAATATGATATAATGGAAACTTCAAGAGATTTATATATTAATTTTGAAATACTTCCTAATGACCATCCATATATAACTGATAATACATATTTAATTAGATATATAAACTATAAAAATGGAGAAGATTTAATATCTGACCAGATGATTTCTGATATATCTGATGTAACCATAAATGATGCTTCTAGTTCAAATATTACAACAACAATTTTTGATAAGTTCAAAACATATTTGTCAAATAATGAAAAATGTGATTGGTATAAGAAGTATTATAGGGAAACACATGAAACATATACAGTTAACAAAGCAATAGGCAATAATGATGATTATCCTTATGAAAATGATGAGTACAACTATACAGACCCCAGAACAAGATTTTCAGCAAAGGTAATTCTTAACAACACATCATTCCAAGATATGACATTTGATGAATGTGAATTGAAATTCAATTGTAAATATTCAACATTAGGAAAAACAATTATTGATGAACAAACTAATGATATTCAATATAATTTAAATCACAATGTTGGTACACATAACATCAAATTTAACAACATTGATTCATATGATTTACCAGACAGAATAACCTGGAGAGTAGTAATGTCTAAACCAGATTATATGGATTATCAATTTGATGATGAATATAAAAACATTAGTTTAATAAAGATATACAAATATCATAATACTGATGAATTTGAATTTACAAGAACCTGTAGATCTCTTGATGAATTTAATCAGGTGTTTGTTGAACTCCCATATATTGGTTATTATGATGTAACTATGGAACTTGGTTATGATGATGGTAATGGTGGTATGACAAGAGTTACTAAAAAAACCAAGAAAAGGTTTATTAAAGTAGAACCATATCAAATTGAAATAAAAGGTTTCTATTATGACATTCGTGAACTTCCTAAAGAATTACAGTATGAACAGAGTGAAGGAATGTCTACAGAAATAGAAGGTATCATCAGTAATATGTATAAATGGGCAACAGCAGAAAGAACATCCGAGGATGTTCCTGTTGATGCATCAATGCCTTATTATACAACAACTGGAGAAGTTGTAAATCCAGGTCCTTATTACAATAATAACATTAATAATGAATGGTATCTTGCTGATAACATAACATTTGAAATAAGTGAACTACAACCTCTTTCCAAATATACAAGATATATTAAAAGTGGTGTTGATGTAAAACCATATACCTGGTTCCTTCTTGGATATGAATATAGTAAGATTACAGGTAAGGTAAATCCACACTGGACCATAATAAACAATAATTTACCAGAAGAAAGTAGTACATTAGAATTTGATGGTAAAAAATATCTTACACTCCTATTAAAGAAAGAAGGAAATTATACTGTTAAATTAGACCTTGAAGATAAACTTGGTAATACCTATAGTATATCAAGAAATATTTTTGTTGTTGATAAATCTGCTAATTATAACATTTATCAAACATTCAAAAAAGATTATGACTTTATGTATGAACAAGAAAGAATCAAAGAATTGAATGAATTCTATGAATATGAAATTGAGACACCTGAATACATAGATGAATAATAAATAACATAAATACTTATATATTGTAAAGCAATAGATTATGAAAGAAGAAGAAAAAAACATTGAACAGACTGTAGAAAATCAGCCAGTAGTCAATGAAGATGTTGTTAAAACAGAAGATGAAAATGCAGTAGTTGATGATAATACAACTGAAGATTCAGATGTTGATGATACATTGGTATCAACAGTAGATGAACCAGTTGTTTCAACAGAAGACCAGACACTTGCACCAACTGATGATGTAATCCCAGCACCAGTTGATACTCCTGTGGATACTCCTGTAAGTGAACCTGTAGCAGATGCACCATTGGCAGACATTGTTCCACCATCATTTGATGTACCTGTTGACACTCCTGTTGTAGATGCACCTGTTGAGGTACCCAGCTCAGAAGTTGTTGATCCTATCATCCCAGAAGACCCGGCACCAGTTGTCACAGACCCAGCACCAGAACTTACTGGTGAGAATCCTACTGATGTTGCAGAACCTTGTGAACAGGGTTGCTGTGATGACCCTAACTGTGCTTGCAATGCACCTGGTGATGCAGCACCTACAATTACCATTGGTCAGTACTTTGGTACACTTCAGGAATCAGTTACTATTGTTTGGAGATACCATCTCAAGACAAGAAAATACAGTGTTCATATTGCACTCAATGAGTTCTATGAAAAAGCTCTTGATATTGTTGATGACATCATTGAACAATACCAGGGTATCTGTGGTGTAATTGAAGAACCATTTGTAAACTGTGTTATTGGTGAAGGTAAGACAGAAGGTGAGTATATTACAGAACTCAAGGCATTTGTAGAGAATAACAGATGTGTTGCAAGTTGTGGTCACAGTGAGATTGATTCAACCATTGATGAATTCCTTGGTCTCATTGATTCAACAAACTACAAACTTGTAAATCTCACAGAAAGTGCTGTCAAGTCATTTGAAGAATTTGTCTATGAGGATTATCCTGAAATCAAGGAGTCTTGTAAGTATGACAGATTTGGTGAAAAGTCTTGTGATGACCCAGATGATTCTGACTATGACCCAGATTTTGATGGTGAATGTAGTGCTGAAGAAGAATAAAGTAAAAGAGAGAACATCAAGTTCTCTCTTTTTTATATATGTGATGGCTCCATATCCATCAATATCTCATTAGCAACCCAATTTGTGGTTATTGATTTTTGCTCAATATCATTTGATGAGAAATTAAATTCAAGGCCACTTACACCAGTATAAAGTAAATTAAAGAAACTAAGCCTATACAAGACCTTACCATAGGCATCTAATATTTCCATACCTGGTAGTTTTGGTATATACTTCTCATCATTCTTTCTATCCCAACAATAATAATGGTAGAACAAATCAACCATAATACTCCAGATAATATATGCAGAATCCAATTGGAATGTGATTGTTATATTCTTTGCAAACAAATAGTCAGGATAATTACCAGACCTTGACAATCTTCCAAATGGTGTTCCTCTATCAGTTTGTGTAATAGGTTCATACTCTGCTGGATTCACTTCTATCTCAACAGACATAATACTGTAGTTAATAAAATCAACAACAGTAGTACACATATTACCCGGAATTCTATTCAATATTGGACTATACTTCTTTTCTATTTCATCTGGTACAAAGTACTTTGGAAATTCAAACTTGAAGTTATTATTTTTACCACTTAAAAAGCCCATACAATAAATTACTTGTATATCTGTATTTATGAAAAAAGTGGTCATCCTGGGGATGACCACTTCAATTTTAATGAATCAGATATTAGGCAATCTTAAGTCTTACTGTCTTCTTAACTGTGTCAACACTCTCAACAGGAAGTTCTACAACCTGACCAACTGTAAGTTTATCAAGTTCAACAACCTTTGATGATAAGAAGAATGTAATTCCATTAAACTCTTCTGAAAGGATGACAACACCATTGTCAAATAAGTTCTTGACAACACCCTTCAACTTATAGTCAGAGGTCTTTTCAATTGTCTCCTTTAATTTATCCCAACCTTCAGTCTTACTTACAGTCTGGGTTACAATAACCTTCTCATCACTGATACTGTCAATGTAGAAGTCAATAGAATCACCAACCTTCAACTGACCGGCCTTGAACTTGGCCTCTGTTGCCTCATTCATTTCAGAAACTGAAAGAAGGGTAGCAACACACTCATCAATAAGGATGAATGCACCAAAGTGCTTGATTGATGAAACAACACCTGTAACAACAGCACCCTTTTCAAGATTCTCAAGTCTGTCAAGAACACCAGGTTTCTTTGTATTAAGGAATTCCTTATGGGAAACAATAATACTGTCCTTAATCTGGTTTACAGGCATCACATAGAGATCCCGACCAAGAAGTTCATTGAAGTCATTAAGAGGAACAACATCAGACTCTGTACCAGGCATAAAGCACCTGACACCCTTGATGTCAACAATGAAACCATTGAATACATTTGCACCATTGTACACAATCTCCTTGACATGTCCAATGTAAGCAGATGTAGGTGTCTGGATTTCCTTCACAAGTTCCTGTCTCAATCTCTCGATTTGAGCAGTCTTTGAAGAAGCATCAGCAGAGAGATGGCCTCTTGCCTTTGTAACAACCACATCAATCTTGTCTCCAACATTAACACTCTCATTAGAACTGATGTTCACAGATACAGAGTGCTTCTGTGAAAGAGCAATATCAGCAGTTGATTTCTTTTCATCATACCTGGTAACATCACCTGATCTTACATCCTTGAACTTACCAAGTCTCTCATATTCTGCAATTGCATCCAATACCTCATCAGGGCATGCCTTGGCATACATCTTTGCTGCCTCAACCACATAGGGTTCATGGCACATAATCTTTTCACCTTTATGTACAGGGATGTCAACAAATGTAGAATTCAGAGGATCTGATTCAGAAAAAATTTCTACTCTTTGAGTTAAAATACCCATTTATTTTTTATTTGTGTTCCAGAATGGAACGGTTAAACATACAATGTATTTATGTAAAAGGTTTCCTGAATAGTTAATATCCAGGAAACCAATTCAATATGTTACTCTGATACTTCTGGTGCAACCTCTTCCTGGGTAGTAATCTGCTGCTCATCATGTGGAAGGTCATCCTCACTGCGATCAAACTCTTCCTCAACTGTATTAAGTTGGGTACCAAGTTCACGGGTTGAGGCATTGTCCTTCTGAATTAAGCGGACTGCATCAGAGACAGACTGTCCACAGTTAGCCCAGCACTCAAGGAATGTACGAGCTTCAAAGAAACCCTTACCATTGAAGTCCTCCATAATGAATCTCCACAAGCTGAGAACACTTGCTGAACGGAGGATGATGACATTGTCAAAATCCTTGGAGTTAACCCATGCCTTATTCTCCTCCATATTACGGACAAGAACCAAAAGATTAACAGCAGTCTTGGCTGTGAAGTTTACATTGTGGTTAAGATACTCAAGAAGCTGCTTGAATACCTTTTTACCCTTTGCACTATCAACAGGTTCATCTTCCTTCTCTGGTCTTGGGGCAACCTCAATATGATACTCCCTGGAAGTATCATTCTTGTATGCCTCTTCAAACCTCTTTGCTAATTCATCAAGAACTGGTTTGAGTTCTGATTTCTTGAATGAAAGTTCAGCAACCTTCTTTTCTGCTTCCTCAATCTGGGAAGTGGTATTGTCAACATGTCCCTTCTGAAGTTCATACTCCTTTGAACCAACACCAAATACAGTTTCAGCATTTGCCAAATCCTTCTGGTGACCAGCAAGTTCTTCCTTCAAAGTAACAAGTTCTGCACGAACCTTTACAAGTTCTTTTACTCTTTCAACTGTGGCATTTACCTGCTCATCAGTAATAACATTTTTTACTTCTTCTGCCATATTTTTTTATATTAGTAATTAAAACTATACACTAAAAATAACAAATTATAAGGATTTTAATAAACTCTGTTTATCTGGGAATAAATCCTCTATTCCATAGTCTCCAACTTCTTTAATAACACAAGGTACAGACTTTAATGATAAAGACACATAATACATTTCAGATTCAGAGACAGACTCATAATCAACACAACTGATAGACTTCCTGTATAGACATTTTGAAATCTTACCACATATTGGTTTATTTTCATACATAAACCAAACAAGGTCTCCAGGTTTATATTTAAATTCCTTTACCATATTACAGTGATTTTATTAACTCTTCTTTTGTGGCAAACACCAAATTCTCATCAATAGTACTGTCAAAGTGTAAAGTATATTCCACTTTTGTTTCACCACCTAAAGCAGAGATTGATACACCAGTGATATCTGATTTCTGCACTTTGTTATCAGCAATAAAATAAACCTTATCACCAATATTAAATTTACTACTAACCTTCATAGTTAAAATAATGTTTTTTCAGTTTCTTCTTCTTTATTGGTATTCTTATTCACCAAGACCTTTTCCTTATTGTTAAAGAAATTTGACTTGATGAGTTTAAGTGCATTATCCACTTCTGCTTTATTGACAGCATATGCTTCTTCAACTTCCCGGATACCACACTCATTTATCTCCATATACTTATTCAGTACCTCATCCTCATAATAAGTCCTGATGGTCTCCTTCTTCTTTTTCTGGTCAATCCTGGTTTTAAGGAAAGCAGGAAGGCCATTAAATCTCAAAGCAAGAAGAGCAATAAGTTCTGCATCTACCAATGGGTCGCTATCAAGTCTGTTCACCAACTCACACTGTTGAGGAAACTGTGCTGAAAACAATCTCCTCAACATATATGAATACTTCCTCTTATCTTCCTTTGATACTGCACCAGAATTCCTGTTACAATAACAATTAAGTACTTCAAATAGTTCTGCCATATTAACCCTTGATAAAACTCATATCACCATCATCCTTCACACCCTTCATCACATTACTCCTCATCTGGATACTGGACTTATAATCCTTGAACCTTGACTTGGAGAAGATATACTCCTTTGTAATCTTTGAAAGGATAACAGGATTCTTTGCACCTTCAAGAAGAATGTCTGTTTCCATATTATCAATCACATCTTCCGGGATACTTTCAATAGTCAATGACACCAAAGATGCATTGGTTTTTATATTCTCAAACAACATCCTCCTGGTAAAGTTCTCATCATTGATTTTTGCAACATCATAAATGACATTACACAACATCTTGACAGTGTCCTCCTGACCATAGATATGATAATCAAACTCACATCCAAGTTGTTCCTTGAACTGGTTGTATATCTTCTCAACAGTCTTTGGACCAAGACCCTTTGCCTTTGTCGTTTCTGTTCCTGGTTTATAATACACAGGGAAGATGTTATCAGATGTATCACCACCAATAATCTTCATAAACCTCACCACTTCAGGATCCACCACTTCAACATTTGTTGTTTCAATGAATCTCTCAAATGGGTCATTCTCAATGGAGATGGTAAATATCTCATTGAACAGATTCTCCTGGGTGACCTCATGCTTCTCATTCAACTTGTCAATAAACTTCTTGGTACCTTCTGACACCCACAGTTTATTATTCACTGGACCATACTGAATGATATGAACACCAGCAACACACTTCACCAGTTGATTAAGGTCTCTATCCGTTGACAGGATAAGACTTGACTTCCCTTCATTGAAGAGATGTTCACTCCAAGCATAAATCAAATCATCACCTTCACTTCTCTCTGCAAAACTCACCTTCACACCAATATTTCTCAATGTGTCAATAAAGTTTGCAGTAACCATATTAAAGCCATTCTTGTCTATCTCTTCCTGGACCTTCTTCCTGTTTCCTTTATATTCCTGCTGAAGAAGCAAGTCCTTTCTCCAAGAATGACTATCCCTAACAAAAACAATATCATTGATGACTGGATTCAACTGCTTGATAACAGCACAGAAATCAACCATCAATTTCTTCTCAAAGGTATCCATATCTTTCTGGGTAGTAAGAATCTTTTTACCACCCTGTTTAAATGTGGACCAGATACACCTATAAAAGAAGTTATGTCCATCTATAATTAATGTAAACCTTTTCATATAATTAAATATAACAAATTAACCTGTTACCTCATCTGAATAGTTGGTGAGGATCCTGATATTTGGTTTCTGTTCATTAACCAACTTTGGAAATGTCCGGAAGTAATCACATATCTTATTGTCAAGTGAATCAAGATTCTCCTTATTGTTATTGATGAACATATCAATAAATGAAATATATTCATCATATTTGAAATCCAACTTAAACTTCCTTTCAAGATATGAGTTTGGCATCATCTCATTATAAACAAATATCTTATTAAGAAGATCTATAATCCTCTGTGAAAACAAATCAGAGAGATTCATTTCCAGAAGTTCAACCTTATAAATATATTTCTTGATACCTTCCTTTGACTTCTTCAATAATATATTATAGGTGTTTTCTATATCCTCATCATCTGTGAACTCGAAGTTTATCTTCTTCAACTTCTTGAACATCTTCAATGAACTTGCTATCACACTCAATACATCCTTATTAACTTCAAGACCAACAGTATCTACAAATCCTGTTGTGAAGATAAACACATTCAAAGCATCAATTGCCGGTACACCCTTCCATAAGTTCTCACTCTTCTTATATTTGGGTAACATCAATTCAAATGAACTCTTCAATGACTGAATACAGAAATCCCTCAATGGACAGTAAATTGTAATTGTATGTACCTGACTTATTCTGGAGATGACCTCTTCCTTCTCTCCTTTTGTGTAAAAACTACTGTTCTCCATAAATATATATAATTAGCTTATGTAAAAATAACAAATTTATGGCAGGAATAAAAGACCTGAAACCAAAAAGAGGTGGGCAGTTTAAACAAGGTTATTATGAGCCTTCCTATCCTCAAAAATATAAGACCAATTCAAAACAGATTATATATAGGTCTTCCTGGGAATTTAAGTTATGCAAATGGCTTGATCTTACACCTGAAGTGTTAGAATGGGCTTCTGAACCTGTATCCATCAAGTATTTCTTCACCCTGGACAACAGGATGCATACCTACTATCCTGATTTCTATTTTGCTTATCAGAAACCAGATGGTAAGGTTGTGAAATACATTGTTGAAGTAAAACCAACATCACAGTTACAGAAACCAGAAGAACCAAAAAGAAAAACATTGAAAGCAGTTCAGAATTACAACTATCTGATGGAAGCTTTCATAAAGAACACTTGTAAGAGACAGTATGCAAAAAAATGGTGTGCTGAAAATGGTTATACCTTTGTGTATGTGACTGAAAAATCCAACCTTAATTTCCTATAAACCATAAATATAATACATAAGATAATTGTCTTTAATGGCAGATAAAAGTTTACAAGCATTAACTTCTGCTGTCTATCAGATTGCAGAAAATTCACCAAAGATTCAAAAAGATGTTAAGGATATCAGGGATGCTATATGTGGTCCAGATGGTATCCTTAAAACTCTCACATCTATAGGTGAAGCCATTACTCCAAAAAAGGATGATAAAGATAAACTTGTAAAGTTAGATAATAAGTCTGATAAAATATCAATATCAAACAGCAAACAACTTGTTAAAAAGACATCTTCAATAGAATCCATCCTTGGAAAAATTCTTGCAAGAGTTGAGAAAATCCAGGGCGGTAGAAATATTGGTCGCTTAAGTAAATCTTCTAATATTGGTATTGATGAAAAAGAAGATCCTAACAAAAAGAAGAAGAGTCTTGAGGGTTTATCAAAAGCAATCAATATTATTGAAAGACTCCGTGATGTTAAATTAAAAGACCTTCTATTTGCTAAATTGAAGATTTCCCGTATTAAATCAATAATAGATAAGTTCAAGAATATCTTTACCAGTTTCAAAGATAAAAAAGAGCTTGATGGAACAATAAGTGTTGCCAACTCATCAATTGAAATAACTGAAAAGTTATCAAAGATTGGTTCAGGTCAACGTGCGAAATTAGGTGCAAAAACTATTGAAAAAATAATCCTTGGTAAAAAAGGTAAAGGTGGTATTCTTGGAATCTATAAAAAATTACATGAGGAGAAAGATGCTGTTACAAAGGGTCCAAAGACACTAAAGGAAATCAGTAAGTCTTGTGGTTCAATGCTTTTGACAACTGTATCTCTTACTGCAATTGGTTTATTAAGTATTCCTGCAATGGCAGGTGCATTGCTTATGAAGGGTGTCATCTGGTTGCTTGTTGGAACATACAAATACCTCGCAGATCCTAAACGATATGTTCATATATTAAAGGGTAGTAATGCTCTATTGAAAATATCTGTAAGTGTCATTGCATTTGCTCTTGGTCTTACAATAATGTCAAAATATGCAAAAGATGTAAACTTCAAGTCAATAGGTATGTTGATGGCACTTGCACTTGGTATGAGTCTTACAACCTGGTTAATTGGTAAACTTGGAAGACCTGTTAGAAAAGGTTCAATCACCTTAGTATTTGTTGGTGCTGGTCTTCTTCTATTCTCTCTTGGTGTTGGTGCATTGGCAAGTGCAACCAAAGGACTTACACTTAAAGATGTACTTATGATGACAGCATTAGTGGGAGGTATGGGTCTTAGTGTTGCCCTTCTTGGATTATTGTCTGTACCTATTGCTCTTGGTAGTGCTGTACTACTTTTACTTGGTACATCCTTGTTGTTATTTGCTATACCTATGTTACTTTGGAAACATATTGATGCAAAATCATCAATGGGTAATATCAAAGATGCCGTAAATGGATTAAGAGATGTCTTTGGTCTTAATCTTGGAAAGAGTGGTGATGATGGTAAAAGTGTTGGTCAGAGACTTGGTGAAGGTCTTATGGGATTTACTATGGCACTTCTTGAAGGTGGTAAATCATTCTTCATAATGGGCACAATTATGCTCGCCGGCGTTGCAATGGGTATGCTTTATTTAGCATTAAAACCTTGGGAAAATTATACTGGTTCAAAGAAGGCAATAGGTAACCTAAAAGTTGCAATTGATGGACTTAAAGAAGTATTTGGTTTCAAAGACACAACAGCAGACAGTTTTGGTGATGGTCTTGCAAAGATTGGTGGAGGTCTTCTTGATATGGCAGTTACATTGTTCCAGTCTGGTAAGTCTCTCATCTATATGGGTACCATTGCCCTTGCAACTGCAATATCTGACCTCATCAGAGTTACTTTGATTCCTTGGGAGAAATACAATGCCAAACCAGCAATGAAGAATATGAAAATAGCCATTGAAGGTCTCAAGGAAATCTTTGGAATCAAAGATGTTGGTGGTATTGGTGGTAAACTTGAAGCTCTTGGTGGTGGTATCCTTGATATGGGTATTGCACTCCTTCAGTCTGGTAAAGTACTTGTACAGATGGGTGTTATCACCATTGTAACAGGTATGACTGATATTATAAGACTTTGCTTATCTAAATGGGATAATTATGACCCAACCAAAGCTCTTCAGAGAGTTGGTCAAACTGTTACATCTCTTAAGACACTATTTGGTCTTGAAGATGATGATAGTAGTTTAGTTGGCAAACTTGGCAATCTTGCTGGTGGTTTATTAGATATGGGTACAACTCTTTTAAACAGTGGTTCAGCACTTATGAAGATTGGTACCATTACATTGTGTGTTGGTATGATGGATAAGATTAAAGAAGACCTCAAGTCTTGGGAAGAGGATACTGGAGCAGACAAAGCAATTCAAAATATTGACAATACTGTAACTAAACTTCTTAATGTATTTGGTTTAAGCCAGGTTAAAAAAGAGGAAGAGGCCAGTACTTGGCTTGGTAGAAGATGGCAAAGCATTAAAAAAATTGGTCAAGGAATTGAAAACTTTGTTACTGGTGTAGTTGATTTTCTTGGAAGTTCAGTACAAGGTGCATCAACAAATATCAAAATGGCAGGATTAACAACTGCTTTAAAGATGGCAGATTCATTAAAACAAAGTCTTACACCTTGGACAAGTTTTAATCCAGATACTGCAATATCAAATTTGACAAAATCTATTACAGGAATTTTTGGTGTTAGTGATTATATAAAAGTTATGGACTCTGACCCTAAATATATCTTCAAGGGTGGATTTATCAACTACTTTAAGAATTCCACATATAAAATAAGAGAAGGTATTAATAATCTTAAATTTGGATTATTAGATTCACTTAACTTAAGAACTTCTGTAAATTCATTTGAAAGAGTTGTTAAATCTGTCAATAATATTGATTTGGAAAAAGCAACAATAATAGCTGATATATTCAAATCATTTGCTAAACTTGGTACAAACACATTTGATAAATTCACAGATTCTGTAAGTAAGTTCTCTGAATCTTGTGCTAATTTAATAGAAGCATTAAATAACTTTACACCTCTTAATGTTTCAGAAACAACAGATGAAAATGGTGAAACCATAACACAGGTTACAACAAGTGGTAACACAAATGCACAAGAACTTGCAGAAGCAATTACAATGGCATTGAGGTCTATGCCTATTAATGTAAGAGCAAATATGTCAGATGTGAGACTTGTTGTTAATAATGAAACAGGTAGGAGAATTGTCCTAACATTAGATAACTAATTTTTTGTTATATTTAGTTTATATTATATTTCATAATTATGGGAAAAAATATTATTGAAGAAAACTATGAAGAGCAGGTTCGTAAAGAATTTGAATCTACTCAAACAGAAGAACCACAGGAGACTGTAAAGAATCTTGGTAAGGTTCAACTTGACGATAAGCCAGAAGACCCAGAACTTGAAAGGATTAAGAGTTCTATGAACTATGTAAATATTCCTCTTGAGACTCTTCCTAGTCAAGGTATGTTCTATCCGGAAGGTACAAGGATTAGTATCCGTGCAGCAAGGGTTGGTGAGATTAGAGAGTTCTCTATCATCAATGAAGAAGACCCTAAAGACATTAGGGATAAGATGACTTACATTGTTTCACAGTGTACAAAGGTTTATTATGGTAACACTCCTGGTCACTACAAAGACCTTCTTGAAGATGACCGCATTGTACTTGTTCTCAAGATTAGGGAACTTACCTTTGTTGATGGCCAGTCAAGTATCAAGATTCCTGTTCCTGGTGATGCATGCAAGACACCTGGTTGTCACCCACAGGAGACTGTTGATTTCAGTTCAAATAAACTTGAGTTCTTGAAACCAAGTGAGAAACTTGAAAAATACTATGACCCAGCAGAAAGATGCTACAACATCCAGACAAAGAGGTTTGGTACAATTAGATTGTATCCACCTACAATTGGAGTTACAAGTGTCATTGCTGATTGGATCAGGGAGCAACAGAGAGACAATAAGAAGATTGATGCTGCACTTGCTGATATTCTTCCATATGTCATCAAAGACTGGAGAGGTTTTTCAGAAAAGCAGGTATTCTCAAAGATAACTGAACTTGCTGGTTGGTCAACTGAAAAGTTTGCTCTTGTATTAAGATTAAAAGATGAAATCAGTGTTGGTATCGAATTTGAGATTACTGATGTCTGTGAAAAGTGTGGAGGTGAGATAAAGATTCCTGTCACCTTTCCCGACGGATTCAGATCCCTATTTGTTCCGACAATTTCTGATCTCGGAGACGAACTTCTATGATAATATTGTCATTGCTATGGAAAAACTCCATATGCAGTATGACACTATTATGAACCTGGATTTTTATATCTTTGAAAACATTCTTTCACACTATTCTGATATTCTTGAAGAGAGAAAGAAAGCCGAAGAGGAAGAATATAAGAAACAAGGATATGATGAAAAGAAATATAATCCAGAAAGTATGATGCACCAGGCACAAAAGAGTATGCCTAAAATGCCAACAGTGGCAATGCCTAAATTTTAATTGCTCATCTGAAATCAGAAGGAGTTTCGGGGCACGAATGACAAGAATCATTTCGTGCCCTGTTTTTATATAATAAAAGGTGGTAAATTACCACCTTTTTATTTATTTACATTTCCAAGATCTTTTACAAGATTTGTATCTTCTTTTACAGTATTTACATTTCCTGAATCATCACTCATAGTATTACCTATATATTCTGTTGTCTCTGTATCTATTATTTTACTGTTATTGACATTACCAAGATTCTTTGCAACTGGTGCAGATTTATCCTTCTCATCAAGAATAGAACCAATATATTTTATGTTCAATGCATCTGCAACTCCAGTAGTTGGAATTCCTGTAGATGCTGATATACCTACAACAATTCTTCTTAATGCATCGTCCATCTCTGTGAGTTCCTTATTCTTATAACCAACAGAGTTATTGGCAAAATTATTAACTATTGTTGTCTTATAATGGTCATCAACTGCAACAGATGAATCACGCCTGATATACTCCCTATAATCATTATTATTAACATTACCAAGAGCACTCTTATCAAACCATCTCCTGAAATTACCATCAGGACCAACAGTCTCATTAGAACTTCCCCATAAACCTGTGTATCTACCACTCTGGACTCCACCAATAGTATTTTTAACAACTGATGGTGTAATATCTTTATCTGCCTTATTATTCAAAAGATACTTCCTTAAATCATCAAATGGTAAGAAATTGATTACACAGTTTCCATAAGTGAATGTAAATCTTGTTTTTGACAAGTCTCCGGATGTAACATTAGATACATCCTCAAATACATCACCAGTTTCACCTGGAACAATCTCACAATCATAAAACTTGAATTCAATAACAGATATATAATTCAAGGCAAATTGTACAATTGCACTCACATTATCTGGGTCAGAAACAGAGTCTTTTAATGTATTACTAAAGTTTCTAATGTCATGTACAAAGATAGAACAATTGAATCTCCTCAAATTAATAGGTACTCTTTCCCTTCTATATTGCCTATCATAGACAGCATTGAAATATTTATTGAACATAGAAGACACTCTCAAATCCAAGAATTCAAGACACTCAATAGAAATCTTATCATCTCCAGAACCCATATAAGGATCTTTCACTTCAAAATATTTCTTATATGCTTCATCAAGACCTGTTATGGATTGTAATACATATGGATATTCGTCTGTTAATTTTTTCATACCATTAACAAATCCAATCATATCATAAACAGTTTGAGGAACTTCTTGTTTTTCAACTTTTTGATATCTTGCAGCTTCATATGCAGATGTATCATATATTACATTACCATTATCATCCTTTTCTGGCGTAATTTCTGGTAAACTCAATCTACTCTGTGTAGTTGTTTTGTTTAAATTATTTTTTGTAGCATATTGATTATACTCTTCAAGTTCTTTCATACTTTCTTTTGCCATCATGAATGATTCCAGTTCATTCATTTGATTTGAATAACCATCATGCTCATATTCATATTTTGCTCTTAAATATTGAAGATAAAATGGTTCTCCTGTTTTTGGTTCATTTTTACCCTGTGGAGGAGATGGCAATGATACATCTTTTATAACACCAGGTGCAGGTAAATTATTAATATAATAATCCTGTGTCAATACTTCTCCAGTATTAGGGTCTACACCATACAATGCTACATCAAGTTCTTTTTTTCTATCCCTGGCTTTTTCTTTTGACTTATCTGCTTTATCACTTGATATTTCTTCTATTGAAGTTTTTATGATAAGTTCATATAAACCTTTCCATTGTCCAATTTTAGTTGTATCATAATTTATATCACTTGGAATATTAAATGGTTTATCACCAATTAATGAATAATTAGTTGTATTAGCATGTTCCCAATAATCATCTAATGTCCATTCATAATTTGTCATAGCTGTATATGAAACACCACTAATAGAACCATCTACTGAAGAAGTTGCTGAAACACTTGTATTTTTTGTGTTTTTTATTTTTGATGGAAAATCATCTTTTGTATGTTTTGTACTTTTTAGCAAACTAAAATACTCTTTTGCAGCATTATCTATTTTTGTTGTATAACTACTTATTTCTCCACTAACATCTACAACATCACTATCTTGAAATTTTTTATTTTTTAAATAATTAGTTAACTTTGTTTTACCTGATGCTGTTAAAGTATATGTAAATATTCTTTCATATACCCCCCATATATAACCCCTTGAACTACTAATACTTTTTTCTATATCACCATTATCAAATTCTGTATTTGTGTAAGTTACATCTACCCCATCAATTAACTTTGCTTCTTTCCAAAGCTCAGGCCAATCTGTTGAAGATGCACTTGGATATTCTGGTGTTCCTGAAATCTCACGAATTGTTATAGAACTACCCATATGTTGTCCTGGTTTAACATTAGACATTGCCTCCTGCCACTGCCTCTGTTCTTCTGCACTAAAACTATCATAATTTCGTACATCTAAAACTTTGTTCTTATATTGTATAGTATATGATTTTTTAACCTCTTTTTTAGTCTCA
>JAEEGL017337326.1_pt1 | contig 27416 bp, 20 predicted proteins | sample 9134231 | NCBI WGS metagenome assembly JAEEGL01 (sample SAMN16246548, study PRJNA631951) | gut metagenome | biome: gut microbiome; feature: rumen; material: fiber-attached | host: Bos | place: Iran: Karaj | collected 2018-10
AGATGTTGTGCCCATCTCACCAATCTGGTCGAGGGTATAGCCGAGGGCAATCTTGGCTGCAACGAAGGCGAGGGGATAACCTGTGGCCTTGGATGCAAGCGCAGAACTGCGGCTCAGACGGGCGTTGATCTCGATGATACGGTAGTCGTTGGTCTCTGCATTGAAAGCGAACCGCATGTTACACTCACCGACGATGCCGAGGTGCTTGACACACTTGATGGTGAGCTCCTGCAGCATCTTCACCTGATCCTCACGGAGCGAGCAAGTAGGTGCAACGACGATACTCTCACCAGTGTGGATGCCGAGCGGGTCGAAGTTCTCCATCGAGGCAACAGTGAAGCAACGGTCGTTGGCATCGCGGATGCACTCGAACTCAATCTCCTTCCAACCCTTCAGACTCTCCTCAACAAGAATCTGTGGTGCAAAAGTGAATGCCGACTCTGCCAGTTCGATGAACTTCTTCTCATCAGGGCAGATACCAGAGCCAAGACCTCCGAGTGCGTAGGCAGAACGGATCATGATGGGGAATCCGATCTCGTGAGCTGCCTTCAGGGCATCCTCCATCGACTCTACAGCGTGAGAAACAGGCACCTTCAGGTCAACCTCTGCGAGCTTCTTCACGAAGAGGTCGCGGTCCTCAGTGTTCATAATAGCCTCAACGCTTGTGCCGAGCACCTCAACGCCATACTCCTTGAGCGTGCCGTTAAGATAAAGCTCCGTACCACAGTTCAGCGCTGTCTGACCACCGAACGCAAGAAGGATGCCGTCAGGACGCTCCTTCTTGATGATCTCTGTAACGAAGTGAGTGTTCACCGGCTGGAAATAGACCTTGTCAGCGATACCCTCCGATGTCTGGATGGTAGCGATGTTGGGGTTTACAAGCACGCTCTTGATGCCTTCTTCACGAAGGGCCTTCAGAGCCTGCGATCCAGAGTAGTCAAACTCACCTGCCTGTCCAATTTTCAAGGCACCCGATCCGAGTACCAAAACTTTCTTCAGTTCTTTCTTCATAATCTCGTTTTTGAGTTGTATATGATTAATTAATTCTTGTTATTACTCTTTTCTTGTTCCTGTTGCGGTTCTTGCCGTTGCCCTTGCTGTGCCAGCGCCCGTTGCGACGGGTGTTGTTCTTGTGCTTCTGGCGCTTGACATATTCAGGCCCTTCGCCGATGCCGTCGGGTAGGGGAGTCTTCTCTACCTCCTTGCCGAGGAAATGCTCTATCGACTGGAAGCTGTACATGTCCTTGTCGCTGATGAACGTTATGGCCACGCCGTCTCTGTCGGCACGGGCAGTACGGCCGATGCGATGCACATAGTCTTCGGCATCATGCGGCACATCGTAGTTGATGACGATACGGATGTCGTCGATGTCGATGCCTCGTGCCACGATGTCGGTGGCCACAAGCACATCCGTCTTGCCGGCCTTGAACTTATACATCACCTCGTCGCGCTCCTGCTGGGTGAGGTCACTGTGCATCTGTCCGCAGTTGATGTGCATCTGACGCAGCTGACGGGTCACGTCTTTCACCTTCTCCTTCTTGCCAGAGAAGATGATGACACGCTGCAGGTCGCCCGACTTGAAGAGGTGCTCGATGATCTTGAGTTTCTGAGGCTCGTAACAGACATAGGCACTCTGCCGGATCTTCTCGGCAGGACGGCTGACGGCAATCTTCACCTCCACAGGGTCGTGGAGCATCGTCACAGCCAGCTCGCGTATCTTCGGCGGCATGGTGGCAGAGAACATGATCCGCTGACAGGACTTCGGCAACTGCTGGACAATCTTCATAATATCGTCGATGAAGCCCATGTCGAGCATACGATCGGCCTCGTCAAGAACAAAAAATGAGCATCTCGACAAATCAAGATTACCCACTTTCAGATGACTTAACAAACGGCCAGGCGTAGCTATCAATACATCGGCACCTAACCGCATTCCCTTTAGCTCCTGTTCGTAACGCCCGCCGTCGTTCCCTCCATAGACAGCAACAGACGACACATCGTCGAGATAGTAGCCGAATCCCTGCATGGCCTGGTCTATCTGCTGGGCGAGTTCGCGCGTTGGCGACATGATGACGCAGTTGATAGCATCCTTGGGATAGTCGCCGTCGTCGAGCTCCGAGAGAATCGGCAACAGATAGGCGGCAGTCTTGCCCGTACCCGTCTGTGCCACGCCAAGTACATCGTAGCCGTCGAGAATCTCTGGGATACAACGTTCCTGTATGGGCGTCATCTCATCGAAGTGCATGTCGTACAGCGCATCGAGAATGTTATCATTCAAATATGTTTCTTCAAATTTCATCAATTCGGGGCTTGTCTATAACAGAAATATGCAATTATAAAATATAATATGTTAGGTATCCATACTGCAAGCAGCGGCGGCGTGTCTGCCTGAATGGCAAAAGTCGCACTGATGGTCTGCAGAAGGATATAGGTGAACGAGAGAGCCAGACCGATACCGAGATACATTCCCATACCGCCCTTGCGCTTACGGCTGGAGAGCGAGGCGCCGATCACCGTCAGGATGAACGAGGCAAACGATGTGGCGATGCGTTTGTGATACTCCACCTCATACTGCACCACATTGCCCGAACCGCGCTCTATCTGCTTTGAGATATATTGCCGGAGTTCAGGCGAGGTGAAGGTCTCCTGCTGGCCTTCAGAGAAGACAAGGTCCATCGGCTCCATCAGGATCATGGTGTCGAGCTGAGCTCCTGACTTGATCTCCTCTCTCAGTCCCTTCAGCGTGCGGATCTTATAATTCATCGCATTCCAGTGGTTACGGCTCTCGCTGATGGAGTCGTAACGGATGGTGGAAGCAGTCATGTGGCTGACGAGCTTCTTGTTCTCGAACTTGTCGAGCGAGAAGCCGTAGCCAGTCTTCGAACGGTCGTCGTATTGCTGGATGTATGCAATCACACCAGGACCGACCATCAGCTGGATATTGGCAGCCGACATGGTACGCTTCTTGTTCTTGTATTTCGACTCAAAGTCCAACTTCACGATATTGCCCTTAGGGATGACATAGGCGCCAAGCCCGTAGTTCACCACCGCAATCAGCGCTGCTGAGATGAGATAAGGCCTAAGCAACCGCTTGAAGCTGACACCAGCGGCAAGGATGGCAATCACCTCACTGTTGCCGGCCATCTTCGATGTAAAGAAGATGACGGCAATAAACACGAACAGCGGCGAGAAGAGATTCGCAAAGTACGGCACGAAGTTGGCGTAGTAGTCGAAGACAATCGCCTTCAGCGGTGCATTATACGTAGAGAACTTTGCCAGGTTCTCATTGATGTCGAATACGATAGATATCGATATGATCAGGATGATCGAGTAGATATATGTTCCGATGAACTTCGCGATAATATATCTGTCGAGACGCTTCAGGTATCTGAACGGATTGAGATATTTCAGGAATCTGAGCCATCCGAACCATTTTTTCATGAAAGCACAGAACTTGGACCATTTACGGCTGATGGCACGTCTGCGACGATACTTCTTGACGTGTTCCCTTATATTGCTGAAGTCCTTATCCTGGTATATCATCTTCTTTGTCCTAATTGATCTATTACACTATGTTTCCACTGTACGAAATCACCGGCAATGATATGCTGCCGGGCATCAGTGACGAGCCGCAGATAGAATGCCAGATTATGTATCGATGCAATCTGCATGGCCAACAGTTCCTGAGCCTTGAACAGATGATGCAGATAGGCTTTCGTGTGAATCCTGTCAATGTCACAGCCGTCGGGGTCTATCGGCGAGAAGTCGTCCTCCCATTTCTTGTTCCGCATGTTCATCGTCCCCTCGTAGGTGAAGAGCATCGCATTACGTCCGTTGCGGGTAGGCATCACACAGTCGAACATATCCACGCCACGTTCGATGGCCTCGAGGATATTCTGCGGCGTACCCACACCCATCAGGTATCGAGGTCTGTCCTTGGGCAGGATGTCGTTCACCACCTCGATCATCTCGTACATCACCTCTGTAGGTTCGCCTACGGCCAAACCGCCGATAGATGCGCCGCCACCGTCGTTAAGTTGTCCTAACACATCGACAACATGCTTGGCTGCATCCTGTCGCAGATTCTTATAGGTGCATCCCTGAACGATGGGGAACAGTGTCTGCTTATAGCCGTAAAGCGGCTCCGTCTCATTGAATCGCTTCACACAACGGTCGAGCCATTTCTGCGTCAGTCGCAGGCTCTTCTCAGCATAGTCATAGTCGCTATCGCCGGGAGGACACTCGTCGAAGGCCATCATGATATCCGCTCCGATGGCACGCTCTGTATCCATCACGTTCTCCGGGGTGAAGAAATGCTTCGAACCGTCGATATGACTACGGAACTCGCAACCCTCTTCACGGAGCTTGCGGATACCGGTCAGCGAGAACACCTGAAAACCGCCGGAATCAGTGAGAATAGGCCGGTCCCAAGTGTTGAACTTATGCAGACCACCGGCCTTGCGGAGAATCTCCAGTCCTGGACGTAAGTACAGGTGGTAGGTATTGCCCAGGATAATCTGGGCCTTCACCTGCTCACGAAGTTCTGAGAAATGCACACCTTTCACTGTGCCGGCAGTGCCTACCGGCATGAAGATAGGCGTCTGTATCTGTCCGTGGTCTGTTGTTATAAGTCCAGCACGGGCAGAACTGCAGGGATCGTTATGTTGTACTTCGAATCTCACCGTTTCACTTCTTTTCGTCTTCCTCCTTGACCGTCAGGTCCAGCGGATTCTTTACCATCTCATCCGTAAGGGCGAAATTCCATACATCCTGTACATTCTCTACATAATGGAATTTAACACTCTTCAGGTAAACCTCCGGAATCTCAAGGATATCCTTCTCATTCTCACGGCACATCACGATATCGGTGATGCCGGCACGCTTGGCTGCAAGTATTTTCTCCTTGATGCCTCCTACGGGCAGCACCTTTCCACGAAGTGTTATCTCGCCCGTCATCGCTGTGTTCTTACGCACCTTTCGCTGAGTGAGCGCCGACGCAATCGATGTTGCAATCGTAATACCCGCACTTGGTCCGTCTTTCGGCGTAGCACCCTCAGGCACGTGGATATGTATATTCCAGTGGTCAAATATCTTATAGTCGATACCGAGTGTCTCGGCATGCGCCTTCACATACTCCAGCGCCAATATGGCCGACTCCTTCATCACGTCGCCGAGATTTCCTGTCAGCGTCAGCTTTGCGCCCTTACCCTTCGACAGCGATGTCTCTATGAAGAGTATTTCGCCCCCGACGCTCGTCCAGGCCAGGCCAGTGACAACGCCAGCGTAGTCGTTGCCCTGATAGATGTCACGATAGAAAGGCGGCTTACCAAGCAGGTCCTCCAATTCTGCAGGCGTGATCTTCATCTTCGAGCTCACCCCCTCAACCTGACTCTTGTAGGCTATCTTTCTCAGCGCCTTGTTTATCTGCTTCTCCAGCTGACGGACACCGCTCTCACGCGTATACTGCTCAATGATTTTCTCAATGGCAGCCTTGTTGAATGCTGGCTTTATCGTCGGGCGGTCAAGTCCCGTGTTCTCCAGTTCCCTTGGAATCAGGTGACGCTTGGCTATTTCATACTTCTCCTCAGTGATATACCCGCTCACCTCAATAATCTCCATACGGTCGAGTAGGGGACGGGGGATCGTGCTGAGATTATTTGCTGTCGCAATAAAGAGCACCTTCGAAAGATCATAGTCCACATCGAGGTAGTTATCGTGGAAGGCATTATTCTGTTCCGGGTCCAGCACCTCGAGCAAGGCTGATGCAGGGTCGCCATTGTGCGTGTTTTGGGTAACCTTGTCGATCTCGTCGAGAATAAACACCGGGTTGCTCGAGCCCGCCTTCTGGATGCACTTGATCACGCGACCAGGCATTGCTCCAACATACGTACGGCGATGACCTCTTATCTCTGCTTCGTCATGAAGTCCTCCAAGCGACATGCGCACATACTTGCGCTTCATGGCAGCAGCAATGCTCTTACCCAATGAAGTCTTACCAACTCCCGGAGGACCATAAAGGCATATAATGGGTGATTTCAAATCGCCTCTCAGGGCAAGTACGGCCATGTGTTCAAGAATACGCTCTTTTACCTTCTCCATACCATAGTGGTCCTGATCAAGAATCCTTTGTGCACGTTTCAGGTCGAGGTCGTCCTCCGTATATTCTCCCCAAGGCAGGTTCACCATCGTCTGCAGATAGTTCAGCTGAACGTTGAAGTCCGGGCTTTGCGGATTCACGTTGTCCAGTTTGTCGCATTCCTTATAGAAAATCTTTGCAATCTCGTCAGACCAGTTCTTGGTTTTGGCCTTACGGAGTAGTTCAAGCTTCTCCGGACTTCCTTCGCCATTGCCAATTTCTGCCTGAAGATTTTTAATCTGTTGCTGCAGGAAGTAGTTACGCTGCTGCTCGTCGATATCCTCACGCGTCTTGTTGCGGATATCGGCCTTCAGATTCTGAAGGTTAATCTCACGGTTCACAATCTTCATTACTCCGAAAAGACGCTCTTTGACAGTCTCCGTCTCAAGCAGATTTATCTTTTCCTTTACAGAGAAGGGCAGGTTTGAGCAGATGAAATTCAGCGCCATCTCGTTATTGGAGATGTTCTTGATAGCGAATGTAGCTTCATCCGGCAACTCATCGGCCAGATTCACATATTTCTCTACCATATCCCTGAGGTCAGTCATCGCTGTCTTGAATTCCCTGTCGCGCTTATCCGGCTGAATCTCGGGAATCGGCTCTACGGTACCCTGAAGATAGGGGCTTATAGACTCAATATCGAGAACTCTCATTCTGCCCATTGCCTGTACGATGGCTGTAACATTGCCGTTCGGCAGCGTCAGCGTCTTCATAACCTTCGCATACACACCCGTTTCATAGAGGTCACCTCTTATTGGCACATCCGTATCCGGATCCAATTGGCATACCACACCAATTACAATATTCTTCTTTTCAGCTTTCTGAATAAGCGTCTTGCTTGATTCACGTCCAATAAGAATAGGGGAGAGCACACCTGGAAAAAGAACAAGATTACGTACCGCTAAAATAGGTACTGATGGTGGTGTTTCGATATTTAATAAGTCCTGAAAATCTCCATTGACATCAGCGATCATCTGAAATGCTGAGTTGTTATTCTTATTACTCATCTTTATTATTTTCTCCTATATAATTCCAATTCGGCTGCAAAGGTACAACAAAAAAGTGAAAAGAAGATGGTGAAAGAGCAAAAATATAAGAAAGAATAGTGAAGAATTAACAAATAATTTGGATTTTAGGCTAAATTACATTAACTTTGCCAACGAAAATGGCAAAAGACTGTTTTTCATTCAAACAATTTTCCGTTCATCAAGACAGATGTGCAATGAAAGTTGGAACCGATGGTACACTCCTCGGAGCCTGGGCTATTGCGCCTGAAGGAAAATGCAGAATCCTTGATATTGGAACAGGCACTGGTCTTATTGCACTTATGATGGCTCAACGATATCCTCAAGCTGAGATTGTTGGCATTGACATAGATTCATCCGCATGTTCTCAAGCGAGAGAGAATGTAAATAATTCTCCCTTTAAACAAAGAATAAGCATTATCAATATTGATATTAATGACTATCATGATGAAACGTTCGATTCAATCGTAAGCAATCCGCCATTTTTCGTTGAATCGCTTAAGTGTCCGAACGAAACAAGAACCATTGCAAGACATTCTGATTTATTGAGTTATGAAAATTTATTCAAGTGTGTTAATAGGCTGCTTTCTGATACGGGAAAATTCTCATTGGTTATTCCTTCCAACAGTCTTTCATCAATAGAATCAGAAGCATCTCTATCTGGGCTATTTCTGTCAAGGAAATATGCCATTAAGACTACGCAAAAAAAATGTCCGAAGAGGTTTCTTTTGGAGTTTACGAAAGAAATTCCCAAGCATTTTGAAGAATCAGAGGAAGTCTTAGAAACAAGTCCAAATATAAGAAGTGACTGGTACAGGAAACTAACATCCGATTTCTATTTAAAGTAAGAATATGAAGGTAACATTATTACAGACAGATATCATTTGGGGCGAGCCACAGGCGAACATCCAGCAGGCAGAAAGACTGATTGTTGAGAATCCTGGCTCAGACCTGTATATATTGCCGGAAATGTGGAGTACAGGTTTTGCGACTGATCCACAGGGCATTGCAGAAGATGAAGAATCGAGCATTTCGCTAAAATGGATGAAGAGAATCTCAGAACAGCTGAAATGCGCAATTTGTGGTAGTCTAGCCATCAAAAACTCAGACGGGAGCTATCGGAATCGTCATTATTTTATAAATGGAAGAAACGGTTCCTGTCAACATTATGATAAACACCATTTGTTTACGTATGGCGGAGAACATATTCATTATAAGGCTGGGAGTGAGCATACAATCGTCAATTACTGCGGATTCAGAATACTGCTTCTAACATGTTATGATTTAAGATTCCCTATATGGTCGAGATATTCAACTAATCTGGAATATGATCTGATTGTTTGTGTCGCCAATTGGCCGGATTCCCGGCAGAATGCTTTCCATATCCTTACCAGAGCACGTGCCATAGAAAACATGTCATATCTGATAGCAGTAAACCGTGTCGGGAATGACAAACATTCTCATTATCGAGGTTGTAGTTGTGTAATTAGTCCTATAGGAAAAACGCTCGTCGCCTGCAAGCCAAATATTCAATCAGCCGTCACATACGAATTGGATTTGCCGTATGTCCAAAATAAACGCTTAAAATTTAAAGTATTGGAAGATAGAGATATAAAATAAGGTGCTCATATTTATTCTGTCTATAATTACAGGAATCGGCATTATGATAAATAGCGCAAATACAAAGGACCTCCCTATTTATTCTTATCATTAAAACGGGCAAACTTCATTTCCTTTAAAATGCGTGCCTGGCGCTTAAGCATATAACTACTAGGATTTTTGCTGGAGAATTTCCTTGGATTGGGTAATGTTGCAGCAATCAGAGCGCATTGTGATTTATTGAGATTCTTTGCATCAGTTCTGAAATGTTCTTCTGCAACAGCATCTACACCATATATACCGTCGCCCATTTCAATGCTATTCAGATAAACTTCCATTATTCTTTCCTTGCCCCAAAGCAATTCTATCATTCCTGTGAAATAGACTTCGAATCCCTTACGGATCCAACTACGCCCAGGCCAAAGAAAAACGTTTTTTGCTGTCTGTTGAGAAATCGTCGAAGCTCCTAATTTCCGCTTCTCAGGATGTTTCTGGTTTCTTTCTACGGCTTTTTCAATGGCTTTATAATCAAAGCCGTGATGCTTCATAAAATTGGCATCCTCACTGGCAATGACAGCCAAAGGCATTGAAGGGCTGATTTTATCAAGTGACACCCAGTGATGAGACATTTTCAGATGCTTGCCCTCCCCTATCTGCTCGGCACATCTAATGAACATCAGGGGTGTGAAATAAACAGGCAGAAAACGAAGCACCACCACCGCAAAGATAGTGGAGCCAAAGAAGGCCGCCAATAGCCAGCGTGTGATGGTGCGAAGTTTCTTTGTAATCAGTGACATGCAATGATTAGTTTGCCTGCTGCTGAGCCTCCTGAATCATCTTCTGAGAAGCATACATATATACCTCTACACGACGATTCTGCTTACGACCTTCAGCTGTTGAGTTGTCTGCAACGGGATTTGTTGAGCCCTGACCCTCAACAGTCTTAATGTTCGTTACACCCTGTACTTTCAGGCTGCTTTCAACTGCCTTTGCACGCTTCTCAGAAAGCGGATTGTTGATAGCGTCAGAACCAGTGCTGTCAGTATGTCCGAAGATGGCTACATCGACATCTGGATTGTTCTTCAGCACCTGGGCAATCTGTTTGATGGTGCTCTGAGATGAAGCATTCAGTGTAGAAGAATTAGTTGCAAAGAGGATACCTGAATCGAATGTCACCTTAACAGCCTCCAGTCCATTGGCATCGGTAACAGCCTCTACCTGCGCATTCTTCACAGCTTCGGCTTCTTTCTTAGCCTTGTCCATCTTATGACCGATGATGGCACCGGCACCGGCACCAACTGCACCACCGATGACAGCACCAACAGCTGTGTTACCGGCAATATTACCGATGATAGCACCAAGAGCTGCACCACCACCTGCACCGATAGCGGTACCCTTCGCTGTATTGCTAATATTACATCCACTTAATACCATTGCTGCACAAAGAGCAGCAGCTGCACACTTTAAACTTTTCATACTTTTTATCCTTTATTTAAACGTTAATTACATAAAAATCAAATTCTGTGGTGCAAAGATACGAATTAATTCATAATTAAATGTGTATAATTCATATTTTTTATGTAATTTTGCACGCAAAATACAAATTAATAGGAAAAAACAATGGCAAAAGAATTAAAAGAATTAACGAAAAGAGCTGATAATTACAGTCAGTGGTTCAATGATCTCGTTGTAAAAGCTGATCTCGCAGAGCAGTCGGCCGTAAGAGGATGTATGGTCATCAAACCTTATGGATATGCTATCTGGGAAAAGATGCAGCAGCAGCTTGATAAGATGTTCAAGGAGACAGGTGCCCAAAATGCATATTTCCCCCTTCTCATCCCCAAATCGTTCTTAAGTCGTGAGGCTGAGCATGTTGAAGGCTTTGCCAAGGAGTGTGCTGTGGTTACTCACTATCGTCTTCGTGCTAAAGAAGACAAGAGCGGTGTCGAGGTAGATCCTACAGCAAAGCTTGAAGAGGAACTGATTGTCCGTCCTACATCTGAGACCATTATCTGGAATACCTATAAGAACTGGATTCACTCTTGGCGCGACCTGCCTCTGATGTGTAACCAGTGGTGTAACGTTATGCGTTGGGAAATGCGCACTCGTCCTTTCCTTCGTACATCGGAGTTCCTTTGGCAGGAAGGTCATACTGCTCATGCCACACGTGAAGAAGCTGAGGAAGAAGCACAGAAGATGCTCGGTGTATACGCAAAGTTCGCTGAGGAGTGGATGGCTGTTCCTGTAGTACAGGGCGTAAAAAGTGAGACAGAGCGTTTTGCCGGAGCTCTCGACACATATACCATCGAAGCAATGATGCAGGACGGTAAGGCACTTCAGAGCGGTACTTCCCACTTCCTGGGTCAGAACTTTGCAAAGGCATTTGAGGTTACATATCTTAATAAGGAGAATAAGCCAGAATATGTCTGGGCTACATCTTGGGGAGTCTCTACTCGTCTGATAGGTGCTCTTATCATGACACACTCTGATGATAACGGTCTTGTTCTTCCTCCAAAGCTCGCTCCTATTCAGGTTGTCATCGTACCTATCTCTAAGGGCGACGACCTCCAGCATATCACAGAGCGTCTGACGCCGGTCATCGAGGAATTGCGTAAGGCTGGTATCACTGTTAAGTATGATGATGCAGAAAACAAGCGTCCTGGATTCAAATTTGCCGATTATGAGCTTAAGGGCGTTCCTGTACGTCTTGTTATGGGTGCTCGCGACTTGGAGCAAGGCACAATCGAGGTGATGCGCCGTGATACACTTGAAAAGGAGACACGTCCGGTTGAAGGCATCGTAGAATATGTTGAGCAGTTGCTTGAAGATATCCAGGCCAATATCTTTAATAAGGCTAAGACATACAGAGACGCCCATATCTTTGAATGCAACAACTATGAGGAGTTCAAGGAGCGTGTAAAGGATGGAGGCTTCTTCCTTTGTCACTGGGATGGCACTGCCGAGACAGAGGCTCAGATCAAAGAAGAGACGCAGGCTACAATCCGTTGCGTACCTTTCGGAGTTGAACAGACTCCTGGTGTAGATATGGTTAGCGGTAAGCCCTCTAAGGCTCGTGTCATCATAGCCCGTAGCTACTAAAAAAGAAAAGGAACTTTCCCAAGCTCCTTTTCTAAACCAGCTTACAAAAAGATTTCTCAGCTGGTTCAGAAAATTGGATGTCTCACGACATCCGATTTTCTTTTAATAACCTTAATAATCTAATACCATGAAAAACACATGGCAAAGATACGAATAATTTTAATTTCATTCGTAAATTTGCCACGTATTCTTTCTAAATTTAATCTTTTTTTAGAGTTATCGTATCCCAATTTGCAATTGTTTGCAAATCGAGTGCATCTATCCTTTTCTTATCTGCAGACGAGAAATTGGGCGTAGAATCCAATTTTACCCATTCAGGAGAATAGTATTCAATCTTTGTGGACAGTGATAAAGAATCTGTTCCAAATGTCTGTGCAATGCAGATAACCTGATCAATACTATCAATCGGGGATAATGGTTTAAGCAACAATACCGTCATCTGCAGCGCATCACTTACCTTTATGCTGATACTGTCATCAGACAGAGCTGTCATCTCACTCTTACCTCCAAGGAGATTGTCTACTTCTGCCTTCAGGTTAGAATCGATAAAGTCAATCATATCCAGACGATTATTCTCTGATAGTGTAGGCAAAAGTGATGTCGGCATCTGCTTAAAAGCTTCTCGTATAGATAAGGTCGGAGAAGCCACACTGTCCGTAGCCTCCCCATCCCTACCCGATATTGACATCGTACATAAAAGTCCCAACAGGACTCCTAAGTATCTCATCTTCAGATTATTTATTGTTTCTGAGATCGTGAACTCTCACGGCCTTACCTTCGCTCATTGGCAGAGAGCCCTTCTTCACAAGCTTTACCTGTGGCTTCAGCAGGATCTCACTCTTCAGGGCTGCCTGGATGTCTTTCGTCATCTTCTGAATCTCTGGATAGATATCCGACTCCAGTCCTTCGAGTTCCACCTCAACAGTCATCACATCGCTGTCGCCAATCGTCTCCAAAGTAATCAGGTAGTTACTGCCTAAGCCAGGATACTGCACAAGAATCTTCTCAACCTGCATTGGGAATACGTTGACACCCTTAATGATGAACATATCATCCGTACGACCTTTAATACGGTCGATTCTTCTGTGAGTACGTCCGCACTTGCATGGCTCAGGGATAATACGTGTAAGGTCGCGCGTGCGATACCTTAATATTGGCATCATATCGCGGTCAAGCGTGGTCAACACCATCTCGCCCATCTCACCATCGGGTACTGGCTCCAATGTGTCCGGATCAACGATCTCAACGATATAGTTGTCTTCCCAAAGGTGCATACCTTCCTGATACTTACACTCGAAAGCTACACCAGGTCCGTTCATCTCAGTCATGCCAAAAGAGTTGTAGGCCTTAACACCAAGAAGACGCTCAATACGACGACGTTGTTCCTCAGTATGTGGCTCAGCACCGATGCAAAGCGTACGGAGCTGCGTGGTCTTCGGATCAACACCTTCGTCCTTGAACACCTCTGCCAAATGAATGGCATAAGAGGGAATGGCATGCAGACAAGTGGTGCCGAAGTCCTTAATAAACTTGATCTGGCGCTTTGAGTTACCGGCAGCTGCAGGAACGGTCATCGCACCAAGCCACTCTGCACCATACTGGAATCCAAGTCCGCCAGTGAACATACCATAGCCGCTGGAGTTCTGGAAGATATCACTCTTACGGCAACCTACCATGTAGAGGTTACGGGCTATCATATTAGCCCATGAACAGATGTCGTGTTCGGAATAGACAACAACACAGGGATTACCCGTGGTGCCGCTGGTAGAGTGGATACGAATAGCATCGTCCAGACTTCTGCATACGAGTCCATAAGGATAGTTGTCGCGCAGATCCTGCTTCGTAGTGAAAGGAATCTTGCGGAGATCATCGAGACTGTTGATGGAGTCTGCAGTGATACCTGCATCCCCTAAGCGCTTCTTGTAGAAAGGCGACTGCAGGGCAATCTCAATGCTCTTCTTAAGTTTTTTAACCTGCAACTGAGTAAGTTGCTCTCTAGGCATTTTCTCCAGTTCTGGTTGCCAGCATTCACCATCAGGCTTAATGCTGGCCATGATTTTCTCGTCAGTCATATCTTTAGTTTTTTATTATGATTATTCTTTTGCCAGTTGCATCATCATAACGGCCGAGAGTCCTGCAGTCTCTGTACGCAGTCTGCTCTTGCCAAGATGCACACTCTTATATCCTTTACTTATTGCATATTCTACTTCATCGATACTGAAATCGCCCTCTGGTCCGATCATCACCGTTGCATCCTCTCCAGCTTCCAGATTCCTTAATTCGTCAAACAGGTATGTCCTTGGAATCTCCTCATAACAGTGAGCAATGTATTTCGCTCCTTCACGAGGTGATTCGACAAACCGCTTAAACGTTTCAAGTTCATGAAGTACCGGTTTCCATGCCTTACGGCTCTGTTTTACTGCAGAGATGACAATCTTCTCCAAACGTGCAGTCTTTAACAGGCGCCGCTCTGAGAACTGACAGTTCAAGAACGACACCTCATCGACACCAACCTCTACAGCCTTCTCCATCAGCCATTCAATACGGTCAGTCATCTTCGTTGGAGCAATTGCCAGATGGATATTCCCTATCCACTGACGTTCCTGAGGTATCTTTTCTATGATCTGATAGTAGCAGTGATGAGTAGCGGCGATGGTTACTTCTGCCTTGAAGTAGTTTCCTTCTCCGTCCATCAGCATCATCTCGTCACCACTCTTGAGGCGCAACACACGCAAAGCGTGCATCGCCTCATCAGTAGGCAACTCCGTCTGATTTTCTGCATCAGGAACAAAGAAGAATCTTATTTCCTTCATCTTTATATATGCTTAATGTTTAATTTCACCAATGGGTTTCTGCTCTGGTTTGAATACGATGGCGAACGTGATGCCTACGACAAGGGCAAAGGCTGCAAAGATAAACCAGCAAGTCTGCCATTCTCCAACCAAGAATCCGCCTTCCCACTGGCAGTAAGCATTCACAATCTCACCGGCAGCCAATGTTCCGATGGTAGCTCCCAAGCCATTGGTCATCATCATAAACAAGCCTTGAGCCGATGCCTTTATCTTAGGATCACACTCCTGATCGACAAAGATACCGCCCGACACATTGAAGAAGTCGAAGGCTACACCATAGACGACACAAGAGAGTATAAAGAAGATAACGCCAGGCATTGCAGGGTTACCGATGCCAAAGAATCCGAAACGGAATACCCATGCGAAGAGCGACATCAGCATCACCACTTTAATACCAAAACGCTTCAGGAAGAATGGTATCATCAAGATACACAACGCCTCACTCATCTGAGAGATAGAGGTCAGCATGGTTGCATTATTGGCAGCAAAGGAGTCGGCGAACTCTGGTGTGCCCTTGAAACTGGTGAGGAATGGACCGGCAAAGCCATTCGTCACCTGCAGGCACATACCCAGCAGTGCCGAGAAGATGAAGAACAAAGCCATCTGACGACGCTTGAAAAGCTTGAAGGCATTAAGTCCAAGCGACTCTACCAGCGATACTTTACCCTCTTTCTTCTCCAACTTACACTCTGGTAATGTGAAGCAATACGCAAAGAGCACCAGACTGAGAACACCAGATACCAAGAACTGCAAGTAAGTATATTGGAACTTATGTGCATTCTCACCCAGTGTAAAGCCAAAGCCGCTATCATCGATATAGGCACAGTTGACGAACCACATGGTAGCAATGAAACCTACAGTTCCAAGCACACGGATAGGTGGGAAATCCTTCACAGTATCCAAACCATTCTTCTTCAGAATGGAGAATGCGGCAGTATTGGTCAGTGCGATGGTTGGCATATAGAATGCCACACTCAACGTATATAATGCGATGAACAGCGACTTGTCAGCCAACTCATTGCCAAAGCCAGCCTGCTCACCCAGCCACCAACAGCCGATCATAAAGGCTCCTGCCACGAGATGACAGAGACCAAGCAGACGCTGCGGCTGGATATACTTGTCAGCAACAATACCCATCAACGTGGGCATAAAGATACTTACTATGCCCTGGATGGCATAGAACCAGGAAATCTTGTCGCCCAAGCCGGCGATTCCAAGATAATTTCCCATACACGTAAGATAGGCACCCCATACGGCAAACTCCAGAAAGTTCATCAGTGCCAAACGGAACTTAAGATTCATAATTATATAGTTTTATTGGTTTATTTATTTTTGATTTCTAATCTCTTCATTTCTGTCGGTTTCACGCCAAACTGATGTTGCTGAGCCCGTCGGATTGAGTCTTTTGCCTGACGCATGGAGTCTGTCTCCACTGGGGCATCAGGGACACCAGCCGCCTCCTCTTCATCTTTCTTCTTGTGGAATCGGATCAGCTGGATGTCACTTATAGACAACAGTCTCAGCTCAGTGCTCTTTTCATATCCCTGCCCGAGATAGAAGTAGCCCATTATCTCCTTTGGATTCAGGTCAACAGAACTGATCCTCAACTGATTGACACCGCTGACAGAGAAATGAGTTGTCTGACTAATGATACTGTCATTAGCGTATCTTACGGCAATATACGCTAAAGCATCCTTGTTGCCGCCTTGGTATAAGAAGTCACTCTTAAACGACAGCATGAAACTGTCACCCTTACGATACGAGGTATCTGCTTTCTGTATGAACTGCATCTTATTATATGGTGCCTGAGGAATCAGTCTTACCGACTTGAAACCTTCCCATACACTAGCCGTATCGCCAGTGAGACTCTGTGTGGCGGTGAATCGCTCCACCTCTCCTTCCGTTGCTCCAAGATTCAGGGCTTCCTCACTCATGCGCGCCTGTACATTCTTATATATATCAACAAAACGGTCGGCACGGATATAGTAATATACCAGCGATGAATCGAACTCTGCACGCGTAACACCGTATTTGTGTAGCACACTGTTGAAGTACATGTCGCGTCTGTAGTCCTCATTCCCACTCTGCGGTCCGGGCATCGTAGCAATGCCTTGGGCTACATAGTAGTCGTATAGAATGTCCTCCATATCATCAGGCTGAATCACCTCCCTCGGTACTCCAGGCTTACAACTGGCGATGCTCAGCACCGTTGCCGTAATCATGATGATATGTGAGAAGCGCCTATTCATCTTTCTTTAGTGATATCTCGCTTATCTCTTTTCGGAAGAACAGTAGCAAGAGAACTACCCCAACGCTGATGCTCGCGTCTGCGAAATTGAAAACAGGACTAAAGAACACGAAATGGTCACCACCCACAAAAGGCATCCATTGAGGCCATTCCGTCTCTATCAGCGGGAAGTAGAACATATCCACCACCTTTCCCATCAGGAACGGAGCATATCCATCACCTAACGGAACGACGTATGACGTATAGAATTCCGAGGAGCTGGTGAAGCAAAGACCGTAGAACATACAGTCGATAAGGTTGCCTGCAGCACCTGCGAGTACCATAGCCAGACAGACCAGGTATCCGGTGCGTGCATTCTTCCTTACCTGCTGCAACATGTAATAGCCAAGAACGGAGATGGCTACGACACGGAACAGAGATAACAGTATCTTACTGCCAATCTGCATTCCAAAGGCCATTCCCATATTCTCAATGAATGTGATATAGAACCAGTCTGTGATATGGATCGACTCATGCAGATGCATGCTGGTCTTGACCCATATCTTTATCACCTGGTCTATTATCAGGATGGCTATTACGATTTCTACAGCCAGCCCACCTTTCGAACGAATCTTATCCAACAGACTCACGGAGCGACTACTTCTTTTGGTTCATCTTCGACTGTACGCTCAGTGTAGCATGAGGCACTGCGCGAAGACGCTCTTTGGGTATCAGTTCTCCTGTGATACGGTCGATGCCATAGGTCTTGTTCTCGATTCTTACGAGAGCAGCTTTCAGACCCTGAATAAACTTCTGCTGACGAGCTGCCATAGAGATAAGCTCTTCCTTCGACTGCGTGGCACTACCCTCCTCCAGAGCTTTGTATGTAGGAGATGTATCGTCCACATCGTTGGAGTCCTCGTTCATGAGAACTTTCATCATTTGATCGTAGTCTCTCTTGGCTAACGCCATCTTGTCCATGATAATCTGACGGAACTCTTCCAATTCTTCGTCAGAATAACGTTTCTTTTCTGCCATAATATTGTTAGGTAATAAGTTTTGATTACAATTATTTCTTTTCTACTTTAATATTCAACTTGAAGTCATCGAACTCAACTTCCTGTCCGTCATTGGCTTCCGCCTTGATGTCGTCAGCCAGAACCTGAGCCTTGATATAGTCAGCAAAGCTACCGAGACTCTTCTCCACATCAGCATTTGGCGATACTACCACAGAGATACGGTCGGTAATCTCAAGACCGCTCTCCTTACGGATATTCTGTATGCGGTTGATAAGCTCGCGAGCCATACCTTCGTTCTTCAGCTCTTCAGTGAGTTCTACCTCGAGGGCTACCGTCAAGTTACCCTCATTTGCCACCAGCCAACCTGGGATGTCCTCTGAGATAATCTCCACGTCGACAGCCTCTACTGTCAGTTGCTGACCTTCTACTTCAATGGCGATTGTACCCTGTTGCTCGAGTTCAGCTATCTGCTCCTGACTCAGGGCATCCATGACTGCTGCCACTCCCTTCATGAGCTTACCAAACTTCTTACCCATCGTGCGGAAGTTACACTTCACTTTCTTCACAAGCACGCCTGCGCCCTCAACGAATCGAAGTTCCTTGACGTTCACCTCGTTCATAATCAAGTCCTTAACAGCCTCGATATGATTCTTTTGCTCAGCATCTACAGCAGGAATCATAATAGCCTGCAGCGGCTGACGGACTTTGATGTTCACCTTACGGCGCAGCGCCAGAACCATAGATGTAATCTTCTGAGCCATCTGCATGCGTGCCTCAAGGTCCTTGTCTATCTGGGCATCGTCGGCTACAGGATATTTATCCAGATGAACCGAGTCGAGACTGCCACTTAAGTCCTTATACAACTGATCGGCATAGAACGGTGCAAATGGTGCCAGCAGCTTAGCCACCGTCATCAGACAGGTGTAGAGTGTCTGATAGGCAGAGAGCTTATCCTCACTCATCTCCTTACCCCAGAAACGCTTGCGGTTCAAACGCACATACCAGTTTGAGAGGTCGTCATTAACGAAAGCGTCGATGAGTCGGCCTGCACGTGTGGGATCATATCCGTCGAGCTCTTTCTCCACGCCCTTGATAAGCGTATTCAGGCAAGAGAGAATCCATCGGTCAATTTCAGGACGCTTCTCGAATGCCACCTGTGCTGCCGACGGGTCAAAGCCATCGACATTGGCATAGAGGGCAAAGAAGCTATAAGTATTATATAAGGTGCCGAAGAACTTACGGCGCACCTCATCTACTCCCTCTGGGTCGAACTTCAGGTTGTCCCAAGGCTCTGAGTTGGTCATCATATAGAGACGTACGGCATCGCTACCGAACTTTTCTATCATATCGAAAGGATTCACCACGTTACCCACATGCTTCGACATCTTGTTGCCCTTGGCATCGAGCACCAGGCCAGAAGAAATGACATTCTTGAAGGCTACAGAGTCGAAGATCATCGTTGCGATGGCATGCAGGGTGAAGAACCAACCACGTGTCTGGTCAACACCTTCGTTGATGAAGTCGCATGGGAATGCAATCCCCTTATCAATCAGATCCTTGTTCTCAAACGGATAGTGAACCTGTGCGTATGGCATTGAACCGGAGTCGAACCATACATCGATGAGGTCACTCTCACGCTTCATCGGCTTTCCGCTCTCAGACACCAGGACAATATAGTCTACATAAGGACGATGCAAGTCAATCTTATCGTAGTTCTCCTTCGACATGTCGCCAGGCACAAAGCCATTATCCTTCAGTGGGTTCGATGTCATAAATCCGACCTTGACAGACTTCTCAATCTCGTTATAGAGTTCCTCTACCGAGCCGATACATATCTCCTTGCCATCCTCGTCGCGCCAGATAGGAAGCGGTGTTCCCCAGAAACGCGAACGCGAAAGGTTCCAGTCGTTCAGGTTCTCCAGCCAGTTGCCGAAACGGCCTGTACCGGTGCTCTCGGGCTGCCAGTTGATGGTCTTGTTCAGTTCAAACATACGGTCTTTCTTCGCTGTTGAACGGATAAACCAGCTGTCGAGCGGATAGTAGAGCACGGGCTTGTCGGTACGCCAGCAGTGAGGATAGTTGTGTACGTGCTTCTCAATTTTCAATGCCGTACCCTCCTGTTTCATCTCCATACAGATCACGATGTTCAGGTCTTCAGCCTTTTCTGCAGCCTGCTCGTCGTACTTTCCGTCTTTGTTGAACTCAGGTGCATAGGCGTTCTTTACGAAGTCACCTGCATGATGGCTGTAGCCCTCCACGTTGACACACTGCTTTACGAAGTTCTCGTCAAGTTCGTCCATCACGTAGTACTTACCCTGAAGGTCAACCATCGGACGGGTCTCACCTTTCTTATTTATAAGGAACAGGCTTGGGATATGCGCATCCTTAGCCACCTTGGCATCGTCGGCACCGAAGGTTGGAGCGATATGAACGATACCGGCACCATCCTCAGTTGTTACATAGTCACCGGGGATCACACGGAAAGCCTCACTCTCCATCTCTACGAACTGGTCCTTGCCGTTTTCGCCCATGAATACTTTCTCAGGATGGGCAGCAGCATAGGCCTTCACGTAGTCGGCTGCGTTCTGGTCAAGCTTTGCCGACGGCTTTACCCAAGGCATCAGCTGCTGATACTTCAAGCCAACCAGTTCTTCACCTGTATATCGGCCTACAATGCGGTAAGGCACGAATTTCTCGCCCTTCTTATACTCAGGCATCTCCTCGCCGTCGGTGATGTTTCCCTCAGGTGCGAGGTAAGCGTTCAGACGACTCTCAGCAAGAATGATGGTGATCTTCTCACCGTTATAGGCATTGTATGTCTCAACAGCTACATAGTCAATCTTCGGGCCTACGCAGAGTGCTGTATTCGAAGGCAGTGTCCATGGGGTCGTAGTCCATGCCACGAAATAGGGTGTTCCCCACTTCGTCCACTCTTCCTTAGGATCGAGCGCTTTGAAGAGAGCAGTAACTGTTGTGTCCTTTACGTCCCGATAGCAGCCCGGCTGGTTCAGCTCGTGCGAACTGAGTCCCGTACCAGCTGCAGGAGAATACGGCTGGATAGTATAGCCCTTGTAGAGCAGCCCCTTCTTGTAGAACTGCTGCAGCAACCACCACAGTGTCTCGATGTATTTATTGTCGTAGGTGATATACGGATTGTCGAGGTCCACGAAGTATCCCATCTTCTCAGTGAGGTCACGCCACTCCTGTGTGTACATCATCACATTCTCACGGCACTTCTTGTTATAGTCCTCGGTAGAGATGTATTTCTCCGATGCCTTGTTGTCGATATCAGCCTTAGTGATACCGAGTTCCTTCTCTACTCCCAGTTCCACAGGCAGTCCGTGCGTGTCCCAACCGGCCTTACGCTTCACCTGATAGCCCTTCATCGTCTTATAGCGGTTGAAGGTATCCTTGATGGTACGCGCCAGCACATGGTGGATACCAGGATGACCGTTTGCCGAGGGAGGACCCTCGAAGAAGACAAACTGCGGACATCCCTCACGTTCGTCAACCGAACGCCAAAACACATTTTTCTCGCGCCACATCTCCAGGATATCATTATTCACCTGCGTCAGATTAAGGCCGTTATGCTCTGAAAATCTCTTAGCCATATTATATTCTTATTTTTTTATTTCATATTTGGCGTGCAAAGGTACATAAAATATCCGATACAGCCAAATAAATAAATATTTTTTAGATTTTTACGTAAATTTCTTGCTAATTCCAAAATTATTTGTAACTTTGTAGCCAAATTCGATAATTGTGTTCAAAACTTAAAACTTAAGATCGTATGGTATTAATGATTATCCAGCTCTGTATTGTATTAGGAGCTCTGTGGGTGGGTTCACGTTATGGCTCGCTCGCGCTTGGTGCGATTTCCGGTATTGGTCTCGCACTTCTTGTCTTTGGTTTCGGATTGAAACCCGGTACTCCCCCAACGGATGTTATCTACATCATCATCGCAGCCGTTACCTGTGCTGGTATCATGCAGGCGTCTGGTGGTATGGACTGGCTCATCCAGATTGCCGAGCGTATGCTCCGCAAGCACCCAGACCGCATCACTTTCCTTGCTCCTCTCTCCACATTCTTCCTGACGGTTCTTGTCGGAACTGGTCACGTCGTATATACTTTGATGCCAATCATTTGTGATATTGCGTTAAAGAAAGGCATACGACCAGAGCGTCCTTGTGGTGTTGCTTCCATTGCCTCACAGGTTGGTATCACCTGTTCACCTATCGCTGCTGCCGTAGTAGCTTTCGTAACGATCTCAAACGATAACCACTTCGACATCACCATTCCCCGTGTGCTGATGATCTCCATCCCGGCATGTGTATGTGGTCTGATGGCTGCCGCAGCTGCCTCTTATCATCGCGGTCTCGACCTCGACAAGGACCCGAAGTTCCAGGCAAAGCTTAAGGACCCAGAGCAGTATAACTACATCTATGGTTCTACAGCCACCACTCTCGACAAGCAGATTCCTCAGTCGGCCAAGAATGCCGTATTTATCTTCCTCGGCGCACTCGCTGTTATCGTATTGTTTGCTGCACTGCCCGATTTGCTGCCTTCCTACTCTACTATAAAGGCGATTAAGGGTGCTGATGACCTCATAATCGCTGACGGCACTAAGATTTCTGCAGCAGCACTTGCCAAGGCAGGTATTGTAGCTAATGGACTAACAGAAAAAGGAACGGTGGGCTTGAAGATGAACCTCGTCATCCAGATTGTTATGATATCTGCTGCAGCACTGATGATCATCTTCTGCAAGGCTACACCCAAGAAGGCTGTTGCCGGTCCTGTGTGGCAGTCAGGTATGGTCGCCGTTGTTGCCATCTATGGTATCGCATGGCTCGCCGACACCTATTTCTCTAATTACATGACAGAGATGCAGAACGGTCTTGAGAGCATCGTTGCCCAGTATCCATGGAGTATCGCCATCGCTTTCTTCCTTGTCTCTGTGCTCATCAACTCTCAGGGAGCCGTGGTCGTTGCCATGCTGCCGTTGGCTTATAAGCTTGGCATCCCTGGCCCGGTGCTCCTCGGTGTGCTTCCTGCCGTCTATGGATACTTCTTCATCCCGAACTATCCTTCTGATATCGCCACAGTTAACTTCGACCGTTCCGGCACTACTGTCATCGGCAAGTACCTGCTCAACCACTCGTTCATGATGCCAGGCCTTATCAGCGTTTCGGTATCCACCATCGTGGCCTACTGTCTCTCGATGATGTTCTTCTAAAGAATCCATCGCTTTCGCTATAGCAAAAAGAGCCGTCCATAACAGAAGGGCGGCTCTTTTGTGATATACCTAGAGAGATTTATAACCAAATTCTTTGGATAAAATTTGGAAGTTTCATTTTTTCTTTTTATCTTTGCAATCGATAAACAAACGTCAAATGCCCTCAAAAGGCAGAAATTATTAAAACAATAACAATTTAAAGATAGATATTATGGTTACATAGCAATTAAACGTCTTAAACGTCTTAGCGTCTTTTTAAGAAAAAAGCATATTGACAGGGAGAAGATAGAGAAGAAATAGTTAATATATATTAATTAAATTATATATTATATATAAGGTACGCGAAGTGTGAGGTTTGTGAGGGGCTGATTTGTACAATTTGCAAAAAAACGAAAAAGACGTTAAGACGTTTAAGACGCTATAGAGAGCAGTGAGGTGGTGCTCGTTTCTGTTTACAAATTTTAACGCGAAGTTTTGAAACAAAAACTTGTCAGTGCACGATAATCTTCGTACCTTTGCATTGTCGAAAGGGAGATGAATTTTTGCGGCCTGCGTGGGCAGTAAATTTTTCCTAAGCGCGCAGGGGATTTTTACTAATCAGAGGCCAAAATGAGGATTCGAACCGAGACAGAGAAAATAATTAACAACAATCTGTTAACCCTTTAAGCTTCCAGGAACCGCAACTCTGCCTCCAGCATCTCAAGCTTTGGCATCGGGCAACCAGCCTCGCGGGCAATCTCCAGGGGACGGGTGTAGAGATAATAGATCTCCATGCGTCGATGGAAGTCGTAGTCCAGTCGCATGGACGGCGAATAAGGCGTCATCGCATCCGTCATCTCTATCATCTTGTCGACAAACGAGGCATCAAGATTCTTCACGCCTAAGTGCTGGGCAGTGCTGACCACCTCCATCATCTGCTCACGAATCAGTTGACGGGTCGACTTGTTCTTCAGCAGCTGGTCGGTCTGCGTGTGCAGCGCTACCGTCATACCATTGAACGGCATGTTCCATACGGCCTTTTTCCATCGAGCCTCATGATATTCCACCAATCCCGTCTCGATGCCAGCCTGACGGAACTCATCGGCCACGGCCTGCATCAGCGCCTCGTCCCTGCATGAGTAGTTGGCCAAGTTAAAGTGCCGATGATTCCGTATCTCATATTGATAAGTATATTCTAAAATTCGGCGGCAAAGATACGATATTTTTATGGTATTTCATCGTTTTTTGTTAGAATTTCATTGCCTTTAGCTACATTTTTTTATTTTTTAATCGCACGCGCGACACGCGTTTCATAATTATTTTGTAACTTTGCAGCCGATTACGCAAAAATAGACTATATAATAATACATCACTATGGTAAAGATTTCAAAAGAAGCGGCTCTCGAGTATCATGAGAGCGGAAGACCTGGTAAGATAGAGGTGAAACCTACCAAGGCCTACAGAACACAGACAGACCTCTCGTTGGCTTACTCCCCAGGTGTGGCTTTCCCGTGTCTCGAGATTCAGGAAGACCCGAACAATGCCTATAAGTACACTGACAAGGGCAACCTCGTGGCCGTGATCTCCAACGGTACCGCAGTGCTCGGACTGGGCGACATCGGTGCCATGAGCGGCAAACCCGTGATGGAAGGAAAAGGCCTGCTCTTCAAGATCTACGGCGGCATCGACGTGTTCGACATCGAGGTGGCCGAGAAGGACCCCGAGAAGTTCTGTGAGGCTGTGGAGCGCATCGCCCCCACCTTCGGAGGCATCAACCTCGAAGACATCAAGGCGCCAGAGTGCTTCTATATCGAGGAACGTCTGAAGAAGACCCTCGACATCCCTGTGATGCACGATGACCAGCACGGCACAGCCATTATCTCAGCAGCAGGACTGAAGAACGCGATGGAGGTAATCGACAAGGACATCGCGAAGGTGAAGATCGTGGTGAACGGTGCAGGAGCAGCTGCCATCAGCTGTACGAAACTCTATATGGCCATCGGTGCAAAGAAGGAGAACATCGTGATGCTCGACTCGAAGGGCGTCATCTCCACAGAGCGCACAGACCTGAACGAGCAGAAGAAATTCTTTGCCACCTCACGTACTGACATCCATACGCTGGCAGAGGCTGTAAACGGTGCCGACGTGTTTGTGGGTCTGTCGAAGGGTAACGTGCTCTCACAGGACATGGTGAAGACGATGGCCAAGGACCCAGTGATCTTCGCGCTTGCCAACCCTGTGCCTGAAATCTCCTACGAGGACGCTATGGAGGCTCGTCCAGACGTACTGATGTCAACAGGACGTACGGACTATCCCAACCAGATCAACAACGTGATCGGATTCCCATACATCTTCCGTGGTGCGCTCGACGTGCATGCCACAGCCATCAACGAAGAGATGAAGCTGGCTGCCGTACACGCCATCGCAGACCTCGCAAAGAAACCCGTGCCCGACGTGGTGAACGACGTCTACAAGGTGAACAACCTCACCTTCGGACGCGGCTACTTCATACCAAAGCCCGTCGATCCACGACTCATCACTGAGGTGAGCTCGGCCGTTGCCAAGGCTGCCATAGAGAGTGGAGTGGCACGTAAGAACATCGAGAACTGGGAGGAGTACAAGAATTCACTCAGCGTACTCTTAGGACAGGAAACGAAACTGACTCAGAAGCTCTATGCCACAGCTGCTGCCCATCCGCAGCGTGTGGTGTTTGCAGAGGCTGTTCACCCGACGATGCTGAAGGCTGCCGCCCAGGCAAAAGCAGAAGGCATCTGCCACCCCATTCTTCTGGGTAATGACGAGGTTATCGCAAAGCTTGCAAAGAAACTCGACCTGAACATCGAGGGTATCGAGATTGTCAACCTGCGTCATCCGTCAGAACAGGAACGTCGTGAGCGCTATGCCCGCATCCTCACAGAAAAGCGCCAGAGAGAGGGATATACCTTCCAGGAGGCCAACGACAAGATGTTCGAGCGTAACTACTTCGGCATGATGATGGTGGAGACGGGCGAGGCTGACGCATTTATCACCGGACTGTACACAAAGTACTCGAACACCATCAAGGTTGTCAACGAAGTAATCGGAATCCGTCCGGAGTATCAGCACTTCGGTGCGATGCACATCATCAACTCCCCCAAGGGTACCTACTACATCGCTGACACCCTCGTGAACGAGAATCCCGATACCGACACCCTCGTAGACATCGCGAAACTCGCATCTACAGCCGTACGTTTCTTCAATGAGAAACCCGTCATCGCCATGATGAGCCACTCAAACTTCGGTTCTTCCATCAGCGACGGTGCACTGAAGGTAAAGAAAGCCGTAGAGACAATGCAGGAGCTCTATCCTGAACTGCCCATCGACGGAGAGATGCAGCTGGACTGTGCCCTCGACAATGAGCTGCGCGACGAGCAGTATCCGTTTACCAGAGTGAAGGGCAAGAAGGTCAATACCCTCATCTTCCCCAACCTCACCTCGGCACGTTCCTCATACAAGATGCTCCAGATGCTTGGTTCTGACGCTGAGATCATCGGTCCGATACAGATGGGACTGAACAAGCCTATTCACTTCATCGACTTCGGAGCAACGGTACGCGACGTGGTGAATATCGTGGCAGTGGCTACAATCGATGCCTACGTGGACAAAATCAAGAAGAAGCTCACGGCACTCGGCAAGTAAGGCTACACCTTATTATATATAATATGATAATCCCTGCCAAGTCGGCGGGGATTATTATTTTGTGTATTTGTGTTCGGACACGTGTACACGCACACTTGTTAACCTTTTGACTTGATATATATCAATTAAGTAGCAAAACGTAAGCGTTTACGCGATTTTTTCGACAATTTGTTTGGTAATTACAAGTTTTCGGTGTAATTTTGCAACCAGAAATTAAAAATAACAGATAATTAAATAAGTTTAACAAAAAAAGAAAGGAAAAAAATTATGAATGCAGCACAAGTTGTTGAGCAGTTGAAGCAGCGCTTCCCAAATGAGCCGGAGTACATCCAGGCAGTTAGTCAGGTTCTTCCAACTATCGAGGAGGAGTACAACAAGCATCCTGAGTTCGAGAAGGCAAACCTTATCGAGCGTCTTTGCATCCCCGACAGAATTTGCGAGTTCCGTATCACATGGACAGACGATCAGGGTAAGGTGCAGACTAACATGGGTTACCGCATCCAGCACAACAACGCCATTGGCCCGTACAAAGGCGGTCTCCGTTATCACAAGAGTGTAAACCTCGGTAT
>JAEEGL016571312.1_pt1 | contig 27413 bp, 25 predicted proteins | sample 9134231 | NCBI WGS metagenome assembly JAEEGL01 (sample SAMN16246548, study PRJNA631951) | gut metagenome | biome: gut microbiome; feature: rumen; material: fiber-attached | host: Bos | place: Iran: Karaj | collected 2018-10
CTCCGACTCCAAAGGCCGCTGGTTCGAATCCAGTCGGGTACGCCAGACGGGCTGCCGTGCATCGTAAGTGCGGCAGCCCGTTTTTTGAAGTCCTTGATCGGCGCGTATCATCATTCCGGGAAGACGGCCCGGGGACCGCGGAAAGGAGAAGGCCGGCTTGAAAAAGTTCAAAAACCTGGTGATCGGCGGGATCGAAAACAAGATCTTCAATCTGATCCTGATCACGGTGATCCTGCTCACCGCCGCTTTCATGGCGGTGAGCGCGTACCACAACCGCATGCTGTCGGACCTGGCCGCCGAGAGCAGCAGCCGCCAGCAAAGCGCCATTTCCGGCATCACCTCCCAGGTGATGGAAACGGTGGTGGACAGGTCCATGGGCCGCTCCACGCAGCTGGAAGCGCAGATCGCCGACGAGCTGTTCAATGACCTGAAGACCCGGGTGGAGATGCTGGGGGACTACGCGCAGAAGCTGTTTTCCGAGCCCGAAAAAGCGCCTGCAGCAGACTGCGCTCCGCCGGACGCTTCGCTTGACGGACAGGCGGTCACACAGCTGTTCATTGCGGATGGCACGGACGAGAACGACGCGGCCCTCGGCCGGCGCATCGGCATCGCCGCCAATATGTCCGAAATGATGGTTTCGCTTTTCGGGGTGTCGGAGGAGACCAATTCCTGCTTTATCGGCCTGCCGGAGGGCGTGTTCCTGATCGCGGATGACCGTTCCGCGTCCAAATTCGACCGGGACGGATCGCTGATGAGCTACGATCCCCGCACGCGCCCGTGGTATGTCCAGGCGGCGGAAAAGGGACAGCTGATCTTCACCGACGTGGAAACGGACGCCTTTACCGGCGACATCGGCATCGTGTGCGCCATGCCCGTATACGTGAACGGCAGGCTGGAGGCCGTGGTGGGGTCCGACCTGTTCCTTTCTTCCATGCAGGCCGAAGTTCAGGCTTCAGAGGAAGACGGCGGCTACGTTTTTGTGGTCAATCAGAACGGCCACGTGGTGTTTTCGCCCAAAACAGAAGGCCTTTTCAGTGTAAAGCACTCTGACCGGGCGGACGATCTGCGCCATCTGGAAAACCGGGAGCTTTCCGCGCTGGTCACGGATGCCCTGAACGGACAAACGGACGTGCGCCTCATCAGCCTGGAGGACGGCGACTGGTATATGACCGGCGCGCCCCTCAAAACGGTGGGCTGGGCGCTGGTCTCCGCCTTCAGCCGGGATGCGACCGACCGGCCTGCCCAAATGCTGACGGAAAGCTGCGAGTCCATCCAGCAGGAGACCGCTTCCGTTTACGAAGGTAAGATCCGGAAGTCCAGGCTCACCCTCACCGTACTCGTGCTGAGCCTTGCGCTGCTTACAGCCGCGGCGGCCGTCGTGCTGGGTAAAAAGATCGTAAAGCCCCTGAACAGCATCACCCGCAGGATCGCGGAGCTTAAGGAAGGCAATCTGGAGTTTAAAATGGAGCCGGGCGACCGCACGGGAGACGAGATCGAATTGCTGGCGGAATCCTTCGCCTCGCTTTCGCACAAGACGGTGGAATACATCGACCAGGTGCGCTCCGTCACGGCGGAAAAGGAGCGCGTGGCCACGGAGCTGCACATGGCCAACCAGATCCAGGAGTCCATGCTTCCCGGCATCTTTCCGCCCTTCCCGGACCGGAAGGAATTCGACATCTATGCCACCATGCAGCCCGCCAAGGAAGTGGGCGGCGACTTTTACGATTTCTTCCTGATCGACGACGACCACCTGTGCCTGGTGATGGCGGACGTGAGCGGCAAGGGCATCCCGGCGGCGCTGTTCATGATGGCCTCCAAGATCATCATCCAGAGCTGCGCGATGCTGGGCAAATCCGCCGCGGAGATCCTGAAAAAAACCAACGAGGCCATCTGCTCCAACAACAAGATGGAGATGTTCGTCACCGTGTGGCTGGGGATTCTGGAGATCAGCACGGGAAAACTCACCGCAGCCAACGCCGGCCACGAATATCCGTACCTGAAGAAAGGCGTGCACTTCGAACTGTACAGGGATAAGCACGGCTTCGTGATCGGCGCGCTGGACAGCGCTGCGTACAGGGAATACACCATTGAGCTTCAGCCCGGAGACGCTGTCTTCGTATACACCGACGGCGTGCCGGAGGCAAACGACGCCGCCGGACAGCTCTTCGGCACCGACCGCCTCCTTCAGGCCCTCAACCGCGACCCGAACGCCTCCTGCCGGGACCTGTTGGGCAGCGTGAAAGCGGCAGTGGACGAGTTCGTTCAGGACGCGCCGCAGTTCGACGACACCACCATGCTGGCGCTGAAATACCTCGGCAATATTAAATAAACCATATATCCTTCAAGCCTCCGCGCCTTTCCCGGCGTGGAGGCTGTTTTTGTCTTTTCCGGCTTTCTCCATTTTGTATCCCATAGCTGACAGGCTTTCCGTCCGGCAGGGATATAATATACATGAAAAACGACCCGCATCCCGCAGTCCCTTTCGCGAAAAAACACGCGCTGTTATAGAGAGAAAGGAGGCTTTCATATGCTCTATAACAGAAAAGCGTTCGGCATCGTGATCGGCAGGCTGCGGATCAGGGCGGGCTGCACGCAGGAACACGCGTCAGCCATGGCAGGTATTTCCCGCTCGCACTGGGCGGCGCTGGAAAAAGGCAGCAAGACCGCGCGCCTGGATACGCTCTGGGCGATCGCTTACGCACTGGGCGTCCGTCCGTCCAAGCTGCTGAGGCTCACGGAAGAGGAAGCGAATCACAAGGAAGAAGACGACGGGCCTTGACCGGAAAAGACGAGGCGGGAGAGCCATAGGCATCTCCCGCCGCTGTCAGGGCAAGCCAGATTGAGCGAGCCGTTATTCATCCTTTACGTATTTGAGGATGTCCTCCACCTCACAGTCCAGGATAAAGCACAGTTCATCCAGCGTCTTCGTGGTGATCGCCATTCCATGCTTCATCCGGTGAAGGGTATTCGCAGACAGCCCCTGTTTAAAAATCAGACTGTACTCGGTGATACCTTTTCTGAGCAGGGTCTGATAGAAAGGTTCGTAAGAAATCATGCAGCTCCGCCGATCATTTTTTTATTATTGTAATCGGCTTAAGAGATTGACAATGCTTAATATATTGAGTACAATGAAACAGTATTTTCTGATTCAAATAAACCTCCTCATCAGAAAGGATGGTCTCCATGAAAAAACTTCTCGCTGTTCTTGTGATTATTGCCCTTTTGCCCACCGTCTTTGCCGAAACGATTGTCTACCATATTGATGAACCGGTAACGACTAAATCTGGCATCGTAATCACTTTACTGAGCGTAAAAGAAAGCAAAGGATCCTACTATTTCTCTCCAGAACAAGGGGAAATTTTCTTGGTTGCAGAGTTTTTGGTTGAGAATTATTCAAAGGAAGAAGTGACCATCAGTACAATGCTGTGCTTCGAGGCATATGCCGATGATTTTTCGCTGGACTTTGACTTCTCTGCTTTAATGGCATGCGACGATACACTTGATGTCACAATTAAACCAGGCAAGAAAGCGAAAGGACAGATTGCTTATTCTGTTGATAAAAACTGGAGGACATTTGAAATCGAATACCAGCCAGACTTCTGGAGATCTGAATCCTATACTTTCGTCTATGATAAATATGGATCAAACAGTAGTCCGTCAGCAGGTCAATCTGCTTTCCGTGGATTAGGAGTTGTTTATGTGCAGCCCGGTTCTTATGCACGCAAAACCCCTTCGTTTGATGCCCCACAAGCTGCTTTCATAGAAAAAGGCGGAAGTTTCAGTTATTATGAGATGGCTCAAGGTTGGTATAAAATAGAGTTGGAAGATGGCAGCTTTGCCTATGTTTACTCCAGCAGATGTGAAGTTGTATCGTAAATGAATATAGAAGCGAAAGGCAGGGAAGCAGAGTGTCAAACAACGACGAAAGACCTATTATTATCACTGGTGGCGCTATCAGGGAAGCACATTATCTGAGTGCATGGGATTACTTTTGGCTAAGGATACTTTATGCCCTTCCTATTATTGGGTTTCTTTGTTTGGTTGTTCATGCTTGTACGCCCAGTCATGAAAACCGTTGCCATTTTGCCCGCTCATATTTTTGTTGGCTGCTGTTTCCCATCTTATCTCTTCTGGTTTTTACCGCATATTTTATACTGTTCGAAAGGCACTTTGATAATATCTTTGAAGGACTGTTCGACGGCATCGAAGACCTGATTGAAAAAATAGGGAGATTTATTGAAACAATCCCTAATATGATTGATCAATGGATAAAGCAATTCTCTAATCTTTAACCAAAGCAGAATATGCAGATATAGAAAACAGACTCCTGTGTTTTGTCCGGATTCATCAACAAAACACAGGAGCTTAAAGTATAACAGTCTAAACCGTATTATTCTTGTATAGATTTAATCTTTTTGCTCAGATTAAAGTCTGATTCCTCATTCTTTCTTAGTACGCCAATATGATTCCATGCCTTTCGGCGTAAAAGCTGTCCAGGCCGCGGGTGGGAAGGATGTCGATCCTGATGTGGGAGAAGGCAGCCTGCAGCTTTTCCTTGAGCTCCCGGGCGGCTTCCTCGTTCAGGCAGTGGCAGATCACCAGCGAGCCGTTGGCCAGGCCGTTTTGGCGTATCTCGTCCGTCATCAGCTTGATCATGCCCTTGATGCCCCGGGCCTTGCCGCGCATGACGATCTCGCCCCTGTCGTCGCCCGCGCCCACGCCCCAGATGCCCAGGTGCCCGGCGATGGCGCCGATCAGGCGGCTCACGCGTCCGGCCTTGATGAGGTTGTGGTAGGAGGACAGGGCAAAGGCGATGTGCGTGCTCTTTGCCCGGCGCCTGAGTTCTTCCTCGATCACACGGATGTCCTTGCCCTGGGCGATCAGCTCGCAGGCCGCGCGAATGAGCAGCACGGTCTCCGGGCCGGTAGCCTTGGTGTCGATCACGGCGATCTGCTTGTCTGGCTGGGTCTCCAGGATCATGTCCCGGGCAGCGCAGGCGCTGTTGTAGCTGCCGGAAAGGGCGCTGGATATGGTGAAGGCCAGCACCGGGCCGGGAGCGCTGAAACAGTCCAGCCACGCCTGGGGCGCGGGGCAGGCCGTCTGGGCGGCCTCCTTGTTGCGTTCGTTTTCGTCCAGCAGGCGTTCGGTGTTCATGCTTTCGTCGTCCATATACTCGTTTTCACCGATGCGGATGCAGAAGGGAATGGTGGCAAAGTCGATGTTTTCTGCCTCCACGGGCAGTTCGTGCAAATCGCAGCTGGAATCCGCCACGATGTGCCATTTGGTATCCATGGTGTTTTCCTCCTTTACATGTTTGCCGCCAGCGCCGCGTAGCCGCCCTGGGCGGCGTTCACCACCGCCTGGCTGATCAGCCGGTAGCCTTCAGCGTTGGGATGGATGCCGTCCTCGCACATGAGGCGGGCAAAGTTCCGCTGGGAGAGGAAAACGCTGCGCAGATCGAAGACCGGGCAATCCGTATGCCGGGCGGCCTTGAGGGCTTCCAGCGCGTAGCGCTCCTGCCAGCGGTAAATGTATTCGTAGGAACCCAGATACGCCTCGATGGCTTTGGCGTCAAGGCCCCGGGAAATCCATTTCATGTACCTGTCCGCCACCACGGGCAGCGGCGTGACCACGATGGGACGCATGGCGCAGTCCGCCGCGCGGCTTAAAAGCAGGCGCAGTTTTTCGCCGAACTGGTTCAGCGGCACCTTGGCCTCGTGATTCACATTTGGCTGCTCGGCTACCTCTTCCCAGTTGAGGGCGGAATCGTTGCCGCCCACCTCCACCGCCAGAAGAGTATCCGGCTGCTTGTCCATTTTTTCAAATAGCTCCATGGCGTTGTCCACCGTGCCGCCGACGCGTGCCAGGTTCTTGAGACTGTAGCCTTTTCCCATCAGGGCGCTGGCGAAGGTATCCCGGCAAAGGGTATAGCGGGAAGCGTTTTCATCGTACATAAGACCGCGGGCGATGGAATCGCCCAGTATCGTGATCAGACCCGGCATCGTTCTCTCCTTCCTGTCGGTATGCGCAAGGGGCATATCTTCAAACCGTTTTTTCAGGATGCTTCCCCGTCAGGGATGCCTTGAGCGGGACAGCTGCCAAGGGACAGTGCAGCAGGCTGACGCCATAAAACATACCCGCCCCCTGCGGGGAAGCCTTGCCCTTATGATAGCGCCCGGCGGCCCCGATGTCACGCTACTTTGGGCGCGTTTCTCTCTACCTCAGTTTTAACACGCCTGTAGAGCCGAAGGCTTGATTTTGCCTGTAATTTAGGGTAGAATAGACTTGTTCTATCGGTGATAGAGCCGCCAAAAACCGCATTCTACTGAGCGTAGAGACCGAAAATACGGAGTTTTTCCATGGACCGCAGCGAAAACGAAGCCTGGCGCGCCGATCTGGCGGCTAATCTTACCCAGTACCGGAAGCAGTCGGGCCTGACCCAGACTGAGCTGGGAGAAAAACTGAATTACTCAGACAAGTCCGTTTCCAAGTGGGAGCGGGGCGAAGGCGTGCCGGACGTATCCGTGCTGGTGCGCTTAAGCGACATGTATTCCGTGAGCCTGGACGAGATGCTGGGCCGCACCAAAAAAGAAGAAGACGCGCCCAAACGCCGGCACCCGATCCTGCACCGCGCGGCGCTTCTGCTCACGATCTGCGCGCTGGTAATGATCAGCGCCCTGGCGGTATACATGCTTTTGTCCCTCGTGGCCCCCTCCCAGGAAAACACCTGGATGAGCTTTGTGATCGCCCTGCCTGTGATGTTCTCGGCCATGGGCATCGCGTTTCTGGCCTGGAAGGAATATTCCTGGGCTTTCGGCAGCTTTTCCGTTGCGCTGTGGACGGGCTGCGTGATGTTCCAGCTTCTGTTTCCCATCTGGAACGTGACTTTTATTTACGCCACGGGCGGCATACTGCAGCTGGCGGCGCTGGTCACCTGCGGCTTCATCCTTCTGCACAAATCCAGATAGCCCGATGGAAAAGCATCAGGACGGCACAACTTCAACCTTAGGCGGGCAACAGTCCGCCTTTTATAAAATCCGGAGGCTGACATGAAATTTCTCCACCTTTCGGACCTGCACCTGGGCAGGCAGCTGGCGGACGTATCCCTCCTGCCCGACCAGGAAGCGATACTGGACCAGATCGTTTCGGTCACAGAAAACGAAAAGGCCGACGCCGTGCTGATCTCAGGCGACGTATACCAGCGTTCCTCCCCCCAGGCAGAGGCCATGGCGCTGTTCGACGCCTTTGTGTCCCGCCTCGCCCAGGACGGCAGGCGGGTGTTCGTCATCAGCGGAAACCACGACAGCGCCCTGCGCATATCGTATTTTTCCAGGCTGCTGCGCCCATCGGGCGTATACGTGTCAGAGGCTTTCGAAGGGGAGATGCAAAAGGTCACGCTGAAGGACGAGTTCGGCGCCGTCAACGTATGGATGCTGCCGTTCCTACGCCCCGCACAGGTGAAGCGCAAGCTCCCCCAGGCGCGGATCGCCGGCTTTGAAGACGCCGTGAAGGCGGTGCTTAACGCGGCGGACGTGGATATGAAGCAGCGGAACATCCTGATGTGCCACCAGTTCATCACCGGCTGCGAGACCTCCGATTCAGAGGAAAGGGCGCTGGGCGGCATAGACGATGTGAGCGCTTCCCTGTTTGACGGCTTCGATTACGTGGCCCTGGGACACATCCACAAGCCCCAGAGCATACGCGTAAAAACCCTCCGGTACGCGGGTTCCCCGCTCAAATACTCGTTTTCCGAGGCGGGGCATAAAAAGAGCGTCACGGTGGTGGACATGGGCCCCAAGGGCGAAGTTGATCTGAAGGAAGTTCCCCTGTATCCCATACGGGACCTGCGGCTTCTGGAAGGCAAACTGGACGAGCTCATGCAGCAGGACTACACCGAGGATTACGTGTGGATCACGCTGATAGACGAACTGGTGCCGCCGGACGCCAGGGTCACGCTGTCGGTGAACTATCCCAACATGCTGCGCTTCTCCGTGGTCAATTCCCGCACGAAGTACGACCTGGACGTTCAGGCCGCCGAAAGTGTGGAACACAGGAGCATCCCGGAGCTGTTCAGCGACTTTTACAGCCTGCAGAACAACGGCCAGGCGCCCGGCGAAGCCCATATGAAACTGCTGGACAAAGTGCTGCGCGAAATGGAGGAGAACCATGAAGCCGGTTAAGCTGGTGATGTCAGCCTTCGGCCCCTACGCGGAAAAGACCGAGGTGGACTTTTCCGCCTTCGGTGACAACGGGATTTTTCTGATCGCGGGCGATACCGGCGCGGGCAAGACCACGATCTTCGACGCCATCAGCTTCGCGCTGTACGGCGAGGCTTCCGGCGGCAGGGAAAAGCGCAAAAGCAAGACCTTCCGCTCGGACTACGCCTCTCCCCGGGCCGAGACCTATGTGGAGCTCACCTTCACCCACCGGGGCGAGACCTGGACGGTGACGCGCAACCCCGAATATATGCGCCCAAAGCTAATCGGCACGGGCTTTACCGTTCACAGCGCGGACGCAAAACTGGTAAGAGGCAGCGACGGCGAGGTGATCCAGGGGCTTACCGAAGTCTCTGCCCGCATATACGCTCTGCTGGGCCTCACCCAGGATCAGTTCGCCCGTACCGTGATGATCGCCCAGGGCGATTTTCTGAAGATCCTGAATGCCTCTTCGGACGAGCGAAAGGCCCTGTTCCAGAAGCTGTTCGGCACCGCGGTGTACGCGAACCTGCAGAAAAAGCTGCAGGAGATGAACAGCGACTGCACCCGTGAAAAGGAACTGCTGGACCAGCGCATCCTGGCAGCGGCCGGCCGCCTGCAGCCCGAAGAAGATTTCGGCCAGTCGGAAAGCCTGAACCTGTACCGCCAGGACCCCAAATACGCCGGACCGCTTTGGGAATTGACGGAAAAGCTCGTATCGCTCGAGCGGAAAAACCGGAGCGAAGCCGAAGCGGAGAAGAACGCCCTGTTCGGGCGCATAAACGCCCTGACCGCCGCCATGGAGCAGGGCAAGGCGCTGAACGCCCGCTTTGACGAGCTTGCATACAGCCAGAACGCCTTAAACGAACTCATGAGCCGGCAAATCGCCATGGACGAGCTTGCGCAGAGCATCGCCCGCGCGAAGGCGGCCATGATGCTCACAGCAGACGAAGCCCAGGCATATAGCGCCAAAAAGGAAAGGGCCGACAGCGAGAAAAGCCTCAAAGCCGCCCGCCGGACCCTTCAGGACTGCCTGGAAGCGCTGCCCAAAGCGGAAGAAAAGGCGAAGCAGGACCGCAAAAGGCTGCCCGAGGCGGACGAACTATTGAACAGCGCCGCGCGCCTCGAGGGCTGCCTGCCGGTCCTGAAGGAGCTGGAGGAAAGCCTGAAGGAACTGTCTGTCCACAAAGAGGGCATACAGCAGCTTCTTGTTTCTTCGCGCCGGGCGGACGAAGCCTATACCCTTGCGAAAGAAGGCTATTACCGCAGCCAGGCGGGCATTCTGGCCGCTTCCCTCGTGCCCGGCGAGCCCTGCCCCGTATGCGGTTCCCGGGAGCATCCGCTGCCCGCCAGGGCGGAAGACGGCCTGGTAAAGCGCGAGGACATGGAGCGCGCGGAAAAAAAGCGCCGAGATGCCGAAGAAGAACTTGGCCGCGCGTCAAATGCGCTGTCCGCACTCGAGGCCACCGTAGCCTCTGCCCAAACGCGCCTGAAGGACATGGGCGCGGGCGAAGAAGAGACCCTGCGCAGCCTGTCAGACCGGCTGTCGGACATGAAAAAGCGGGCCCTTGACCTGCGGGATCAGGCGCAGAAAAGCGAACAGGCGCTCACGGACGCGCGCCTTCGCGCCCGCACCGTGCAGGAAGCGGTAAAGCAGGGGGAAGAGCATTTAGCCGGCATCCGGACGAGGGCTGACCGAGCGCAGGCGGATTTTGAAAACAGGCTCGCCTCTCTCGGTTTTGCATCCGAAGACGAATACCGCCTAAGCCGCATGCCGGAAAAAGAGCTCAAAAAAGCGGAAGCGGAAAAAGCGGAGTTCGACCGCCGGAAGCAGTTTCTCTCCGACCGGACGGAGGAGCTGAAAAAAGCGCTCTCGGGCATGGAAAGAGCCGAGATCTCGGGCATGGAGATCGAAAGAACCAGCCTTACCGAAAAGATGCGCTTTTTCGAACAGCGGGAAAAGCAGCTGGCCGGCCGACTGACGCTGAACGAAAGTGCTCTGAAGGAGATCGGCCAGGCCCGGAAACTGCTGGAAAAGCGCGCGGAAAACTGGGCCGTGGTCCGGGAGATGTACGACTGCTGCTCCGGCAAGACCGGCGGCACGATGCGGGGAAAGCTCACCTTTGAGACCTATGTGCAGCAGTATTATTTCAAGCTCGTGGTCTCCGCTGCCAACAAGCGCTTGAGCGTGCTCACAGACGGCATGTTCACCCTGCGCTGCGGCGTGGAGGCCCGAAACCGCGTGCAGCAGTCCGGGCTGGACCTGGACGTGCTGGACCGCTCCACCGGCCAGTGGCGGGAGGTATCCACGCTGTCGGGCGGGGAATCCTTCCTGGCCAGCCTCGCGCTGGCGCTGGGGCTTTCAGACGTGGTGCAGGCCCAGAGCGGCCAGGTGCGCATAGAGGCCATGTTTATAGACGAGGGCTTCGGCACCCTGGACGAAAACGCCCTGCTCAACTCCCTGGCCGTGCTTCGCCAGCTCGCCGAAGGCAGCCGCCTGATCGGCATCATCTCCCATGTGAAGGAGCTGGAAGAGCGCATCGACTGCCGGCTGGAGGTCACCAAGACCGTCGCGGGCTCCCGCTGCAGGCTGATCACGCCGTTTGCGGGCGAAGCATAGCCGCATGGAGGAGCATCAGATCGACTAACCGGAATCCGTACAGGAGTCACCATGATCAAGCTGATTATACCGAATGAAAAATATCTTCCGTCATACCAGGAAGCATATGACGAATATGTCGAAAACGGCGTCACAACATATTTCTTTACCGACGCCTCTTCCTGCGATATTTTTGCCAAATTCGATCGCTACAGGAACGAACTCGACTTGCCCCCGGATCGCGTAGGTGAAGACAAATACTGGCTTGTGGACGATGAAAAGACGTATTTTATCGGAGAGATCTCCATTCGCCATCGGCTGAACGATGCGCTGGCACGGCGCGGCGGCCACATCGGATACGGTATTCGTTATTCGGAATGGAACCGCGGTTATGGAACGAAAATGCTGGCACTGGCACTGGAGAAGGCAAAAGAGATGCACATTTCTCCCGTGCTCATCACCTGCAATGACGATAACCTTGCATCCGCAAGAGTGATGGAAAAAAACGGTTTTGCCTTAGGGGACACCATCACGGTTTCAAAAGACGGCAAGGATCTGCTTACCAGGCGGTACTGGAAAACGATCCTGTAAGCAGGGTCCGGTTTGTCGGAGCATCCCACAGCACGGAATATCCGTAAGTATTAAAGTCATAAGATGATCGGCAATTCGAGGTTTGGAGACGTCAAAATGATCAGAAAAGCAGAGATCCGGGATCTGTCGCGCATCGCAGAGATCCAGGTATTCAACTACCGCCTGTATTTCTATCCCATATTTCAAAGTGACGAGTATTATTTCTCCGAATTGCAGGTCCCTGCGCTCATGCGCAGTTATGAGCCCGAGCTTGACTGCTTATATGTGTATGATGACGGTGTCGTAAAAGGGTTTATAAAGATCGAAAACACATATATCGCAAAACTGTTTGTCGAGCCCGTTCTTCAAAATCGCTCCATAGGCACCCATTTGCTGGAATACGCGGTCAATGAACACCATGCGGACCATCTTTGGGCGTTGGAAAAAAACACGAAGGCTATTCGCTTTTATGAAAGAAACGGGTTTTTCGCAACCGGGGAAAAGAAACCGGAAGAAGGAACTGCGGAATACCTTGTGCTCTTAAGAAGAAAATGATCCTTTTATATATCCATATCCAAATTTTCGGATGCCGGAAATTCGGAAAACCCGGAAGAAATTTTACGAGCTAACGCGCTGCGGCGCAGAAAAAACGCGAGGTCACATGATCATCAGAAGAGCAGAAGCCAAGGACGTCCGTCAGATCGCGGAGATCATCGTAGAAGACTGGAAGATCGCGTATAAAGGCATCATAGACAGCGGTTTTCTGGATTCCTTAAGTGTCCGGCAGCGGTATGACCGGGAAATGCAGAGATACAAAGAATACACGGTTGCCGTTGAACAGGAAGAGGTCCTGGGCTGCGCATGGAACCAGATAATCGAAGATCAGGCGGCAGACTGCGAGATCGTCGCCTTATATGTACGGTATTCCAGGCGGAAAAACGGGATCGGCAGGGCGCTGATGCAGAATTCCATGGACCATTTCAAAAAAGCCGGAAAGAAAACGATGATCGTTTGGTGCCTTAAAGAGAACCACGAATCCCGGAAATTCTACGAAAAAATGGGCGGCAAGCCGTACAAAGACGGCGCCCACCGATGGGGAGACAGGGAATACGGCATGATATCCTATCTCTACGATCTGGAAGGATAACCGATATTGAGGATGTATTGACCTAATGTATCCATAACTAAAACCGCCGGAAATGAAATCCCGTTTCATTTCCGGCGAGGGGCTGTTAAGCTGCCCCCTCAGCCTTCGGCCAGAAGCCGGTTTACCTTGCGGCGAAGCCGGAAGTAGTAGTCCCCATCCTTTGGGCAGACGTCGAATTCGACCGGCCCCATGCACTCCTCCACGAGTTTTACCGTTTCGTCCCTGCCGATCTTTTCCGCCAGCGCCTCCAGCGCGCGCATGTCCTGCACGGCCTGTTTGAACACCTTGGCGCGTATGCTGGGCCAGGCCCTGCCGTCCGGAGCCGGGTACACGATAAAGCAGTCTCCTGCCGGAGTGAAGCCGTCGCCGTCCGTGGTGATCCAGGGGTTTACGGGATAATCCGAATACTGGCTGTTGTAGAAGTTGAAGCCCCACTGCAAAAAGCCTTCGATACCGTATTTGAACATCTGCAGGCCGATGGCGCGGGTGCGGGTTGAGGGCATGGCGATGAAGGCGTTGGATACGTCCTTGAACTGGCCCACGCAGTAATACGTCCACAGGCCCGGCACGCAGGCCTCCAGGAAGGGCCTGATATGGTTGGAAGCGGGCACGGGCTTTGTCACGATGCCTTTTTCGTAAAACTCGATATTGCTCAGGGCGTCAATCACCGTGAGGCCCTTCAGCTCTTCTTCTATGCCGGCGCGGGCCCTGGCATAGCTTTCGATATGGTCCCTGTTGGGCTCGTCCGAAATGTGGAACAGGCACTTGTCCAGCACGCCCAGGTATTCCAATTCCTTACGCAGCGCGGGAATGTATTTGCGCAGAAAAGCAGTGTACTCCTCGCCCGCGGCGTCGGTCTCCCAGCCGAAGATGCGCTTTTCCTGCCCGTCCACCCTGGCCACGATCTTCGGCGCGTGCTCCGCGCCCCACTGGGTAAAGAAGTGCGCGATCTCAAAGTATTCGATGCCGCACTTCTGCGCCAGGCGTATCCACCTTTCCAGCTTTTCAAAGCCGAAGGAATAGTTTTCGCCTTTCTTTTCGATATCCACCAGCTGACAGGTCAGCCGTTCGCCGCCTACGCGGGTATCCAGCGGGGGCGTGTGCACGGGCGTGAGCAGGCAGTTTACGGACATGTCCGCCGCCGCGCGGATGAAGTTTTCCGCGATGCGCCAGAATTCTTCGCTGAACATCTTTACCCCGTAATAGGAACACAGGCCGTCGTTATGGAACCAGCGGGTGTGGATGAGCTTCTGTTTGGGCAGGGCGGCGTCATACAGGGTGTAGAAAGTCATCTGCTCGGCCAGCACCTCGCCGCCCGCGGACAGGAGCCTCAGCCGGATGGGATACTCCCCGGCGGGCAGGCCCTCCGGCGGAACGATCGAAAGCCATGCGGCTTCCCAATGGCCGGAGTACACCCGCAGGCGCTCGCCCTCCGCGTCTGTGAGGGCATCCGGGTAGAGCCCCGGCGACGTGCGCAGATAGTTTTTATCCTCGCAGGGTATCCAGGCGTACGCGACGGGCACCTGGCGCACGCGGCAGAGTTTGATCGCGTCCCGGATGGGGCTGTCGATCTCAAGGGTCACGTAGTCCCGCGCGAAAGAAGGGTCCAAAGACCTCCACGCCGCCTGAAACGATACCTCCTCGCCCCGCAGTCCCTCCGGCGCGAATGCCATGGGCGCGGGCGCTTCGTCGCAGAACACCTTGTCCAGACAGGATACCAGCCGAAAATCGATCATCTGCTGCGCCTCCGATGCGTATTGATAAGCGGATTGTACCACACGCCTGACACTTTTTCAAGACGAAAGACGCCTTCCGCACGGGAAAGCGTCTTTGGGTTTGCGCCGTATGTCAGCTTATTTCTGCTCGAGCTCCTCGATGGGGCTGTCGGGCGCGTTCTTCTTCACGGATTCGATGCCGTTCAAGCAGCTCTTCATGGACTTGTAGCCTTCGCTGGAGGCGATGATCTCGCCGTTGCGGGCCTTGAGGCGGAAGCGCAGTTCACCGGCTTTGTCCGTATAGACCTCAAACTTGGGATGCTTGATCTTCTTGAAGTCGGGCTGGGTCTGATCTTCGATTTCCGCGATCGGCGCGTTCTTTTTCACGCTGGCGATGCCGTTCAGGCAGGAAGCCTTGGCTTTGTACACCTCGCTGACGGCGATGATCTCACCGTTGGTGGCTTTCAGGTTGAAATTGATGCCGGTAGCCGTTTTCTTGACGGTAAACTTGCCCATACTGATACCTCCACTTATATTTTCGCAATGATATTATAACACAACGGTTCAGCGTTTTGCAATCCTTTTTATCCAAAACCGCCTGAAAGCGCAGAAAAACTTGAAAAAACCGGCGCCGTGTAGTACAATATCATTAAAGACGAATGCTTTTCAGGGAGGCAAATGCCATGAAACGCGTTTTATCGCTTTTGATCGCGCTCGTTCTGTGCGCCCTGCCGGCGCTTTCGGAAGCCCCGGACGAAATGGAGCTGCTCCGCCGGGAGAACGAGATGCTTAAAAACCGCCTGGAAGCTTACGAGGACGCGGGCATCATCGCGGTGTTCGACGTGGGCCAGGTGACGTTTGACGAGGTGTACGCGGCCTATTCGGAGCTGATCGACTATTACCGCTCGGTTTACGAGGCCTTCGGCATGGAGTACAGGCCGGACGCCGCCGAGGAAATGAGCCTGCAGACGGAACTGGCCCGCTCCATCGCCGACGAAAAACTGCTTGCATACTATCTAGCCGACCGCGGCATTCAGCTGCTCAGCCCGGAAGACCTGGAGCGCGTGCGCGAGGACGCCCGCACGGATTATGCCCTGATCTGCGAGGAGAACCGCCTGTATTACCTGGAGGAAGGCTACGGCGAGGAAGAGGCCAAACTGCTGGCCGAACAGTACATGCAGGAAAACGGCCTGAGCGAGGACGATCTCTACGAAGCCGACCTGAACGCCGAAAAACAGGAAGCCCTGGTGCACTTTCTGGCGGGCGAGATCGTTTTGAGCGATGAAGAGATCAACGCGGTATACGAAGCGCACGTGGAGGCAGACCGGGAATACTACACGGAGTATCCCGACGAGTTCGCTTTCGACGCCCTGTATTCCGATAATCCGGTCACCTACGTGCCCGAAGGCTACACCAGGATGCAGCTGCTTTTGCTGGGCTTTGACGAAGAAACCCAGGAGCGCTACGACGAACTGTACAACGACGGGCTGGGTTATTCCGAAGAAGCGGAACAGATGTTTTCCCTCCTCCGGCCCGAAGCGGACCAGGTGTACAGCCGGCTGCTGGGCGGCGAGGATTTCGCCCTTCTGATGAAGCAGTATTCCGCCGTGCCGTACCTGGGGGAGATGGGCCAGGAAGAAGGCTTCTACGTGAACGCCCAGTTCGATCAGCTGGACGACGAAGCCCTGAACGCCATGCTGGAGCTGAAAGTGCCGGGCGAATTCACGAAGCCTGTGCGTACGCCCTGGGGCTGGGCCATCATCCGCTGTCTTGAAGAAGTGCCCTCCGGAGCAGTTCCCCTGGCGAATGTATACGACGAACTGTACCTGATCGCCTACGAGGACAAACTGAACGCCTCCTACGAGGCGGCGATGGAGGATCTCAGGCAGGAGCTCCGCCTAACCTTCTTCTTTGACCGGCTGGGATGACGCGCTTTTGCCTTAATTTAACCAAAAACAGCCCGGAATGCGCGGGCGCGGATTGACTTCTTTTCCCGCGTGTGCTAAAATAATTCGTAAGTTTATCAGCTTTGGAGGATACTGTCATGAAGCATATCAATACTCTTTCTACCCGTGACCTGTGCGAAAGCGCCAAAAACGGCGGCTGCGGCGAGTGCCAGACCTCTTGCCAGTCCGCCTGCAAGACCAGCTGCGGCATTGCCAACCAGCAGTGCGAAAACAAAGAGAAGAAAGCCGACAAATAAGCTGTTCTGACGCCGAATGCCGCCTGCGGGCGGCATTTTTTGCAGTCAGGACGATTCGGGGGAAATATGACACATCTTTACCGGCAGGGCGGACTCAATATCGTTTTGGATACCTGCTCCGGCAGCGTACACACGGTTGACGACCTTGCCTACGAAATGATCGGCCGCTACGAAAACGAAGGCCGGGACGAGCTGCTTTGTTCCATGGCCGAAGCCTGGGCGGGGCGCGAAGGCGGCTCCCGGGAAGAACTGGCGGAATGCTACGACCAAATCACCGAGCTCAAGCGCCGGGGACGGCTGTTTACGCCGGATACCTTCGAGCCCCTGGCAGGAGAACTCAAGCACAGGTCCGGCGGCATCGTGAAGGCCCTGTGCCTGCACGTGGCCCATACCTGCAACCTGAACTGCTCCTACTGCTTTGCCAGCCAGGGCAAGTACCACGGCGAGCGCGCGCTGATGAGCTACGAAGTTGGCAAGCAGGCGCTGGACTTTCTGGTGGCGCACTCCGGCACGCGCCGCAACCTTGAGGTGGATTTTTTCGGCGGCGAGCCGCTTATGAACTTTGACGTGGTCAAGCGCCTGGTGGCCTACGCCCGCAGCATAGAAAAGGAAAAAAACAAAAACTTCCGCTTTACCCTCACCACCAACGGCATGCTGATCGACGACGACGTGATCGAATTTGCGAACCGCGAATGCCACAACGTGGTTTTGAGCCTGGACGGCCGCCGGGAGGTGCACGACCGCTTCCGCGTGGACTACGCGGGACACGGTAGCTGGGACCGGATCGTGCCGAAGTTTCAGAAGCTGGTAAAGGCCCGCGGCGGCAAAAACTATTACATGCGCGGTACCTTTACCCACCATAACCCGGATTTTCTCAAGGATATCGAAGCCATGCTTGATCTGGGCTTTACGGAGCTGAGCATGGAGCCCGTGGTGTGCGATCCCAAGGACCCCTCCGCCCTCACCGAGGAAGACAAGGCCGTGGTGATGAAGCAGTACGAGCTTCTGGCGGACCTCATGCTGCGCCGCCGGAAGGAAGGAAAGCCCTTTACCTTCTATCATTACATGATCGACCTCACGGGCGGGCCGTGCATCTACAAGCGCATATCCGGCTGCGGCTCCGGCACGGAATATATGGCCGTCACGCCCTGGGGAGACCTGTACCCCTGCCACCAGTTCGTGGGCGAGGAAAAGTTCCGCCTGGGCGACGTCTGGCAGGGCGTCACCCAGCCCGAAACGCAGGCGGAATTTGCGGCCTGCAACGTCTATGCCCGCCCTGAATGCCGCACGTGCTGGGCGCGGCTGTACTGCTCGGGCGGCTGCGCCGCCAACGCGTACCATGCCACGGGCTCCGTCACGGGCGTTTACGCCTACGGCTGCGACCTGTTCCGCAAGCGCATGGAGTGCGCCATCATGCTGGAAGCCGCCAAAACCCTGGAAAGCGAAGCCTGATGGATACGCCGATCTGCAGCTTTCTGGAAAAATACCTTGCGTCCGGCACGGTGCGTCTGCATATGCCGGGGCACAAAGGCAGCGCCGTCACCGGCCCCGAACCCTGGGACATCACCGAGATCCAGGGCGCGGACGAGCTGTTTCATCCAAACGGCATCATCCGCTCAAGCGAGGAAAACGCTGCCCATTTGTTCGGTTCAGGCCGCACGCTGTATTCCACGGAAGGGTCCTCCCTGTGCGTCCGGGCGATGGTATACCTGGCGCTCGCCCAGGCGCGCGCGGAGGGCCGCCCGCCCCTGATCCTGGCGGGGCGGAACGTTCACAAATCTTTTTTGAGCGCCGCTGCGCTTCTTGACGCCCAGGTGGAATGGCTCTGGCCCGAAAACCCGGACTCCCTCCTGTCCTGCCTGGTCACGCCCGAAGGGCTGGAAACGGCGCTCTCCCGCCTGCCCGCTCCGCCCGCGGCGGTGTACGTGACGAGCCCGGACTACCTGGGCCACATGCTCGATATCGGCGGTCTGAAGGCGGTTTGCCTCAGGCACTCGGTCCCCCTGCTGGTGGACAACGCCCACGGCGCGTACCTGCGCTTTCTCCGGGAAGATATGCATCCTCTGCGATATGGCGCGGACCTGTGCTGCGATTCGGCGCACAAGACCCTGCCCGCGCTCACGGGCGGCGCGTACCTGCACATCGGCAAAAACGCGCCCGCCGGTTATTTCGAAAACGCCCGCCGGGCGATGGAGCTGTTTGCCACCTCCAGCCCCCCCTACCTGATCCTGCGCTCCCTGGACGCGTGCAACGCGCTTCTGGCAGGCGCGTTCCCGGAACAGCTCCAGAAACTCGCCGCCCGGGCGGAAGGCCTTAAAACGCACCTGTCGGCCCTGGGATATCCGGTGATCGGGGACGAGCCGGCCAAGCTCACCCTCGCGCCCAAAGCCTGCGGCTACACCGGCGACCGGCTGCACGGTATCCTGCGCCAAAACGGCATGGAATGCGAGTTTTCCGATCCGGACCACCTGACCGCCATGCTTTCTCCCTGCCTCGGGGAAGAGGCGCTCGAGCGGCTGCAAAGCGTGCTGAGCGCAGTAACACCCGGTGCACCCATTTCAGCAAGGCCGCCCCGGGCGCCAAGGCCCCGGCGCGCTTTTACCCTGCGCGAGGCCATGCTTTCTCCCTCCGAGGAACTCCCCATTGAAAAAGCGGTGGGACGGGCCATAAGCGATTCAGCCCTGCACTGCCCGCCCTGCGTACCCGTCCTCGCCTGGGGCGAAATCGCAGACGAAGACGCGCTCGGCTGCTATCAGTACTACGGCATGAAGACCTGCCGGGTCATAAAGTGACCGGCTTGCACCGATAAGGAGACGCACATGCTCGATCAACTCATCCCGATCGCCCGCGAAGCGGGAAAGCGCATGCTTTCCTACCGCGATGCGGCAGCCCACCGCAAGGAAGGCCACTACAATTTCGTGACGGACGCGGACGTAGCCGTACAAAAGTATCTGCAAAAGGAGCTGGCGGCGCTTTTGCCGGACAGCCGCTTTTATGCCGAAGAGCAAAGCAACCAGCCCCTCACGGACCAGCCCACCTTTGTGGTGGACCCCATCGACGGCACCACCAACTTCATGCGCCGCCGGAATGCGTCGGCGGTGTCCGTCGCGCTGCTGGTAAACAAAGCGCCCGTTCTGGGCGTGGTGTGCAATCCCTACGCGGACGAAGTGTTTTCCGCCCAGGCGGGCAAAGGCGCCGCGCTGAACGGAAAGACGATACGCGTCTCTTCCTTCGGTTTTGAAAACGCCCTGATCACGATGGGCACTTCCCCCTACGACAGTACTTTGGCCAGACGCACGCTGACCGCCGCGACGCGCTTTCTCCTGGAGGCGGGCGACCTGCGGCGCACCGGCTCCGCCGCGCTGGATCTGTGCGACGTGGCCTGCGGGCGCACAGACGTCTTTTTTGAACTCGTCCTGCAGCCCTGGGACGTGGCGGCGGGCTCGCTGCTGGTGAAGGAAGCGGGCGGACGGTTCATCTCCCTGGGTCACGAAGAACCCTATTACGACGGCCCCAGCGGCATCCTGGCCGCTAACCCCACGTGCGCCGAAAAGGCCCTTTCCATCCTGAAGGAGTGCGGCGCGTAGGGCCTGCCCGGAAAAAAAGAGAAAGACGGCATTGTGTTTGACGGGCCGTTGTGGTATCATCAGGCGAGAAAGCAGACGAGGTGAACGTATGACAGAAACAGTATATACCCGCGGCGCGGCGGGCGAAATGGGCGACATCGTGGATTTCATCAATTACGTGTTTTCCCAGGCGCACAGGCCCCACGATTTCAAAACGCTCCTGCCCAAGGTATACGCGGACGACGCGCCCGCCGGACAGGAAGATTTCCATTTTCTGGCAAAGCAGAACGGCAGGATCGTAGCCTGCGTGGCCGACCGGCCCCTGTGCCTGAGCTTTGGAGAAAATGCGCTGAAGTGCGGATACGTGGGCAGCGTGAGCGTGCACCCGTACCACCGCAGCGAAGGGCACATGAAGCGCCTGATGTCGGACATGATCCGGGACGCCCGGGAGAAGGATTACGACCTTCTGCTCCTGGGCGGACAGAGGCAGCGCTACGGCTACTTCGGCTTTGAAAAAGGCGGCCTGCTGATGCGCTTTCACGTGACGGGCACCAACGTGCGCCACGCGCTGAGCGACGTGGATATTTCTGACGTCCGCCTGGACCCGCTCACGCAGGAGGACGTGCCGTTTGCCTATGCGCTTTGGCAGAAGCAGCCCGTTCGCGCAGGCAGAAAGCCGGAAACGTTTTTGACGGACCTGATGTCCTGGCACAATGAGCCTTTGCTGATCTCTTTCGGCAGCCAGCCCGCCGGATATCTGGCAGGCGGAGAGCTGGTGCTTCAAAACGAAGATCAGCTGCCCAAGGCCGTAAAGGCACTTCTGTCCCGGCCCGGCGTAAAGGAGATGGAGTTCCGCGCCGCCCTGTACGAGAAGCAGCGCCTCGCTTTTCTGAAAGACCTGTGCGAGTATTCCAGCCTCGGGCCCATGGAGATGTTCAATGTGCTCAACTGGAAAACGGTGCTGGAAACCTTCCTGCGCTTCAAGCACCTTTTCGTTAGACCCGTGGCGGACGGCTGCGCCAAAATCGACATCAAAGAAGACGGCGCGTTCGAAATCGAAGTCAAAAACGGCGTTCCACGCGTGACGCTCCTGGCTTCGGTGCCCGAAAGCGCAATCAAGACCGACCATATGGAAGCCCAGCGCACGTTTTTCGGCCTGGCGGACATGTTCGTTCCCACGCCCGGCATACCGGACAGCTGGAAGGGCCTGCCGCTGGTGATGAGCGAGCAGGACGGTTTCTGAGAATAGCGCATACGTCAGGAGGAAACAACTATGAAGATCGCATTCGTGGGCGCAGGTTCTATCGGCTTTACGAGAAGGCTGCTGAGCGACATTCTTACCGTTCCGGAATTTCATGACATCGAAGTGGCGTTCACCGACATCAATCCCATGAACCTGGACATGGTGACCCAGCTTTGCCAGAGGGACATCGAAGCCAACGGCCTGAACATACGCATCCATTCCACCCTCGACCGGAGGGAAGCCTTCAAAGACGCCAAATACGTGATCTCCTGCGTGCGCATCGGTATGCTGGAGGCGTTCACCAAGGATATCGAGGTCCCCCTGCGCTACGGCGTGGACCAGTGCGTGGGCGACACCCTGTGCGCGGGCGGCATCATGTACGCCCAGAGGGACATCGCGGCCTTCGAGGGCTTCTGCCGGGACATCCGGGAAGTGGCCGCCCCCGGCTGCATGCTGCTCAACTACTCCAATCCCTGTGCCATGGTCACCTGGTACTGCAACAAATACGGCGGCGTGAACACCGTAGGCCTGTGCCACGGCGTGCAGGGCGGGCACCAGCTGATCGCCAGGGCCCTGGGATACAAGCCCGAAGAAGTGGACATCATCTGCGCGGGTATTAACCACATGACCTGGTACATCTCGGTAAAACACAAGGGAGAAGACGTCAACCACCGGCTTCTGGCCGCCCTGGAAGCGGACGAGGAGATCGCGCGCACGGAAAAGGTGCGCATCGACATGATGCGCCACTTCGGCTACTTCTCCACGGAATCCAACGGCCACCTGTCCGAATACGTGCCCTGGTACCGCAAGCACACGCAGAACATACACAAATACATCGACCTGGGCTGCTGGATCAACGGCGAGACCGGCGGTTACCTGCGCGTATGCACGGAGGCCCGCAACTGGTTCGAGACAGACTTCCCCAACTGGATGAAGCAGCCGCCCATGGAGTACAAGCCCGAAAAGCGCTCCTCCGAGCACGGCAGCCATATCATCGAGGCCCTGGAGACCGGGCGCGTGTACCGGGGGCACTTTAACGTGGTAAACAACGGCACCATCACCAACCTGCCGGACGACTGCGTGGTGGAGGTGCCGGGCTACGTGGACTATAACGGCATCAGCATCCCGAAGGTGGGCGACCTGCCGCTGGGCTGCGCCGCGTGCTGCATGTCCAACGTGAGCGTGCAGCGCCTGGCGGTGGAAGCGGGCGCAAAGGGCGACATCACCCTGCTCAGGCAGGCCATGATGATGGACCCCCTGACCGGCGCCGCGCTGGAACCCGATCAGATCTGCCAGATGACCGACGAGCTTCTGATCGAGGAAGCCGAATGGCTGCCCCAGTATGCCGAAGAGATCGAACGGGTAAAGGAGCGCATCGCCCGCGCTAAAGCGGAAGGCCGCTTCATCCCGCCCATCATCACCGAGGGCGCCGCGAGGCTGCACACCAAGACCGTGGACGAAATGCGCTCTGACCGCGAAAACGCCACCCGCAACGCGCAGGAAGCGGACAAGGCAAAAAAGGCGTGAGCCGTTATTGCCATCTCAGTCAAAAGGACAGCGGAAATATGAATGAGAATACGAAAATGACCATCGCATGCCTCGATCTGGAGGGCGTGCTGGTGCCGGAGATCTGGATCGCGTTTTCGGAAAAAACAAATCTTCCGGAGCTGCGCCTCACCACCCGGGACGAGCCGGACTACGACAAGCTGATGCACTACCGCATGGATATACTCAAAAGAAACGGTCTTGGCCTGAACGAGATCAGGCGCACCATCGAAAAGATCGATCCCTACCCCGGCGCGAAGGCCTTTCTGGACGCGCTCAGGCGCATGGGGCAGGCCGTGATCATATCCGACACCTTCACCCAGTTCGCCGGCCCCCTCATGGAAAAGCTGGGGCTGCCCACCATCTTCTGCAACACTTTGATCGCGGACGAAAGCGGCATGATCACCGGTTACCGGATGCGCTGCGAAAAGAGCAAGCTCACCACCGTGCGGGCGCTGCAGAGTATGGGCTTTGACACCGCCGCCGTGGGCGACAGCTACAACGACCTGGACATGATCCGCGCCGGCAGTCACGGTTTCCTCTTCCGCAGCACCGACGCCATCATCGCCGCCAACCCAGACATAAAGCATTTTACGCAGTTTGACGAACTGCTGGACGCCTATAAGGGCATTATGGAATAAGTTCGGCGCTGCTGCTTTTTTTCCGTTCCGTGATCCATGAAAAACTGTTTGGAGGGGCCTGACCCCTCCAAACATGTTTTTCTATTTTTTCTCCGCCTGTTGCGCCCACGCCCGCGCCTGGGTCAGGGAGATGTCTTTTTTCCTGGCGATGCGGGCCAGGTCCTCGTATTCCGCTTTCGTACGGGTCTCGCCCATGCCCTCGGCACGCTTTATGCGCACGCTTTCTCCCTCCAGGCTGAGCTCCTCCACACGCCTTTTCATCACGTAGCGGCGCATGTCCTCCCGGCGCACGCCCAGGGTGGTGGTGTGCTTAAAGAGCAGGCGGGCAAACTCGTCAGCCCTGTCCGGCTCGCACAGGCAGGAGAGCATGATGCCGGGCCGGTTCTTTTTCATGCCGATCGGCGCGGTGTAGGCATCGAAAGCCCCCGCCTCCATGAGCCGCTCCAGGGCAAAGCCGATGTCCTCGCCCGTCATGTCGTCCAGGTTGCATTCCAGGCGCGTGACCAGCGTTTCTTTTTCGGCGCACTCCCCTAAAAACGCACGTACGCAGTTGAGGCGCTCAAAGTCCTTTTTGCCCATGCCGTAGCCCACAGCCCGGGTCTGCATCACGGGGCGGCCGCCAAAGCGCGTCGCAAAGCGCTTCAGCAGCGCGGCACCGGTGGGCGTGCACAATTCGCCCCGGATCTGTCCGCCATAGGCGGGCACGCCTTCCAGCAGGATCGCGGTGGCCGGCGCCGGCACAGGCAGCACACCGTGCATGCACCTTACGAATCCGCTGCCCACGTGCACGGGGGAGCATATCACCTGTTCGGGGGACAGCATATCCATCAGCAGGCACACGCCTACCACATCCGCCACGGCATCCAGCGCGCCCACCTCGTGAAAATGCACTTCGTTCACGTCTTTTCCGTGCACGCAGCTTTCGGCTTCGGCGATGCTTTGGTACACCGCGCGGGCGTTCTGCTTTACCTTTTCCGGCAGCTCCAGCCCGTCTAACAGGCCGACGATGTCTCCCAGCGCGGCGTGGTGATGGTGGTGCTCATGGCCGCCGTGATCATGGTCATGCTCATGGTGATGCTCATGATCGTGGTCATGATGGTGTTCGTGATCGTGTTCATGATCGTGGTGATGTTCATGCCCGTGAAGCTCGTCCTCCGCGCCGTTTTCGTCCAGGCTCTCCTCTTCCTCGCCGTGCACTGTTACGCGCATACGCGTGCCGCGCACGCCCATTTTTTCCGCGGTTTCGGCGCGCACTTCCACGCCCAGGGGCTTTAAGCATTCCATTTTGTCAAAAAAAGCCTGTTTGTCCGGCAAAAGCTCCAGCAGCGCCGCCGTGAGCATATCGCCCGCCGCGCCCATCTGACATTCCAGGTATAAAGTTTTCATGCCAAAAGACCGCCTTTCTGCTTTGAGCGGCAAAGCGTCCGTCTGCCCGCCGCGTACGCGAAAATCATATCAGAAACCGTTTCTGTTGTAAAGCACCCGCCGGATGTTTCTGCAAAAACCGGGCGCGGAAAGGGCCGCCTGTACCAAAACTACTGTCTTTTCAACCTTTTTTTCTTTCCGCCGCCGCGATCGGTCTGTATTTGCAGATTTCATTTGAACAGATTCTTGAAAACCGCGCTTTGGGGCTGTATAATATGATCATTACAGAGCGGAGGGATTGCATATGAAGCGTATTGGCGTACTCACAAGCGGCGGAGACGCGCCGGGAATGAACGCAGCCGTTCGCGCCGTGGTCCGCACGGCGAGGGCAAACAATATGAGCGTAGTGGGTTTCAAGCGTGGTTACAACGGCATGCTGATGCGCTCGCTCAGCAGCAGCGACGATTATTTCGAGATGAACTCCCGCAGCGTATCGGGCATCATCCACCACGGCGGCACGGTGCTGATGACGGCACGGTGCATGGAGTTTTATAAAGAGGAGTTCCAGCGGATGGCTGTGCGCAACGCCAAGGCGCTGGACATAGAGGGCATCGTGTGCATCGGCGGAAACGGCACCTTCAAGGGCGCCGAGGGACTCAACCGCCTGGGCCTGCCCGCCGTCGGCGTGCCCGCCACCATCGACAATGACCTTTGCTACACCGAATTCACCATCGGCTTCGATACCGCCCTGAATACGGCGGTGGAGGCGGTAAACCGCATCCGCGACACCGGCGACGCCCACGAAAGGGTGTTCATCGTGACCGTCATGGGCCGGGACTGCGGCGATCTGGCCGTGCACACGGCCCTGGCCTGCGGCGCGGAGGCCGCCATCGTGCCGGAGGTGCCCTGGAGCATTGAAAAGCTGGGCGACACCGTACACCGGGGCGTGGTGAGCGGAAAGCGCTCGATGATCCTGATTTTCGCCGAAGGCGCGCAGGCTTCCATGCAGGAGGACATCGCATACCTCAAGGAGCACTACCCCAAGCTCCACGTGAACGCGGACAAGCTGTCTTCCTCCCAGTTTGCCGAGATCGTGGAGGCGGTCAGCGGCCACGAGACCCGCGCCACGGTGCTGGGCTACACCCAGCGCGGCGGCTCGCCCACCGCCAACGACCGCATCCTGGCCACCCGCACCGGCGCCTACGCCGCCAAGCTGCTGGCGCAGGGTATCGGCGGCCGGGCCGTGGGCGTCAAGGGCAACCGCATCATCGACGTACCCATCGAAGACGCCATGAAGGGCGACAACTTCGATCCCGAATTCTACGAACTGGTTGGCGTAACCGGCTATACCAGAAAAGCAAAAGAATGATCCACGTGACCGTAAGCGGCTCCGGCTCCGAGCTGCAGGGCGTCGCGCGCCTGGAGGACGGGCGCGCGGTTTTCATACCCGGAGCGCTGCCGGGGGAGGAAGCGGAGATAGAGATCACCAGGCAAAAGGACCGCTACGCCGAAGCCAGGCTTTTGCGCGTGCTCACTCCTTCGCCCGAACGCGTCCCGTCGGACTGCCCCTGCTACGAATCCTGCGGGGGATGCCAGGCCCGGCATATGCGCTACGAAGAGGCGCTTCGCTTAAAGCGCGAAAAGGTCGTGTCCGCCCTTGCCCGGCTGGGAGGCGTGAAAGACCCCCTGGTAGAAGAAACGGTCCCTTCCCCGCAGATCAGCTGTTACCGCAACAAGGCGGAATTCACCTGTTCCGGGGGACGGGTGGGCATGGTGGCAGAAGACGGCCGTCAGGTGCTGGACGCGGAAAAATGCCTTCTGCATCCTGACGCCGTGAACGCCCTGATCGCGTTTCTCAGGCCCCGCCTGAAGAGCCTGCCCGTCGAGCGCGTGGTGACCCGCGTGAACGCCTCCGGCGAGATGATGCTCGTTCTGTCCTCCCGCACGCCTGCCGACCTCACGGCTCTGGCCAAAGACGCCGCCGATGCCTTCGGCATGCTGAAAAGCGTATACTTCTGCCGCCTCCGCCCGCGCTTCGTTCACGCGCTGGACGGCGAGTGCTCTCGTATCCTGGGTGCGGAGAGGCTCAGCGAGACCCTCTGCGGCCTTGATTTCACGCTGTCGCCCCGCTCGTTTTTCCAGGTGAACCGCCCCTGCGCCGAGCTTTTGTATCAGAAAGCGCTGGAAATGGCGGCCCTTTCCGATACCGACCGCACAGCGGACATCTACTGCGGGGCCGGCACCATCTCCCTGTGCGCCGCCCGCCGGTGTGCCCACGTCACCGGTATAGAACTGGTGAAGGAGGCCATCTGGGACGCCCGCCTGAACGCCGAAAGCAATGGGCTTTCCGGCAGGACAGAATTCATCGCCGGCGACGCCGCCCTGGAGTATCCCCGCCTGTCCGCCCGCATGCGTTTCGACGCCGTGATCGTCGATCCGCCCCGGAAAGGCCTGGACCGGCCCGTGACCGAGGCCCTGATCCGCTCTCCCGCCGGTCGGCTCGTTTACGTTTCCTGCGATCCGGCAACGCTGGCGCGGGACATTCGGCTTTTGACCGAAAGCGGAGCTTACCGCTTCGAAAAAGCCGTGCCGGTGGATATGTTTCCGGGGACGAGCCATGTGGA
>JAEEGL012040726.1_pt1 | contig 27412 bp, 19 predicted proteins | sample 9134231 | NCBI WGS metagenome assembly JAEEGL01 (sample SAMN16246548, study PRJNA631951) | gut metagenome | biome: gut microbiome; feature: rumen; material: fiber-attached | host: Bos | place: Iran: Karaj | collected 2018-10
CACCCAGCCATCCGGACAGCCTTCGTCACACAGCTTCGTGCAAAAATCGCCCTGTTCATTGGCGAGACAATAAGTGCTCTCGCATTCGAGGTTCTGTTCGCATCGCTCGCCAAACTGCTTGTAGTTGAAATCTTTTTCGGGATTATGGGTGCGCGTGGAATAATCGCATCCGGCCGTCACCAACACCGCGAATATGCATAAAATCTGGATATTTCTCATTTCATAACCTCAAAATAAAAACAAGGTCATCTTATCTTTAATGCATTCGCACATAAAATCAAATAGTGGTTATTAAAATGAAAGATTTTTGGTGACCATTCAGCCCCAGCTGACGCGCAGTGGTCAGCGCTTACGAAGCAGCGCAAATGCAGCAAAACAGTGATGTTTTTTGGGTGCCGCGCTATCGGCAGCCGGCCGATACGCGCGGCCGCGCGTCTATGCTGCGCATACGCCGCGCCACCATCTCACACATGCACGCACCCCCATCCGCATTTAATTCAAAAATAATTTGATTTTGCAAATATTTTTGTATTTAATTCAACCGCTTCATAGGAAGGAACACATCCCAATCCCATAATGATGCACGAAACTGCCGCCGGTTTTAGCTGAAAGCACATATGGCCTGCAAGATGCCGGCATATTTTCATGGTGTTCATAATTCTGCGCCCGAAACCGGAATTGGGATACATCCTATGCAGACACATAGCATTATGTTGATGATATCCGGGGATTTGCCCGGCTGATGATGGAGTGAGTGAAATGATGAAAAGAATCGTGAAGCTGACGATCGCATGTTATCTTGCTTTTTTATCTGCGGGATGTGACACCGAAAAGACTTCGGATGCAAACCTTGCCCGCACCAGTTCGGCCATTATCAATGGTGAAACAGTTCCGGACGGTGAATACAACGCGGTTGTCGCACTGATGTGGTACGAAAAGTATATCTCCTGTTCCGGAGCGCTCATCACGCCGGAATGGGTTCTGACAGCCGGCCACTGTTTGTACGGCGATCCCTATGCGCCCGAAGATCTGTCTGTTTTCTTTGGCAGTAAGGTGAAGAATCCCACATACAAGGCTGCGGTAAAGGATTACTATTTGCACCCCGGTTTTACCGACGAAGAAGGCGTCGACAAAGGATATGACGTGGGACTGATTCATCTCGCAGAACCGGTTCCCGAAAGCATAGCCACCCCCATGCGCGTAATTCTGCCCGCCAACATGATGACTGCAGAAGAAGTCGATAACGGGGATCTGTTCGTGAAGCATGTCGGCTTTGGACAGACCGCCTACGGAAATCGGGAAGACCCCACCAAGCGCATGACCGCCGGCACGAAACACAAATACACATCAAAAGTGGCTGCCTACTGTCCCAGGGATCCCAGCAAAAACAGCAGCAGATGCGAAAGCATTGCAAACCTCGAGGTTATATTCGACATCTATGTGGGAGAATATGTAATAGGCAACTTCATTATTCTGGATGGCAGCAAGGGCGGCACAACCTATTACGATTCCGGTTCACCGCTGCTGCTTGACAGGGACGGCACGGAATACATCACGGGCGTATGCAGTATGGGTTATGTCGGTTATACCTCTCTTGCCGAAGACAAACGGTTTATGGAATACACCGATATCACGCCGTACTACGATTCATTCCTCGCCGAACATATTCCCGAGCTGGATTCCTGCTATACGGGAAAGAACGAGCAGGGACATCTCCTCTTTAACTGCAATGATGCAGCCTGCAGCGACAAGGATTTCTGCAAACCGGAAGACTGCTTCAATGGCAGTGATGACAACAGAAATGGCGCAATAGACTGCGAAGATGAGTCATGCAAAAGCGAGCTGAAGTGCCAGCCGGAAATCTGCGACGACAAGATCGACAACAACGACAACAATCTAAAAGACTGCGATGATCCGCAATGCAAGGATGCGCTGAACTGTCAGCCGGAGATATGCAATGATCGCATCGACAACAACGGAGATAACCTTAAGGACTGCGATGATCCGCAGTGCGAGGGTGTTTTGTACTGCGAGCCCGAAATCTGCGACGACGGCATCGACAACAACGGCGACAACCTCATCGACTGCAAAGATCCCAAGTGCAACGGCGTGCTTATCTGTGAACCCGAAATCTGCGACGACGGCATCGACAACAACGGTGACGACAAAACCGACTGCAACGATACGATGTGTCTGCTGGCAACGGTCTGTCAGCCCGAAGTCTGTGACGACGGCATCGACAACAACGCCAATCAAAAAGCCGACTGCGACGATCCCGAGTGTGAGAATACCGCCATCTGTCTGCCCGAAATATGCGACAACAAAGTTGACGACAACGGAGACGACAGAATTGACTGCCAGGACCCCAAATGCCGAAAGGCAGCGATCTGCCAGCCGGAGAACTGCACAGACGGGTTCGACAACAACGATGACGGCCTGAAAGACTGCGATGATCCGCAGTGCAGTTATACTGCAGTATGCCAGAAAGAAATCTGTGACGACGGCAAGGATAACGACGGAGATGGATTGAAGGACTGCGACGATTCGGACTGTGCGGAATCCTGTGCGAGCAATTCGGGCAGTGGATCGGACTGCTCGGGTGTGCCGTCGAAGCGTTCAGCACCGGTTTGGCCGCTGATTGCGGCAGGATTGATAGGTGCAGGACTGTTCAGCAGACGCCGCGCGATAATACTTGACAAAGTCCGTCGAAAATACTAATTGCCCCGCGATTCGCATTTGGGCGAATCGATTTCACACGCATATCAGGCAGGTGTGCTCAGTGTCCCAATATCGGGAAGTGCACTCGGATATGCGGCGGCCTAACACAAAAAGGAGAAAACCATGTCCCACATTTCGATGCGTAAACTGCTCGAGTCCGGCGTTCACTTTGGCCATCAGACGAAGCGCTGGAACCCCAAGATGAAACCCTATATTTATGGTGCCCGCAATGGTATCCATATTGTCGATCTTGGCAAAACCGTTGTTGCATTTGACAAAGCTTATGATTTCGTAGCCAACGTCGTGGCCTCCGGCGCACCGGTGCTGTTTGTCGGCACAAAACGTCAGGCACAGGATGTGATCGCCGAAGAAGCTGCACGTGCAGGTCAGTTCTTCATTACCGAACGCTGGTTGGGCGGCACGCTCACCAACTGGAAAACGATCCGTTCGTCGATCGAAAAGCTCCGCAATTTCGACCGTATGGCAAGCGATGGCACATTCAGCAAGCTGTCGAAGAAAGAAGTCCGCGTGATCGAACGCGAACGCGAGAAACTCGAGAAATCCATTGGTGGAATCAAAGATATGCCGACACTTCCGGGCGCCCTGTTCATCATCGACAGCGGCAAAGAAGCGATTGCGGTCAACGAAGCCAAGATTCTTGGCATTCCGGTGATTGCAGTGGTCGACACGAACTGTGATCCCGAACCGATCGACTATGTGATCCCCGGCAACGACGATGCCATCCGTTCGATCCGCCTGTTCTCGAGCGCGATTGCCGATGCATGCATCGAAGGCGCGAAACGCCGTGCAGCCGAAGCCCCTGCAAAAGACGCCCAGTCTGATGCACCAGCTGCCAAGATTCAGCACCGCGGCAAACCGGTCGAAGCCGACAAAGCCGACAAATAATCAGCAGGTTTTCCAGCCCGTGTCGATGTGACACGGGCGTTTTTTGGTTTTTTTCGGGACTGTTTCCCGCTCACATATTGCACATTTGTAAGGAAAATTATGGCCAACATTACAGCTCAGATGGTTAAGGAACTCCGTGAATCAACCGGTGCCGGTATGATGGATTGCAAAAAAGCACTCGTCGAATGTGACGGTGATGCCAAGAAAGCCGCAGAATATCTGCAGGTGAAAGGTCTTGCCAAGGCAGCCAAGCGCGGCGGCCGCAAGACAGCCGAAGGTTATGTCGGCGTGTATCGTCATCACGATGGCAAAACGGCCATCCTGGTCGAAGTGAACTGCGAAACCGATTTCGTCGCCCGCACCGAGAATTTCCGTCATTTCTGTGACGAACTCGCACTGCATATCTGCGGTCTGAATCCCCTTGGCGTTCGCCGCGAAGATATCGATGCCTCCGTCGTCGAAGATCAGCGCCGCATTGCGACCGAAAAAGCCATCGAAGCCGGCAAGCCCGAAGCCATGATTCCCCGCATCGTTGAAGGTGCGTTGAACAAGTGGTTCTCGGAAATCACACTGCTCGATCAGATCTGGATGGGCGAAGGCAAAGAAACTGTCGAACAGAAACGCGCCGAGCTGTCCGCTCAGACTGGTGAGAACATCCGCATCAACCGTTTCGCCCGCATCGCTGTAGGCGAATGTGTTGCTGCCGAAGCAGAAGAAGCTGCTGCCGAATAATCTTTCACTTGTCGAAAGCAGATTTGGGGCTCAGTCCGGATTGGAGTGAGCCCCTTTTTTTGTATTCTGTTCAAATCATGCTAGGATAGATCGACGAAGATGCGCGGATGGAAATCGACATCCGGTGCACGAGTATTCATCAAATCAACTTAGGATGATAAAGCCATGAAACACGTTCTGTATGCAGTCGCCAGCGCGGCGATTCTGTTTGCCGCGGCCCCGTCATTTGCACAGAATACCGCGCCGACCGGCATCGGCTACATTCCCGGCATGCCGGTGCCCCAGAACAACAGCACCCCCGCAGCGAGCAGCACGCCGGCCAGAAGCACGAATGCATCGGGGAACAAAGACGGCAAGATATCGAAAGTCACGGTTTCGGGGCAGCAATCTGCGAATCCGGCACCAGCTGCAGCGCCGGCCGTACCCGCCGGTGCACCGAAGCTCGATGCCGAATACAAAGGCGTCACGCCGTCCAAACGCGATACGCCCGAGAACAGTGCCACATTTACCAAGACGCCCGGCAACCAGCTGTCGTGGATTGGTTTTTTGCCCGAAGAAGGGACGCACAAGGTCTTTGTTCAGACGTCTCAGGCGACCAGCTTTGAGCGCATTGCGAGCGCAGCCGATCGCGTTGAAGTGCGCATTTTCAACACCAAACTCGCGGTATCCAACAACCAGCGTGAGCTGAACATGAAGTATTTTCAGACGCCGTTTGCCCGCGCCAAAGCGGTGAAATCGGGCAAAGATGTGCTGCTGATTGTCGAGCTCAAGGAAGCGACCACATGTGATGTCGTGCAGCACGACAATTTCATCGATATCGTCGCGCATCCGTAGGTCGTCACAGAATCATCCAAAGGCCCGCCGTATGGGCACCATAGGCGGGCCGGGCGAGCGTATGGCAGAGCCATAGCGAGCCGTCAAAAAAGAAGAAAATAATATCGAGCATAAGCCCGTTCTTGCTTGCCTTAAGCCACAGGTGTGGTAAATTAGAAATGTTGTGTCTGTGGAAAGGGGAACAATGGGCAATCTAGGTAAATATCGAATTGACGGTCTTATCGCCGAAGGCGGTATGGCACGTATTTATCGAGCCAAGACAGAGGGCATCGGGGGAGTAGAGAAAGTCGTCGCGCTGAAGTGTCTGAAGGAATCGATGAATGCGGACGACAATTTCGTGAAGATGATGCGAGATGAGGCGCGCATCACGGTGCGTATGACGCACAAGAATATCGGCCAGGTTTTTGGATTTGAGCATGTCGGCAACACGTATTTCATGGTGATGGAATACGTCGACGGGATAAATCTGGCGGATTTGTGTCAGTATCTTTTTGGCCTCAACCGCGTGTTTCCGATAGAAGCGGCAGTTTTTATCGTGATGGAGATATGCTCGGGTCTTTCGTATGCGCACCGCATGACCGACGACAACGGGATGCCGCTGAACATCGTGCATCGCGACGTGAATCCGCAGAATGTGTGCATTTCGAAAGAAGGCGAGGTGAAGCTGATTGACTTTGGCATCGCGAAAGCCCAGACGATATCGAACGAAACGCAGGCGGGGACGATTAAGGGCAAATTCAATTACATGAGTCCCGAGCAGGCGCGAGGCGAGCGTCTCGACCAGCGAACCGACGTGTTTGCGCTGGGGGCGATTCTGTATGAGCTTTTGTGCGGTCACATGCTGTATCCGCTGAGTCTGGACGATCTGCGGCTGCGCACCAAGACGCGCATGGCCGATTTCGTGCCCATCGAAAGCTACATGCCCGATATTCCGCAGAAACTGCTGATGATTCTGAACAAGGCGCTGACGCGGGATATCAACCAGAGATTTGCGACATCGCGCGACTTTTTGCTGGCGCTGACACAGTTCTATCACGATTCGTGCAAGATTTACGACGCACTGAATCTGTCGATGCTGGTGGCCAAATGCATTGAAAACCGGCGTCTGCGGAACGAGCAGTCGAATCTGCCGATGCCGAACCGCAACGATCAGTCGAATCTGCCCGGGATGCCGCGGGTGGCCTCGCAGCCGCTCGGCGTGCCGGCCGATATTCAGGGGATGGGACAGCAAACCGTGGTGACGCCCAATCCCAATCAGCGCCGTTCCCAGCCGATGATGCCTGCCTCAAGCCCGCTCGACGTGAGCTCCGAGTTTTCGATGGAATCGAGCGATACTGCGGTGCTAAGCGCCGAAGAAGCCCAGAAGCTCGCCGACGTAAACATCACCGACGAATCCAAGACCAACATCTATCAAAAGCCCGATTTTGCGAACGCACCGGAATTCAGCGACATGCCGTCGAGCATATTGTCGCGCAGCGTCGACCTGAACATCGAGAAACCTTCCAACCAGGAAACCGTCGTCGTCAAGCTGAGCAAAGACAACGGTGGCCTGTTCAAATCCATCTATAACAGCATCATTTCGATGAACGAGCGCACGCTCATCGTGATCGCGCTGATACTCGCCGTTGCGATGGTCGTTGCCATTGTGCTGCTCGTAAGCATCGATTCCCCAAAAGACAATTCCCCTATTTTGCCAAACGGCTATCAGGAGTCTGAATAATCCAGGCAAACCGCCTGCGCTCTGAGATTAGCCATCTGAACCACATCAATCATCATGTCGGAGCACGCACAGCCAGAACCCATGGAATTATGGGAACGTGAAGTCATCCAGGCAGGCATGGGATCGAGCATGCCGGCAAACGACAGTGGCTTTGCGCCAATCGGCGGCGATATGGGGAATGCAGACGATGATTTCACGGTATCCGAGATTCCGGCCTATCTGCCCTGCGGCAGCGGTGAGCATTTGTATCTGCACGTGCAGAAACGCGGCAAAACGACGCTGGATATCGTCAAAGTGCTGCAAAATGCGCTGGGCGTAAAAGAATCGGACATCGGGTATGCCGGAAAAAAAGACGCCCATGCGATCACCGAACAATGGCTGAGCATACGGACGAAGCATGATGCTGATGAAGCACGCGATTTGCTGAACCCCTTTGAATGGCTGAAGATTCTGGAAGTATCGCGTCATACGAACAAGCTGCGGCTCGGTCATCTGAAGGGAAACCGGTTTGGTGTGAAGCTGTATCACGTCGAAGCTTCCGACGAAGCCATTGATAATGCTTGCCGCCATACGATGGCGAACGGATTTGTCAATTATTTCGGGCGACAGCGGTTTGGATTTGATGGTGCCAACGTCGGCCGCGGCATAGAGATTCTGCGCGGCGGCAAAGCGCCCCACCAGCTGCGGATACTGTACGTGAATGCCGTGCAGTCGGCGATATTCAATCTGGCAGCAGGACGCAGATTCAGACAGTCGGGGTTCGATGTATTTGCCGGCGATGTGCTGAAAAAGAAAAATGCCGGCTGTTTTGTTTGCGATGATCCGCTCACAGATCAAGCGCGGGCGCGCAATGGCGAGGTTTGCGTCACACTGGCTCTGCCCGGAAAAAAGGTGATGAAAGGACGCGATTTTGCCGAAGACCCCGAACCCCGCGCGCTGACCGACTTCTTTGAATACTGGAATCTTTGCGACCCAGCCAAAACTGAGTTAAACACAAATTGTTTATCCCGGTTTGCCGATGGTGACAGACGCGAAATGTGGATAAAACCTGAACTTATGTCATTCAGACATACCGACAGTCACAGCGTAACCATTGAATTTTCGCTGCCATCTGGTAGTTATGCAACAGTGCTGATGCGCCATTTGTGCGGTCCTTCTTTTAGCCGATGAGGTTTTGATATGGCCCCCCAACCCTCCAAGATACAGAATTATCGCGAACAGATGCCGGTTTTATGCGAAACATTTGAACGCGACCAGTTGATTGCGATTTTGAAGAAGTATGGATTCGAGAGCATCACACGCAGTCTGGACGGTTACATCCAGAGCGGCTGGATTGAACCTCTGAGCGAAGGACGCTTCCATCGCGGCCATTTGCTCATCTTAATCCGCCTCGCATCGTGCAATCAGATTCCCTACGAAGCAGGGCTGGCATCGGATTATGATTTGGAAGACATCGTCGCCCGCCGTGTGCAGCTGGTCGAACTCGAATCCAAACATATCCGCGACGATGCGCGCTGCGTGAACACGCTGTATCAATGGCTGTTTTCCAATCCCCAGGGGGAATTCGATGCCCTCAGTGCCATGCACGTGAAAGCAGTGATCGAAAGCATGCTTGAGACGATCGATCCGAACGGATTTTTCGAGAATCTGCATGTGGCCCCCAATGCCGGAGACGGCAGCTATCTGCTCGTCAAGGATCTCATCCAGATGATGTCTGACATCGTCAAAGTCGTCACGACGGCGGGATCCGGATTTCCAACCGTTCAGTATATTTTCGACCGCAAGCGCCAGTATGATGAGCTCCGCAATCTGATGATGCCGCTGGATTCGATGTTTCTTGCGACACCGCGCCGCGATATGATGGCCGACGAGCGCATGGACTTTATCCATCAGCGCAATCAGCTGCTCATCGACAAAAAATATCAGGAACTCGTCGACCTGTATCTCGGCCACATGGATCTGTTCGACAGCGAGGTCAAACTGCATGCAAATCTGAGCGTCTGCCTGGGTCACATCTATGGCGACCTGCTCAAAGACAGTGAAAAGGCTGCGGCTTCATTTGCCGAAGCGATTGAATACGATCCCTCCAACGAGGCTGCATTTGGTGAAATCAGCCATCACCTCCGCGAAGCCGAAAAATGGGACGAACTGATCGAGCTGCTCTCCAACCACTGGGATACCGTTGACGACCCGCAAAAGCGCTGTGCATTCATCCTTGAGGCAGCGCAGGTCCATGCATTCAAATGCCAGAATATCAGCGAGGCCATTGGTCTTTACGAAAGATGCATGCTCGAGGGATGCCCGGGCAACGATTTCGACAATCTGTACAAGATCATCGCCGGTCTGATGGACGATTTTACAGATCTCGAGAAGATGCGCGCACTTGTCACGCTCACGCTGCATATCGTGAATTATGCACAGTGCGACAAAGTCACCGCGCTTCAGGCGAAATTCGATACATCCGTCGAACCGCTCGCCCGATGCATGTCGCTGCTCGTCGATGCCGGCTGCGAATCTTTCAGAGGGGATCAGCCCAAAGCGCTGGATTTGGTGCGCGAAGCCCTGGTCCAGTCGCCCACAACCAATCTCATCGACGGCATTTTGCTGCGCATTGCCACGCAAATGCGAGCCCCCAACGAATTCCGCGAATCCATCAACGATCTCGAATCCGAAGATTTGTCCTCCGAAGCCCTCTCGGATGCCTGGCTCAAGATCGCCAATGTTCTGATAAAAGTACATCATTTCCAGGCGCTTGCGCTTGAATACGCCGAAAAATCGGTATCGGCCAATAACAATAACCTCACCGCCATCGACCAGAGTTACAATATCGCGCTCACCGCCGGCCTGAAGGAAAAAGCCTTTGTCTATGCCACAGTCCGCGCAGCCCGCACCAAAGACAAGAAAAAACGCGAAGAACTCGAGAATGCCTGTGACGAACTCAGACTGGCCATCAGCGACGACGAAAATAAGCTGATGACCGCCTATGAATCGCTGCTGCAATTCGACGATGTGAAAGACAAAGCCTCCGACAGCCTGCGCGAACTCATTCTGAGCGTCGACGACAAAAAAGCCATCGACTTTTTGCAGCGCATCGAATCGAGCTGTATGGCCGCCGGCCTGTCGTCACTCGTGAGCGAATTGTACGAGAGTGTGCTGGAACGCGATATTTCAACCGAGCTCAAAAAAGATTTGCTCGAAAAATATCTCGGCATTCTGCTTGGCCAGGGCGGTACGATGGATACCGATCGCTTCGTGCAGACACACGCGCAGCTCTTTGCGCTCGCCCCAAGTGATCGCCTGTACACCATGCTCAAATCGGCGCTCAAATCCAACACATCAGCGTTCCAGACCTGGACCGGTGCGCTCGAAGATGCCGCCGCAGATATCACCGACCTCCCACGGCTCGTCAAGATTCAGACTACCCTCGCCGACTGCTATCAGAATATCCTCAAAGACGCCGACAAAACCGCCGATACCTACGCCAATCTGCTCAAAAAATCGCCAAACGACGTCGGCTGCTTCAAGAGCTGCTTCGACTGCTTCGAATCCCTCGAACGGTATTTCGAATGCACCGAAATCTGCAAACAGTTCCCACTCGACACCCTGCCCCAGGCCGATCAGCTCAAATACGCATCCAAATGCCTCGAATACAGCCTCATTCATGGCTACGATGCCAAAACCGCCTCATCTTTCGTCAAGATTATTGCCAAGAACGACGAGTCCAAAATCCCCGAAATTCTGTCGCAAATCATACAAAAATGTGACAGCTCAGCCGATTCCGACCAGCTACTGAGCTACCTGCAGCAGTTCGAAAGCGAAAACACCGGTCTCACATCATTTGCGTTCAAACTGGCTCGAGCCCAGATGCTCATCAAACTGGATCGCAAATCGGATGCAGCCAAACTGCTCGATCGCAAGACCAAAGACGATGCGACCAAACTGGGCCAGATATCGAACGGCCGCGCCATCGTGGCGCAGCTCGAAGGATGCAGCGAATACGACGACATCAACAGCATCTGGAATTCGGCAGCCCCGGTTCCGCCGCCTGCAGCCAAATCGATTCTGCCGCCGTCTCCCGCGCGTCCAGCCCCCGCAGCTGCGCCCAATTCCGGTGCCCAGCCAAAGGCGCTCCGTCCCGTGCCAGGTGCCAGCCCCCGCGCAGATGCCACGCCTTCGGGTGATAATGCCGTCGTTGCGCCTGCCGCAGCCGAAGGCATCGTCAAACGCTGCGCCGAATCTCCCGAAGCCGACCTCTCGGCCGAAATCGCGGCTGAACTCCAAAATCGCCAGCCAGACGACGCTTCCGCGCTCTGCGTCCGCATTGCCGCGACTTACGAAGCCGCCAAGAACTTAACCGAAGCCGAAACTTACTACAAAAAAGCCTTCGGATATAACCACGCAAGCGAGCTCATCGAATTCTACAAGCGATACCGCCAGTTCAAGAAAGCCGTCAAACTCCTCAATTTCAAACTCGCCAAAGTTTCCGGTTCGGCCAAAACGCCGCTGCTCCTCGACCTCGCCCTCTCCTACGAGCAACTGCGCAAATATCCCGAAGCCATCCAGTCGCTCAACGATATCCTCGAATCCGACAAGTCGATCGACAAACCGACAAAAATCGCCGTTCTCAAGCAAAAAGCCGCCTACCAGCTCGCCTCCGGAACGCCGGCCGATGCCATCGCCACACTCAAGCAGGCGAGCGCCGACGCCGACTTCAAATCACGCGAAGAAATCGATATCGATACCTGCCTGCTCATGCGCGAATTCGCCCCGGATGAAGCCAAAAAACTCCACTCCAAACTCGTTCTGCGCGGCGCAAAATCTGAAAAAATGCAGCTCCTTACGCTCGCTTTCGATATCGATGCGCAAAAGTTCACAGAGGCAAACAATCGCCTGAACACCCTGCTCGCCGCAAACGATACGGCCATCGTCATTTCCGCACTGGAACAGAAGATCCGACTCCAAAAAGCCCGCGAAGATACCCCCGACGAAATCCGGAAAACTGCCGGCGAACTTCTGGCCATCTCCCCCGAAAACGCGATAGCCAAAGCCGTTATGAATGCATGATTTGGCGGGGGGAAATCCCCCCAACGTGGCTATCGCTGCGCGATACGCCACGCCCCCTTTGCGGGGACACCCCGCAACGCCCCGGTCTAAGGTATGAACCGATTTCTTACTGCTGCCGCACCACTGGCCTGGCTTTTATTGTGCGCACAGATTCCTTACGAATACTTCGAAATCAGCGAAATCACACCGCCGGTTGTATCGAATCGCCAGCCCCGCCCCAACGGTTCTGTCCCCGAAGAACTCACGATCGACAACCAGACTCAGGTCGCTGGCAATCTCACGCTTTCCGAGCCCTTTGCGCCGCCCGTCGGCGTGTACAAAAGAGTCACCATCTTTTCCGATATCGTCTATCGGAACGGGGTTTTCTATATCGTTCCCGACGACAGCCAGTGCTCGGTCATTCAACCCGCACCCACGAAATCTCCAGAGCTGCCGCTGCATCGTTCAGTGCTCATTTTTCAGGAACTCAGCGATATTCCGGTCAACATTCCATCCGATTCGCCCGAAATGCGCATCACAAAGCTCGACGCACAGCTCACCACAAAATCATCCACACTGCCCCAAATCACCCTCACCCAGTGCCGCAACCAGAATTACCAGATATCCTCAAGCGTTCCCGGGCTTTATAGAATCGAATACGAAACCATCGCGCCTTCAGACGCAGCGACCCCGCAGGCCGCCGAATTCTTCGCTTCCGTAAAACCAGGCGACCCCAATCTTTCACCGGAATTACTGAAAAAAATTGACGAACTCGTCGATCAGAGCGACGAATTGCAAGCCATACAAAATACCCGATCGCCCCTGCCCCGCCTCATCCTGTTTTTCCAAAGATTTAACAGCGATGCCCTGTCGACATCGGCACTCCAGGCAAATGCACAGACTTCCGAATCCATCCTCAAAGCCATCATAAAAGAAAAGAAAGGCGTTTGCCGGCATCGCGCCATCCTGTTCATGCTCATCGCCCGCGCCTGGGGATATCCGGTACGCATCGCCGCAAACGAGATTCATGCGTTTATAGAAATACAGCAGAATGGCAGATGGTATCCGGTCGAAATGGGCGGTCTTGCAAATTCCCTCACCATCGAACCCACCAATCCGGAATTGTCATCCACGGTTCAGAATCAGTTCTCTTTTGCATCTGCCAATCCGAGAGCTGCATCGTTCGATTTATCGCAAATATCCGAACAGACACCATCATTATCATCGTCGGATAACACATCAGCTTCGGGAAAAGTGGCAAGATTCACAGCCGGCCGGCAGCATCAGGTGCAGCTGCACTTTGTGCCAAAGCATGATAGTCCAACCAAAATTCGCCGCGAGTCAGAAGCCGAAATCTCGGGGCAAATGCTCAAACCAAGCGGTCTGCCGCTCGCCAACACCGATATTGAGCTGGAAATCGTCAATATCTATCAAAAGCGAATCATCGTTCTGCGCGCCCATACCGATGTCTTTGGGTTCTTCAAAATACAGCTCAAGCTCCCCCCCGACTGGCCGGTCGGGCAGACCAACTTTCAATGGCGCGCAATACAATAAATATGGCTGTGTGATTGAGGGTTCGAGGCCGTTAAAGCCATTTGAACCCTTCAATACTACTCACATGCAGAGTTGATGGACTTCTGGCCGCATTTGGGATCCGACGCCGGACACTTTTCGATATCCGAGTTGTAAAAATGAAATCCCAGATTGAACTCGGTACACGTGAATGTCTTTTTGTAATAGCTTCGATAACCCGTCTCGTCGTCGCGAAAACAATAGGAATACTCGGTTTCGCCCTCAAATCCGCATTCATCTTCGTCCGAAAAGCACATCACAGCATTCAGACCAACGCCATAGAAATTCTCACGAATATCACACTGCGAGCCTCTGCCGTATTCATCGGGGCAATCCACATCGACAACCTTCTGCTTCTCCGCATCGCAGATTCTCGCTATCGTGCTGCCAAAGCACATCTCTGAATAGGCGTCAGGATCGCATTTATCGTTCACGGCTGGCGTACGGCAGGCTACAGTCGACAACAGCGGATTGCAAATCGCGCCATTTCTGCATGTTTCGCGCGTAATCGTTCCGTTATAGCAATAAACGCGGGTGAGTGGATTCTCACATTTCGCAACGAAACTGGAATCGCATGCATTGGGATTATCGGGGATGCATGCACCACCGCTGCATTTGGTGCCGCTGCCACAGGTCTCGGTCGCTTTTGTGCCGTCCTTGCAATAGTGACGTACAGATTCACTGTCACAAGCCGCAGGATAATCGGTCTCGGTGCACGAATCGTCGATCTCGTTGATACATGCGCCGCCGCTGCATTTGGTGCCGCTGCCACAGGTCTCGGTCGTCTTTTTGCCGTTCTTGCAATAGTGGCGCACAGATTCGCTGTCACAAGCCGCAGGATAACTGGCAGCAGTACAGGCATCGGGATCGGGCAAACACTGGCCGCCGCTGCATTTGGTTCCTGCAGAACATGTCTCGGTCGCCTTGACTTTGTAGTTGCAATAGCGGCGCACCGAATCGCTCTCACAGGATGCTGGATAGTCGGTATCTGTACATAAATCGTCCGGTTCTGCACATTTTCCTGTATCGATGTCACAAACGCCCGTATCACATGGCTTATCGGTGACAATCCCATTCTCGCACACGCGAACACTGGTCAAATCCACACGACAGGCCGTGATAAATGTATTCGCATCACAAGTGACATCTTCATCTTTTTTTTCTTCGGTGCAGGCAATGCAGCACACCATGCAAATACAGAACAATCCTCTGCAGATCTTCATGAATAACTCCTGGAATAATACAAACAGCCCTGTCACCGACAGTAGATTTGGGGTGCTTATGGTTTATGGCTTTACATTTGAGCTATAAGCCATAAGCGACAAGCGATATTGCCACACGCATCACACCGTGCTTCGTTCAGCCGAAATCACGCCCGGCGTTTTGCGCAGATTGCGCAGCAGCATATTGAGCTGTTTGATATCGACGACCTGAACTTCGAACGTGAGCATGCCCTGCATCGAATCGACCAGTGTGCGGCAATGCGTCTGTGAAATGTTGATCTTCATTTCGCTCATCACCTTCACGACATCCTGCAGAATACCGATGCGATCGGTGGTGATCACCTGCAAATTGACAGAACGGGTCGCCTGAGAACCATCGGCCATACGCGGATCCCAGTGGCATTCGACATGGCGTTCCGGCTCAAGTTCACGGATTCTGGGGCAATTCATGTGGTGAACAGCCAACCCGCGTCCGCGCGTGATGAATCCAACAATCGGCTCACCAGGAACCGGCGAACAGCATTTGGCAAAATGGATCGCAAGATTATCGATACCATCGACACACACGTTGGTTTGCGCACGTTTGGTAATCTTTTCGACCACGCGCTCTTCGCGCTGTGAGCTCGAAAGTATGGAAGAATCGGATGATTCCGGCGCATTGTCTTCGGCGACAGTCACATAGGGCTGCACTCTTTCGATGAGCGTATCGGGAGAAATCTTGTCCGAGCCAAGCGCGACATACAGTGCTTCAAGATTCTGCAGTTTGAGGCTGGAAATAATCTTTTGCAGCTCGGGCAATCGCTCGAATTGATTCAGATTGAGGTGACATTTCTTGAGCGCTTTTTCGGCAACCTGAACGCCAATGAGCTTATTCGTATTACGCTCTTCCTGCGCCAGGAACTTGTTGATTTTACTTTTGGCGCGCGTCGTTGCGACCATCTGCAGCCAATCGCTCTTTGGCTTTTGATTTGGCCGCGTAATGATATCAATGACATCACCGGTTTTGAGTTCGTATCGCAGCGAAACGATATTGCCATTGACGAGTGCGCCCGAGCAGTGATCACCGACCTCGGTGTGCACCGAATACGCGAAATCAATTGGTCCGGATCCTTTGGGCAATGCCTTGATTTCACCATTCGGCGTAAATACAAAAACATCGTCATTGAACAGATCGACCTTGACCGAATTGAGGAAATAGTTGGAGTCGTTTGTTCCGGTATCGTCGTGAAACTCGACAAGCTGTCTAAGCCACTCGAAATCCCGCGCATCTTTCTTGGGGGTGATGTTACCTTCTTTGTATTTCCAATGCGCGGCGATACCTTCTTCGGCAACCTGATCCATTTCATAGGTTCGAATCTGTACCTCGAAATGCTCGCGTTCCGGGCCGATAACAGACGTATGCAAAGAACTGTACTGATTGGCTTTGGGCCTTGAAATATAATCTTTGAACCGGTTTTCGACCAGATTCCACATGCCGTGCACGATACCCAGCACGTGGTAGCATTCGGCCTTTGAATTCACGATAACGCGGAATGCAATCACATCGTGCAGATTCTCGAAAACGCCGTCGCTTCGCTTCAGTTTGCGATAAATCGAATAGATGTGTTTAACGCGCCCCTTCAGCTTGAAGTCTTTAATCCCTTCGGCCTCGAGCGCATCTTTCAGTATATTCTTGATGCGTTCGATATAGTCGCGCTTGTCGGCCATCAGGTGTTCGACTTTTTCCTTCAGCTCCTGATACTCTTCGGGATGCAGATATTTAAGCGACAAATCCTCCAGCTCAGCCTTCATCCATTCGATACCAAGACGATTGGCGATAGGCACATAGATATCAAGCGTTTCCTGTGCGATCGTCGCCTGCTTATCGGGACGCATGTGCTGAAGCGTGCGCATATTGTGAAGGCGATCGGCAAGTTTAATCAGAATGCAGCGCAAATCGCTGTTCATTGCGAACAGCATTTTACAGAAGTTGGCAGCTTGACGTTCTTCTTTCGAAGTGAACTGGTATTTATCAAACTTTGTGAGTGCATCCACGAGATCGGCGATTTCTGCACCAAACACATCGACGACATCGCGGTGCGTCGTCTCGGTATCTTCGACGACATCATGCAGCAATGCCGCACAAATACTGGCTTCATCAAGCTTCAGCTGTGTGACCAGTTTCGCTACGCCCAGCGGATGAATGATATACGGCTCTCCCGATTTCCGCCGCTGAACGAGATGCTTGTCATAAGCATATTCATAGGCCCTGCGAATCAGCGGAATATCTGCTTCGGGGTGATACTTCTTTAACCCTTCGATGAGATCTTCATACATCCCTTCGATCTCACCGCGTTCAGATTTAATGCGTTCGATATCCAAACCAGCTGTTTCGACGCGTGCAACCTGTTCCGAACTTAGTACATTCGCATCCATGTGCTGTTTCCTTAGCAAAATAGCATTATCGGGGCTGCCGCCCCGATCTCTGATTCAAATATCGATTTCACCTGAGTTGGCAGATTTTGACATCGAAGTCAGCCGACTGATGCGTTCTTTCGCCTCTGCAATCACTTCGCTGGCATCGACCTTGGTGAACGCAAGCATATCGCCCTCCCGGCTTCCCTCGGGAAGCGCAGACACAGGAAACTCAATGATTTCGCCATCCACATCCAGGTAAGCGATATCATCTTCCATACGATCGATTGAAATCCTGCTCATTTTTACTCCGCAAAAAAAGAAAAAGAAACGGCGCAAGCCTTGCGCCGTTTATCGAAATCATATTTGTTGTCTGATGTAAAGCAAAATCAAAGGTCAACCACACCACCAGATGCTGCCGTAGGAGCAACCTTCTTGGCTTTCTTCTGCGGTTCTGCTGCCTTGGCTGCAGGCGCTGCCTTAGCTGCAGATCCACCAGCCAACGGGCAGACCTGATCGCGGAATCCATCTATCGTCTTGGGACCAACACCCTTAATGGCACCGAGATCATCGACACTGCTGAAACCACCCTTCGAATTGCGCAGTTCAATAATCTGTTTGGCTTTTGCAGGACCAATCTTGTTCAGTTTGGTCAGCGTATTTTCGTCGGCAGTATTGATATCGATGCAGCCACCAGCTGGTGCCGCTGCTGCTTTGGCGCCAGAGGCTTTGGGAGCTGCTTTGCCGCTGGCTGCAGCGGCCGGCGCTTTGGGAACACCCTTGGAATTACCTGTAAGCGTTCCACCATTCTGGATGGTGATGATCTTTTCAAGCTGTTCAATTCTGTCAAGCGCGTCGTTTCTGGCATCTTCGTCGGCATCGGGTGTGGTCACATACTGACGATAATACGCCATCGCTGTAGAAAACTCACCTTTGCTCTCGTTCACACGGCCCAGATTATAAAGCAATGAAGTCGTCTTCTCCATCTCGTAGGCTTCTTCAAATCGGGCAAGTGCAGTATCGAAATCCTCTTTTTCATAAGCTTTGGCACCCTCGCTTATCAGCTGCTTGGCAGTCTTGGGCTTGGCCATGGCCTCGGCTCCTGCGGTCATCACGATAAAAACGACCAGAATGATTAGGCTCCACAACTTCTTTGTGCGAATCGAACTTCTCATATTGCTCCTCCATGTTTAGGTCACGTAATCCCTGACACTGGTCTGTGTTTTAGCAATTATTATTCCACAGTACAAACCGACAACAATTTTTCTACCGTCTTGGCACCGATACCCTTCACATTCTTAAGCGATTTGCAGTCTTTGAATGGTCCGTTCTGCTCGCGGTATTGAACCGCGGCAGCGGCCTTTTGGGCCGACATGCCCGGCATCTTGGCAAGTGTTGCACTATCTGCCTTGTTGATGTTGATGAGACCGGAATTTGCGCCTAACTGCGCCGGTGCGGTCGGAACAACTGCTGCTGCCGGTTTGACGGCTTCAGGCTGTTTTACGGGTGCCGCCCCCTGTGAACGTTTGATGTGTGTAATTTTTGCCGGCAAAACGAGGCGGACCGTTCTAAACTTCAACGGTACGCGTACAACTCTCAGATACGACGGTACTCTCTTGATTTCGGAACCATCGGCGATGAGGCCGGTCACACTGCCGCCCTCGGTGGTGATAAACGGAATGATCTTTTCCAGACGCTTGCGGGACATATCGCTTTTGCCAACCTTCAGCACGTCTTCAACATTTTCGAACGGACCGTAAGTCTCGCGATATTCGATGATTGCCTTGGCCGTCTTCTCGCCAGTTCCCGGCAGCATGCGCAAAACATTCTCTGGCGCCAGATTGATGTTGATCTTATTGAGTACGTATGGCTCATGCTCCATCGTCACACGGATATTGTCACCATCCGAAACCAACGTCAGTTCACCCATCAAATCGGTGCGATAAATCTCTGTCCCCAGCGATTCCAGCGTCTGAAGCGTCGATTCTCCCGGATGTCCGTGCTTGTTCGCCAGACCACAGCTAATCAGCGCCACATCCGGACGAACAACATTCAGCAAATCGGGAATATTGCTGTGTTTGCTGCCATGATGGGATGCTTTGTACACATTGCATTTTCCAATCTGCGGAATAACCATACGTTCTGTTTCTTCTTCAGCATCCCCCATAAACAGCATGCACACATTCTTATGTGTCAGCTTCATAACAACTGAGTTGGCATTGATGTCCGAACGCGTACCTTCAAGACCTTCGGGCGTTGGCCAAAGCACCTCGAAATATGCTTCGGGACCAAAATTCAAACGCTGCCCCTGGCGAGCAACCATATACTTCATCGAGCCTGCGCTCACCTTCAGCTCAACGGCATCCATCAGTTTGTTATAACCCGCCGAGGTCGACGGAAATCCGTTGTCCATATACAGCTTGATTTCGTTATTCTCGACGACTTCCTGCATGCCACCAATGTGATCCGCATGCGGATGCGTCGCCACCACCAAATCGATGTGATGTATATTTTTGGCTCGCAGCTGGTCTTCTACATCCTTCTTCTGTTCACCCGCATCGATTAACACCCGCTTGCCTGCGGTCTCGAGCAATATCGCATCTGCCTGCCCCACATTCAGCATGGTGACTGTTAAATCTTCGGCAAATGCAAATGCTGCAAAGCAGAAAAAGAAAATCGCACTTGCCACAAACTTTAACGCGTTAACCAACCCCATTCCGTGTCCTCCTATATGCGATATCATCCCAGCATGGGATGCATGAGCATTATATCAATTTTTTGTATGGTATACATCAAACAAAATATCATCTCCCCCCACTGTTTTCGCGTTCCTGCGGGTGAGCGCATTGCATACATCGCTTCTACTTGCCAGAGACTTCACCGCACAATACATGGATATTGTTTAACTTCGTACCGTAATACGCATCATCAATGCTTTCTACTTTCAGCGAAATATCGGCCTCTATGTCATCTTCGAGACAAAACACATAAAACCGGATTTCACTGTCCCAATAACCAGGCTCTATCGTCACAGCTTCGGGATATACAGCCACAGACTCCTCTGATGAAGACGGTATAAAATTCACATCGGCCCCAGGACGGCTGTTCATCCAGCAACGTATCATTGCCTTTTCATCACCCGGTTTTGTACGCATTTGTGTAGGTTCACATCTCACCCCCGGTTCAGCCTGTTCATATACCCCCGATTCAAAACTACATCCAACCACAGATGTCATGAACAATACAACCAGCGACAAATAGAATTTCCGCATGTTTTCTCCCTATTTATTATCTCACTGCCGGTACATCGCACCAATACACAATGTTATAGATTCTGTTCAAAAATGCCACAGAAATCATATACACCACGACATTTTCTCATGGTTTCAATCACACATGTATGCCATACAACCACACACACACAGAAATGTACAAAAAGACTGTGTTGAATCTGCCTGGATATGGCTTGCCGTTAGAACGAAATGCTGTCGCGGCTTATAACTTATGGCTTGTATTCCTTAAACCAGTAGTTCTCTGGCTCCCGACCATAAGCCATAAGCCATAAGCCATAAGCCATAAGCCATAAGCGCTCACCACACCCACGTTCAACAGGATCTATCTACGTTTTGTCGAGATCGACCCCGGCATCGAACAAGAACTCGCCACTTCGGATATCTTCAACGCCATAGCCGTCGATGAATTCATCGGCCAGACTATCCGTCTCAAGACTGTCGTCCGAATCCTCAGCACCATTCCCGCCCTCGGCTTCGTCGTCTGAATCTTCCGACGAAAGCGCCTGAAAGAAATTGCTGTCGATAAAGACGATCGGCAATTCGTGAGGCGTGACGCCGATTCTGGCATCAAGCATAATGGGCGCGATCTGTCTGGCCGAATAAGCATAAATCGGCAATTCCTTCGTCGAACACTCATTGAGCGCATCGCGCGAAACATCGCCGTTGCACATCAGCACGCCATGATCATACCCAAACTCCCGCACCAGTTCACGGAACCGAACCACATCACCGGTCTCGACCAGCCCCGCATGAATCACCTCGATAATCACTGGAATATAGGTCAATCCTCGCGATTCTTCAGCCCTGAAGATGAATGAATGCTCGTTCTCGGCATCGTTGCATTGCGAAATGATCGTATAATTCAGATGTTTCAGCACGATCGAGGCCAGCTGCAGCCATGCCTGAGCCGAAAGCTCGCGCAGCTTCATCGAGAGCGCATGCAGCGAATAAATGCGCAGCTGCCGCGACATATCGTACAGCTTCGACTCGATTTTGAGGATATGTCTGGCCAGAAAGTTCTCGGTGAGCGTCCACAAATCCGGCGGAATATGCATAAAAATGGCGCGTTTTCCACGAGAAACGCGCAGCGCATTATCCGCACGCATCGCCAGCACAGCCGACTGTTCATACACGGGAATGCCGGATTTCTGTGACAGCGTCGACGCAATCAGCGAACTGCGCATCGGCGTCGGATCATGGCGCAGAATCTTCACAATCGCCGCACACATGTTGTAATGCTCGTGCTGCTGCGCACTCAAATCCCGTCGTACCTGTTCGAACCGGCTCTTCTCGCCCGCATCGATTTCCCACTCTTTATCGACCTCGGGATCCAGCTCAAAACCGTCGTGTTCAAAGCGCAGCTGCACAGCCTTGCGGAACTGAATATCGTCGTCCTCAAGCATCGGCATGGCGCTGTCGTTATCCAGAAGCCCCACGTTCACCGGCGGGAACGACACACCGGCGACGTTTTCGGGCAACGTCTGAGCCTGCGCGCGCTCAAGCACTTCATCCGGCCACCCTCTCAGCGCGAATTCACCAGACGGCAGCCGAATCAGCGCGCCCGTATCACAACGCCGCACAGCGCGCAACAGACACGCCCCCATCACCATTTCGGGCGTATGCCCCACATGTCCCAGAAGCTGACGATTTATCGCAAACTGCGTAATCGCCTTGTAATCGAGGGGGCGCTGAACCGATCGCAACACCTCGATGGCAGCCTCAAAAAATGTCATGACCTACTCTCCGCAAGGCAACCCTGCTTCGAGATCGTCACAGTCCGAACAGACAAGACCCTTGTTTTCTGCGGCACTCCGTGCCCTCACCAAATAGTCCTATCCCTCTCTGAGCATAAAAACACCTCGAATATTCGCAATGTCCATCTTTTGCTTCCCTCTCGATTCCAAAGGAAAACGCTCACTCTCGATACTGATAACTCTCTCGAATTCCCGCCGAAACGGCTGCACTCACGTGCAAAAGGCATTGCCTTGAACTCGGGCGCATATCGCGCCAAAATCCTTGCCGCAATATTGCGGCGATAAAACCTGAAAAGGATTGTACGGTATCGAAAAAATAATTGCAAGCAATGCGTTTGGATATGTTTTGTGTTGGCGCGCCTATCTCGCTGCGCTCGATACGGCGTCGCAAAGACGTGCGAAACGCACGTCTCTTACTCGCTATGAGCGGCCTGCGGCCGCCCATACGCTCGCTTTGGCCGGCTATCGCTGCGCGATACGCCGGCCATTGTTCTTTTATTTCGCGTCTTTACGATACCCGATGACGGAACACGCGAGAAACAGACATGCAACTAAAGGAATGCCGATCAAAATAAGAATGATGTCTTCTGTGTAGAATAATGAGTAGAAGAAAATGGCAAAGTAGATTATGGCGGCGATAACGGCAGCTATTGCAGTGTATATATAACAAACCTTTCTCTTCGCGTGTCCGCCGGTACGTTTTCCGGCAAACCGTACGCCCTCTGCCACGAGGGGAATGCCCAAAAGCAGAGCCAGTATGGGAGTGCCAAAGGCAAGGAATCCCCAGTTGGGCTCATGACTACCATTGGTTGGATGCATTGGAAATAGAAGATACACGATTTGTGATATCAGTAAAGCTAAAACAATGGCACCAATTCCCCCAAGCAAGCCCATGCCGATCTCGGCCCACAGCTTGCCCTTGCCAGCGTTTTGCGCCGTCGTTCCGGCAACGGGTGTTTCATCGTGCGATTGCTGATTGTTCTTTTCAGACTGCGTTTGCGTGTTTTCGTTTTCCATTTTCTGTTCCTTTGTGAAATGTCTTTATATGTTGCAAAAAATGCTTTCCTTCGCCATTTATGAAGAAAGGAATGGGGGAATGAGGCCTGTTACTCTACGATAATCCACCGTTCGAGCGTTTTCTTGTCGTTCTCGAAGTTTGCACCGATCTTGACGATTTTTATCTCCGGCTTCGTATTGGATCGCGTAGCCCTTGTCATCGATTCGTTATATGGCATCTTCGGCAGTTCCATTGAGCTTAATTCAAATAAATAGATCGTATTATCATGTCCATCACTTGCTTCCCTCTCGATTCTAAAGGAAAACGCTCAAAAAATGCCGATACTGATAACTCTCTCGAATTCCCGCCAAAACGGCTGCAAGATCGTGCAAAAGGCATTGCCTTGAACTCGGGCGCATCTCGCGCCAAAATCCTTGCCGCAATATTGCGGCGATAAAACCTGCGAAAGATTGTACGGTTTCGAAAAAATAATTGCAAGCCATTTCCCGGGGGTACTGCGCTCCCCCCCGGGATGTAACATTGCTCGCTTCTGCGCGCCATCGGGTGAGCAAAAGCGCCCCCATCGCCTTCTCCACACTGGAGAGAGGATGCAGCGCAGCGACGGGTGATCTCTAAACAGACCGAGGAACAAAATAGTTATTTTTTACAATTATCGTCAAAAAATGATTGATTTTTTTTTTTTATATTGGAATCATTTGAGCGCTTGTATGTATTGCGTTACGACGCGTTTATTAACATAATTACAGGTATAGCCATGAAAAAATTCACGTTATTTGCTTTGTCCCTGACTTTGATCGCAATCCTCTGTAGCTGCAACACAAAACAGGAAGCACCCAAAGACGATATCAATGCTCAACAAGCCGCACCAACCGCACCAGTTCCTGGTGATGAAATCTTTAAATATACGATCACGACTGATATTGAAGCAGACGGCGAAAATATCGAAATTCTCGTTGCGATGAATTCGGTGCAGGGGCAATACCCCGTCAAATATGACCTCGACTGCGAAGGTGACGGCGAATTTGAACATAAAGGCCTGACGGATAATCAAAAATGCATCTATAAAAAGAACTCAGGTAAGCATCAAATCTGGGTGCGCGGAGAAATCCCCGGAATGTTTTTGTGTTCTGGAGCTGAAAGAACTGCCTCCAAACACAATGAAAAAGCTGTCATTTCTGTCGATAGTTGGGGGAATGTTCCATGGAAGAGTATGGAAAGTTTTGCCAGCCTCTGTAATAAGCTCATCATCCTCCCGAAAGACAGTCCAGATCTGCGTCAGGTGAAAGATATGAGTTTTATGTTTAATGCCGCCTTCTCATTCAATCAGCCGCTTGAGTCGTGGGATGTGTCAAACGTCACCAATATGCGTTTTATGTTTAGTGGTGCCTTCTCATTCAACCAGCCGCTTGAGAAGTGGAATGTTTCAAACGTCACCGATATGAATAGTATGTTTAGTAGTACCCTCTCATTCAATCAGCCGCTTGAGAAGTGGAATGTTTCAAACGTCACCGATATGAGTATGATGTTTCAAAATGCTACATCGTTCAACCAGCCGCTCGAGAAGTGGAATGTATCGAATGTTCACGATATGAGCGCGATGTTTGCTCTCGCTAAATCTTTCAACCAGCCCCTCATGAAATGGAACGTGTCAAAAGTTACCGATATGAGAAGGATGTTTATAGGCGCAGAATCGTTTAGTCATTATCCGAAAAACTGGGTCGTTCCTGCAGATGATTCAAAGGATATGTTCAAAGGCACAAAAGTCGAAGCAGAAGCCAGTCAATCGCCTTTAAAGACAAGATAAAGTATTATTATATATGTATGCGCGGGCAATCGCGCCGTGCAGTCCACACGGCGCGATAAGCCCGACGCGCTCCGGCTATCTACAATCGCGCCGTGCAGTTCACACGGCGCGATTGTAGATACGCCTCCGCAAAGCCGCTATCGCTACGCGATACGCGGCTTTATATCACTGCCTCGGTGATCGTCTTGTCGCCAATCTGCATGGTCTTCGTGCCCGGTGTTTTATTCTTGTTAAAACAGAAACTCACGAGATATCCCTTCTTTGCATGATATAGATCCAGGTACCCTGCAATCTGCTCTTCGCCGCGTTCGTTGTACGCATTACCGCGCCAAATCTTGAGTTCGATGATATACTGATGTCCAAGGTAATCGACGATAACATCGGTGCGCGTCTCATCGCGGGTCTGCGCTTCGACGTAGTAATTCCCGACGCCGTTGATGATCGGCTTGAGGTACAGGAGAAATAGCTTTCGCCCCGTATTTTCAACGAATGCATCGTCGTTCTTGCCATAGATGTCGTTGAAATGCATTGCAAATCGCGACAGCAGGTGTTCCATGTCGATTTGGTCATCTTTGATGAATTGGTTTTTGTCTATGGAACCGCAACTGAAAATATCGGCCATCTGTTCTTTGGAAATGAAAAGATTATATAACCATGTATCAAAAATGCGGTTGGCAACGACGAGCTTTCCCTGAAAATTATTAATAAGACCAAACATCGAGGCGATGTCCATCGTTCGCTCGCTGATATTATAATATATTTTCTTACCCTGATACAGTGCCCCGTAAAGCATCTGATATAGTTCAGGGAAATCGTCCAATTTCTTTGTGAAGTCATCAAACAGGGTGTTCTTTTCCCCCAAAAGTCGACGCACAGCTTCCAGAAATCCCTCCTTGTCCCATCGTAGCCTATTTTCATCGAGTATCTGGCAGAGACGAGACACGAGGAAAGGATAGCCCGAAGTATAGTCGAATAGCAAATGCGCCATCTCGTGTGCATCCATGCAGTCAGCTTCGGGAATGCCGGCATGATCAGTCTTGTATTCGGCGAGCATGGCTTCGATGCCGTCGGCAGGGAGAGCCATATCGACATCGAATCGCGTGGCGATGTTCCAGGGACTGTTGTACTGGTGTTCGACTTCGGGACGAATTTTGAGTTTGAGGTTTTTGATATCGTAGACGCCCGCCAGAATGACGGACTGAAACGCAGGATACTCCTTGCGCTGGAGATACATATCGCGCAGAAGACTCAGAAATTGAATGAATACCGGAAAATTCCCTGCCCGATCCACCTCATCGATCAACAGAATAATTGGAACCGTGGATATAGCGTTGATTTCGGTTAAAGCATCCGAAAAATCCATGGATAAATCGGTTTCATGCCGCAAAAAATTCTGAAGAAAAACGCTTAGTTCGTCGCTGATATTTCGCACAGTCCGGAATTTTATGCATCGATTCAGCATTTTAATGCATTCCGTACCGAAACACTCCATATTCTCGAAGGCACTGTCTGGCAGGCGCTCAAAACTGAGGGAGAAGACACTGTAATCGTTTTCGAGTTTCTTCTTGAGCATGGAAAGCGTCGTGGTCTTGCCGTATTGGCGCCCGGCGTTAATGCAGAAATAGTCGCCGCGTTCGACCATCTTCGCAATGATCTCCAGTCGTTCGCTGATGTCCACCATGTAGTGCTCATCGGGATAACAGGTGCCCGTGACGTTGAATCGTTTCATGACATGCCTCCAGTTCGTTTGCCGCCGCAATACGGCGGTTACGGAACATAACATAACGCCAGCGGCGTTCGCAATGGGGGACACGGGGCGACTAGCTGTGAGGGGCTGGAGCGTGCCGTTGTATCCCGTGTTCGGAAACGCCAGGATGGAACAATACAACAATACAATGATGCGCCCTGGGGAATAGGCTGCTGGGTTGTCGCGTTATGGATATGAACGATGCACAGTGCGTGTATATCCAAGGTTTTGTATGAGCACATATTGAGGTTCGAAGGAGATTATCGATGAAGAAAATTTGCATGGCCGCTTGTCTCGCGGCTTCCCTGGGCATCTGCTCCCTCGCGATGGCGAAGGATATCGACGGTGTCGACGTGTTTGCGGGGAACTCGCTTTCCGCCATTGTCAACATGGACGTACCGAGCATCGCCAATAACCAGTTGGTTTACGATATCATTTCCATGCTTGATGGGGAGCTAATGGTGGCGCCCTGGTTTTACCATCGACGGCGTCCTGCTGAGCGACAAACGCGTTCTGCTCTGCGATGATACCTTCGACACCCATCAGGTTCTCGATAACATCGCGAAGCCGAAGACGCTCAAGGCTACCGACCGCGATCTGTACACGGCGTATTCGCAGACCTCGGCAAAGGCAGACGTCCGTGCCGCGACCAAG
>JAEEGL014870965.1_pt1 | contig 27411 bp, 21 predicted proteins | sample 9134231 | NCBI WGS metagenome assembly JAEEGL01 (sample SAMN16246548, study PRJNA631951) | gut metagenome | biome: gut microbiome; feature: rumen; material: fiber-attached | host: Bos | place: Iran: Karaj | collected 2018-10
CTGGGAGGTCTCGGAGTCGTCGCCGTCACATCCTTTCTTCTGCTTCTTTTCCGAAAGCACCTGTCCATCAGGGACCGCGTGCTTCTCAGGGATGCTTTCAGCCTGGAGTCCATCACAGGCCTGGTTCCTTTTCTGCAGGATGTTTTTTCCGGAGTCTTTGTGGTGGAAGGTATCGGCGCGGTTTTGTATTCCTTTTCCTTCATTCCGCGGTACGGTTGGGCAAAGGGTATCTGGTATTCCGTGTTTCATTCGGTCTCCGCTTTCTGCAACGCGGGGCTCGACCTGATCGGAGCGGAGAGTCTTGCGCCATTCTCGAAGGATTACTGGGTGCTCTCCGTAACAATGGCTCTGATCGTGATGGGAGGCCTCGGTTTTATCGTCTGGTTTGACCTCGCTTCCTTCTTCGGACGCCGCAGAACCGGTAAGCGGCGGAAACTCGGCGAACATTCCAGACTGGTGCTTTTGCTCACAGGTATTCTGATCATTTCCGGCGCTGCCGCTGTTTTCCTGTTTGAACACAGCAACGCCCGGTCGATCGGAGAGATGCCGTTAGGTGACCAGCTGTTCCAGAGCGTTTTTCAGTCGATCACTTTCCGTACCGCCGGTTTCTCGGTGATCCCCCAGCAGAATCTTTCCGATCCGTCCGTCCTGCTTGGCTGCCTTCTGATGTTCATCGGAGGATCCCCGATGGGTACCGCCGGCGGGGTCAAAACGGTCACCGTTTTCATTCTCATTGCGAACGCATTCTCCTATGTGAGAAACAAGGATCATGCGTCGGCGTTCCACCGGACCATTCCCTCGTCTCTCATCCGGAAAGCGGTCGTTGTGATCTTCATCAGCCTGACCGTGACCGTCATCATGAGCTGCGCCCTGACCGCGGTGGAACACCTTCCTCTTTCAGACGCCGTTTATGAGATTTTCAGCGCGACAGCGACAGTCGGGCTTTCCCGTGACGTAACGTCCCACCTCTCCGCCGCGGGGCAATGGATCGTGATCGCCAGCATGTATCTCGGGAGGATCGGTCCGATCTCAATGGCTCTCTTCTTCAGTATGAGCGATACGGACCAGGGTACCTTCCGGTATGCGGACGGACATTTCTATGTAGGTTGAGACAAAGGAGAAACAGTTATGAAAAAATCGATTGCCATTCTGGGTATGGGCCGCTTCGGCCAGTTTCTCGCGGATGAACTGGTCGCGAACGGAGCCGACGTTCTGGTTGCGGACAACGTGGAACGCGTCATCAATCAATATGCCGGGATCGTCAGTGAAGCCGTGATCGTCGATCTCCTGGACCCGGAAGCCATCAAAAACATCGGGCTCGGTGACATGGATCTTGTGATCGTTTCCATGGGAAGCAGCCTGGAGGCCAGTATCATGTGTGTATCGGTCGCAAAGGAACTCGGTGTTCCGCGCATCATCGCGAAGGCGGCTTCCGACCGTATGGGCGAGATCCTGAAGCGTATCGGAGCTGATGAGATCATTTATCCCGAACGCGAAAGCGCGATGCAGACCGCGCGCAGAGTGATCGCTTCCAACGTTCTGGATTATTTTATCCTGGATGACAATCTGTCGGTCATCAGTATGCGGCCGGAGCCGGAATGGATCGGCAAATCCCTGAATGAACTGAGACTGAGGGCCAGGTATCATATGAATGTGGCCGCGATCCGCGACAGGAGCGGAAAGATGCACGCGAACATCGATCCCGCGGCTCCCCTGACGGAAGACATGGAACTCATCGTGATCGCGGAATCCTCTTCCGCAAAAAAACTCTGATCTTTGCGATCCCCAACAGACGGAAAACGCTGGCGGAAATCATCCGTAAGCGTCTTCATTTCTCTGAATACTTATTTGTTTTTATACGTATGGAAGTCAAACAGGACGAAGATCGGCAGCAGTTCCAGTCTTCCGGCCAGCATGGTCAGCGTCAGCAGTACCTTGGAGGCGCCGGAATAGAACGCGTAATTTCCTGTCGGTCCGATCTTTCCGAGGCCGGGTCCGATGTTGCTCAGGCACGCAAGTGCTGCCGTAAAGTTTGTCAGAAGATCCGGTTCATCCAGTGACAGCAGGAACGTTACCAGGAACAGAACTCCCATGTACAGGATAAAGAAGCCCGCCGTTGTTCGGATCAGAGCCTGGTCCGCCGGTTTTTTCTCCAGCCGGATGACCGATACCGCCCTCGGATGGATCAGCTGACGGATCTCTCTTCCCGCAGACTTGAACAGCAGGATGATACGGCTCATCTTGATGCCGCCGCCGGTGGAACCGGCGCAGGCGCCCGTAAACATCAGAAAGATCAGGATCATCTGGGAAAAGGCCGGCCAGTCGTTCGCGAAATCCGCTGTCGCAAATCCGGTCGTCGAAATGATCGTCGCGACCTGGAACAGAGAATACCGGAACGTGTTTCCCAGATTCTGGTACAGATGGAATGTATTGGCAGCGATCGCCAGAACAGATGCCGCGACAATGCCGAGATATACATGGAGTTCCTCTGATTTGAAGGCATCTTTTGCCTTTCCGATCAGAATAAAGTAATACAGGTTGAAGTTGACGCCGAACAGGATCATGAAGATCGAAACCACAACTTCGACATAGGCGCTCTGATACATTCCGACGCCCGCGTTGGTTGTTGCGAATCCTCCCGTTCCGGCTGTTCCGAACGCGTAGCAGAGAGAATCGAAAAGAGGCACGCCGCCGAGCAGAAGCAATCCCGTCAGAAGAGCCGTCATTCCCGTATAGACCCCATACAGGATCTTCGCGGTATCACGGATCCTCGGAACCAGCTTGCCGACGACAGGTCCCGGCACTTCCGCGCGCATCAGATGCAGGGAACGTTCTTCGCTCATCGGCATGATGGCAAGTACAAAGACCAGAACGCCCATGCCTCCGACCCAGTGACTGAAGCTTCGCCAGAACAGGATCCCTTTCGGCAGAGGGTCGACCTCGGTCAGAATCGATGCCCCTGTGGTGGAGAATCCGGAAGCGATCTCAAAGACACAGTCCCAGAATGTTCTGAAATGACCGGAAAACCAGAACGGGATCGCGCCGAATACGGAAAGAAGGATCCACGCCGCCGCAACGATACAGTACCCGTCTCTTGAAAAAATCGCCGTGTTCTCCGGTTTTCTGAAGCTTGCGATCCCTCCGATCGCCAGAAGCATGCCGATCGCAGGCAGAAAAGCCCACGTCTCGGGCTCTTTGTTGATGACCCCTACGATCACCGATGGAATCATCAGAGCCGCTTCCGCGAGCAGGATCCGTCCGATTGTGAAGGAAATCATCCTCCGGTTCATTATTACGCCTCCAGAATCCCGGTCAGCTCAGTAAGCCGCTGACCGCTGGTTACGACCAGCACACGATCTTCCGGTTCGATGCTGTCGGATCCGCCCGGAATGATAGCACGGTTCTTCCGCACGATGCAGGCAATCAGCGTGTTCTTTTTCAGGTGCAGGTCTTTTAAAGGAACCCCTATCAGTTTTGCCATATCCGCGCTTGCTGCGAATTCCAGCATTTCGGCACGGTCATCCGCGATCCGGTACAGGGCGCGGACATTATCCTTTCCTTCCCCTGCAGCGTAAGCGCGAACGACGCGTACGATCGTATTCGCCGTAACATTTTTGGATGATACGATCGTGTCGATCCCCGCGCCGCGTGTCAGCGTCTTCAGATGGTCGATATTGACCTTGCAAATAACCTTTCCTACCCCCATCTGTTTCGCGTACATTGCGGAGAGGATATTCCCCTCGTCCACACCGGTCATTGCGATGAAAGCGTCGGTGCTTTTCAGCCCTTCTTCTGTCAGCAGCTCATGATCCGAAGCGTCACCCAGCAGAACGACCGCGTTCGGAAGGGAATCGGCAAGCTCCTCCGCTCTCTCTCTGTCACGCTCGATGATCTTGATGTTGAACCTGTCGCCCAGTTCCTGCGCAAGATAATAGGTCACCTTTCCGCCGCCGGTGATCAGGATATTTTTGATCGGATTGACGAGCATTCCCAGTTTGCGGAACGCCTTCTCTACTTCACGGGGAGCTCCTGTCAGATACAGCTCGTCCCCCGCCTGGAGCTGAAAACTTCCATCGGGAATGATCACTTCCTGGCCTCTCTGAACCGCGCAGACAAGTACCTTCACACCGAGTCTCAAAGGCAGCTCATACAGTTTCAGACCGACTGCATGGTTGCCGGCCGGAAGTTTGCAGGAGACAAGTTCCGCGCGCCCGCGGGCAAACAGTTCCACCTTCGCAGCGCTCGGGAATCTCAGGATACGCGCGATCTCTCCCGCGAGCTGCCGCTCCGGATTGATCGTCATGGCAATTCCGAAGGAATCATGGAACAAAACCGCGTTCTCTGCATATTCGGGGTTTCGTACCCGCGCGATGGTGCGCTTAACGTCAAGACCGCTCGCGACCAGGCAGGTCAGAAGATTGATCTCATCGTCCTGTGTGACCGCAAGAAGCAGATCTGCTCCCCTCACATCCGCAGATTCCAGAACCGAATATACCGCACCGTTTCCGACATATCCGATCACGTCCAGAGTATTCGATATCTGCTCGATCACTTTCTCATTGTGATCGATCACAGTGATCTCATGGCCTTCTTCCTGCAATCTGGATGCGATCGTCATTCCGACCTTTCCGCATCCGACGATAACAATTCTCATAACGCCTCCGCAAAATGCATATACATATATAGGATATCACCATCCGATACGCCTGTCAAAGGATTTGACACGTGTTTCCCGTTCCGTTACAATATTACAATAAAGAATAATAAGTCCGCTACGGAGGTACCCCAATGGAAGAGATCGTAAAACGCTTTAAGGCGCAGCTTGCCAAGCTGCGTGTCTATCAGCACGCGGCCGGCATCATGCATTATGACATGGAAACCGTCATGCCGAAAGGCGCCGGATCAATGGTCGGCGAAACGCTCGGCGCGCTGTCCGAAGTCTCCTACCGTCTGCAGACAGATCCCGGGTTTCTGGAAGATACGGCCGCCATCCTGAGCAATCCGGATCAGGTCGACGCAATCACCCTGCTCGAGGCAAAAAAGATCAGTGAGGGACGGGAACGGATCGCATGCATCCCGGTTGAGGAATTTGTAGAATGCCGGATCGCGGAGACCGCGGCCTCCAATGCCTGGCATGCAGCAAAAATCAGCAACGACTTCGCTTCGTTCCTTCCGCACCTGGAAAAACTGGTCGGGTATACCAAGCGTTTCGCTCTGTACTACAAGCCGGACCAGCCTGTTTACGATACCCTTCTGGATGGGTATGAGAAAGGTTTGAATACCGAGACTCTGGACCGTTTCTTTGCTGAGGTGCGTTCTAAGCTCGTCCCCGTGATCGAAACAATCAACGCAAACGGCTACCAGCCCGATACGTCGTTCTTGAATCAGTTCTTTCCGATTGAGAAGCAGAAAGAGCTGACCGCGTATCTGATGCAGGTCATGCAGATGGACCCTGACCATACCGTCTGCGGAGAAGTGGAACATCCCTTTACGACCAGCTTCACAAAGGCAGACGTCCGGATCACTACACATTATCACGAAGACGCGGTCGAGAGTTCCATGTTCAGCGTGATCCATGAGGCCGGTCACGCGACCTATGAGCTGAATATCGCGGATGAGATTGCCCGCTCCCCTCTGGGACGCGGAGTGAGCATGAGCGTTCACGAATCACAGTCCCGCTTTTTCGAGAACATCATCGGACGCAGCGAACCGTTTATCGAGCTGATCTTTCCGAAGCTGGTCTCCCTGTTCCCCGAACAGTTCAAAAACGTCACAGCACATGATTTTTATCTTGCCGTAAATAAAGCGGAACCCTCGCTGATCAGAACGCAAGCGGATGAATTGACCTATCCTCTCCATATCATGATCCGGTATGAGCTGGAAAAGCAGCTGATCGCGGGAACGCTTGCCGTCAGGGACCTGCCAGAGGCCTGGAACGCAATGTATAAGGAGTATCTCGGCATCGACGTTCCGAACGATACCAAAGGCGTCCTGCAGGATTCGCACTGGTCCAACGGAAGCTTCGGATACTTCCCGTCCTACGCGCTCGGAAGCGCGTACGGCGCTCAGCTGATCAAGCGGATGGAACAGGATATCGACGTGTGGTCCCTGGTGAAAAACGGTGATCTGAAACCTGTCATCGCCTGGCTGACCGAAAAGATCTATCGCTACGGGCGCCGTCTGGATCCCAAAGAACTCATCGAACAGGCTATGGGCGCCCCGTTCGATCCCTCGTACTATACGGATTACCTGACCGGGAAATACTCAAAGCTGTATCATCTGTAAAGCAACCGTTTCCGGTTAAGACGATATCCGATCAAGCAGAAGCAGTTGCTTCTGCTCCGTTATCTATGAATCAACGTACTGCTTTCTTTACCGTCCTGCAGGGATTCTACTGGATCACTGCCTGCATCATATATACCTTCTCAGAACGTTTTCTGACTGCATACGGATTTTCTGTTCCGCAGGTCGGAATCATTACTGCTGCCGCGAATATCTTCTCCCTTCTGCTGCAGCCGCTGTTTGCAAACCTTGCCGACCGCCAGAACGGTCTTTCTCTGAAAGCCGGGATCTCTCTGCTGACCGCTCTGTCCATTTTGTTCGCGGTCTTCATTCTGTTCCGGCACAGTTACGGCGTGCTCACCGCGGTCTTTTTCTGCTCCCTTTCTGCTGTGACCCTGACCGTTCAGCCCATGGTCAACTCTGTCGGGTTTCATTATATCGACCTGGGCAAACCGCTGAACTATGCTCTTGCGCGCGGAATCGCTTCCGGAATCTTCGCCGTCTTCTGTTATATTGCCGGATTTCTTGCCGAGTGGAATGTCGATTCCCTTCTCTGGGCATATATTCTGGGAAGCGCAGGGATACTGGCCGCCGCACTTGTATTTGCCCCCGGAAAGGCGCAGCGTATTCCCAATGCCGTCACGCCGGCAGGTACAGCAGAGCTGTTCAGGCGGAATCCGTATCTGTTTCTCTTCCTTCCCGGCATGATACTGACTTTTATCCCGCATAATTTCATAAACACCTATATGCTCAGCATTATGGGCGTGATCGGCCGGGGAACGCATGAAATGAGCGTCGCGATCGCGCTGGCTGCCATTGTCGAGATCCCTGCCATGTGCGGATTTTCCCTTGTTCAGAAGAGATTCCATCTCGGTTCCCTTCTGCTGTTTTCCGCGCTCGCGTTCCTTATCAAGCACCTGCTTCTTCTGTTCCCGCTTTACCTGTCTCTCGGAACATGGGCGGTTTATCTTTCCCAGTGCCTGCAGATGTTCGGCTACGCTGTTTTCATCCCGGCTTCATCTTTCTTCATCAATGAGCGGATGGAAGACGCCGATCTTGTCAAGGGACAGATGCTGCTGACGGAAGCAATCGTAATCAGCGGTATCCTTGGCCAGCTCTGCGGAGGTTTCGGCATCTCGAAGATCGGAGTCCCCGCGACCATGCTGATCGGATGCGTTCTTTCCGTGTTCGGGTTTCTTCTGATCCGGAAAGGGATCCGCGAATAAGAACCCGTTACCTTCCCTATCCATAACCCAAAAAGAAAAACAGTCTGCAAAATGCAGGCTGTTCTGTTTGTTTATCGTCTCTGCAGGATTATCTGCCGCGGCGCTGAGCGAAGCACTCGGAGCAGTAGACCGGCTTGTCATTCTTCGGCTCAAAAGGTACCTTCGTCGGCTTTCCGCATGCTGCGCACACGGCGTCGAACATTTCACGCGGCCCATTCAGCCGTTCGCTTCTCTGCTGCTTGCGCGCCTTCCGGCATGCCGGGCAACGAGCGGGATCATTTTTGAAATCATTCTGGGCATAAAACTCCTGCTCACCGGCAGTGAATACGAACTCTTTACCGCAATCCTTGCAGACCAACACTCTGTCTTCAAACATTTTGAACAATACTTCCCTTCGCTATTTCGATCATTTGTCTCCGTACCGGCTGACCTGGTCTTTTGCCCCACACCCGCCAACCGGAGGGTTCGCTCATAAGCAGTTACGCTCCCCACTACTACCCCTCTCGGCAGTTATTCTGCCGGTTGGACTGACATCTAAGCCGCACCATGCTCACGGATCTTTTATCCGCTTAAGTGGATCGTTTCGCCTGCGACTGGCATCGATTTTCAACCACAGACCCGATAACGGACACTATCGCTATTATACAGGATACATTTCCAAAACGCAAACGGTTTCTTGTGAAAAATTCAATTATATTGCAGGAACTACCGATATTTTGTTCATTCTATTGTCCGGAGCACTGTTAAACGTCCTTTTAGAATAATGAATACCTTAAATATCCTGTATTTTTCTTCCCATCCTTATTCTTCCGTCACTTTGTTCGAGAGGAATGTTTTCAAAGGACTGTAGATCAGCATCGCGACCGCTTCCGTGATCACCAGCTCAAACAGCATATACCATCCGTTGTACAGGAACGAATAGAACCACGGATTTGTCATCTTCAGCCCCATGAACTCGTCCGGCATCCATACGCCCCAGATCCACGCGCCTGTGATGAGGTGGCACATTAAACGGAGCGTGAACGTGACAGCGATACCGATCGCAACAGCGCCCCTGCTTTTCCCGAACATGCCGGAAAGACCGATCACTGTATACGCAACGATATAGTCCAGCAGGATGATGCCCGCCCCCATAAGGAAATTTTCCGCGTAAGCGACGTTGTCCAGACCGAGCAGAAGCTGTGCAACGCTGTATACAAACGCGGTCAGTACACCCCATTTCCATCCATAACGGTGGCTGATCAGAATGATCGGCAGCATGCTGACGACCGTTACCCCGCCGCCGAAAGGCAGATCGATCTTGATCAGGCTCAAAAGCGTTGCCGCCGCGATCATCAGCGCGCTTTCCGCAAGTTGTCTCACCGTAATTTTCATTTTTGTCTCCTCCCTTTCCATGAAAAAATACCGCCCCGCCGGGACAGTATCATTTCAAGCGATATGCTACGCTTCCTACGATGGCATGACCCAACAGGTTCCAAGGGTGCTTCTCAGCGGCCTGACGAGCCGCGCCCCTGCGTATGTGTGAAGTATAGAATGAGTGTTCCGGTTTGTCAAGTGCGCTGCCGGAAAAAACAGCTTGTCAATCGGACTTTCATGCATTATGATTGTATATCATGTTTTGAAAGGATAATTGCTCCATGATGACTGTCAGGCGCGCGGAAGAAAAAGATATTCCTGTTCTCCTGCATCTTTTAGAACAGGTCAACCTCGTTCATCATAAAGGACGCCCTGATCTGTTCAAGAAAACAACAAAATACAGTGTGGAAGATCTTATGCACTTGCTTTCGGATCCGGACAGACCGGTCTTCGTATGCGAGGCGGACGGCACCGTACTCGGTCACGCCTTCTGTATTATGCAGGTCATTCAGAACGACCGGATGAGTGTCGACCGGAAGACCCTGTATATCGATGATATCTGTGTTGACGAGTCGGCACGGAAAGAAGGGATCGGCAGGGCGCTTTACCGGTACTGTGAATCCTATGCCCGTGAATCCGGCTGCTACAATCTCACGCTGAACGTATGGACCTGCAACCCGTCCGCGATGCGTTTCTATGAAAAAATGGGGCTGAAGCCCCAGAAGATAGGCATGGAACGTATCCTTTAACAAAAAAAGCCGGCAATGCCGGCTGTTATGATCAATAGCGCAATTCAGAGATCAGATCTTCAAATGGAACCTTCTTATCCTCGATAACTGCCTGTTCTTTGGTCTCGACGCTGGACGTTGTTTCCTCTTCCATCTGACGCCACCTCTTTTCTTTTCTCGCATTCATCATACCCCTGAAAAAGCAGGCAGTCAACCGTTCCGGGGTACTGTTAACGAAAAGTTAATGCGCTGTTCACGGGTTGTTTTTTGGCGTCAGCTGAACCGAAAACTTCGTGAAAACAGCCCCTTTACGCGCAGCCCGGAAAGCTGATTTCTTACAGAAAGTTCAATATCAGTCCTCTCGGATTATGATATAATAATGGTGATATCCTCAGAATTCTGGCGGATGTCGAAAGCCTATCGGAGGATCGACCTTGTTTTTCCGTTCCTGGAGCAGAACACAGAAAATCATATTCGGCATACTGTCCGGCGCCGCTCTTTTCGGCGTGGTCACGCTGGTTCTGTTTGCTGCCCTGAAAAATCCGGCTCTGGTTTCTGTCTATGCGGATGAGTACGCCGAATCCAATCCGGAAAGCGGAATGCGGCGTACAAGCTTGTCGCTTTCTGTTGGCACCCGTCCGAAAACGGAGCTCCCGCCCCCTGTCTTTACTTTCAAAGAGGATCCCGCTCATCCCATGCCGGAAGACGGCGCGGTGCTGACGCTCGGAGAACCTTTTTCGATTGGCGGTACGGTCTATTCCAACCGGCAGCTGAGCACAGTCACCGTTTCCGTATCCTGTTCCCATAACGGGCAGCAGCCGTACCCTTACCGGAAATCCGTCCAGCTGACAGAAACAAACACCGGCACCTATGATCTGACCGACCCGAATACGGATAACAGAAAATCCCTTTCCGAACTGGTCGATTTCTCCCAGTTCCTTGTCGGAGTACATACTCTGAAGGTCACAGCTGCGTGTGAAGGCGCCCGCTCTGTTGAGGTGTTCCGCTGTCGTTTCTACGTGGCAGGTCCGGACTGGAATGAAATCACGGAGGAAAACTTCCCGGATTCTTATCCGGAAGCGCTCTCCTTTTTCAAGGATACGAAGCGTTTTCTGTACCGGTATCAATGGGTGAACGGGCGGTATATCATGGCAGACCCGGAATGGGAGAAGGAGTATATCACCACGATCCAGGGGTATCCGAACGATGAGCCCTGGCTGGTCCACATTGACGCAAAACCTTTTTTCGAGAAAGCCTTCGATTATCTGAACACCAGTTTTCTCCGGGTGCACGGCACGAACGGGGACACCGGACTGGTCCGTGCAAGCGATCTGATCACAGAGTACAACGGATGCTATGTCTCCCGCTTTACTTCCAGTCTGAAATCGATCAGCCATCATACGTTCGGCACGGCAGTCGACATCAATGCTTCGATGGACCCCAACAAGAACATTGCTGAAAACACCGCCGTAATCGATGATGACGTCAAGAATCATCTCACTTTCAACGGACTGATGAAAGCGGAAGACATCACCTATTATGATTTCACGTATAACGGGTCTTATGCTCCTGACCCGAACGGTATCCCGCAGACCTGCGTCAACTATCTGCTCTATGAACTCGGATTCTTCCGCGCCGGATTCGGATGGGCGCATTACTACAAATCGACAAGCGACGGAATGCATTTCTGCCTGTCAGAATTCATCACCTATTCACACGAGGACAAGGATTTCGGTCTACGGAAAGTGTTTGTATACGCTCAGCCGGTCAAATCGGACGGACCTCTTCCAAGTCTCGATCCCGTACCTTATGCGACACCCGTTCCGGAAGATACTTCTTCCCCGCTTCCTTCTGTCACACCCTGAGAAGGCTAAAACAGTAATTCATCGTTTTGAACAGGGAATCCCGGCTGTTTCATTGTTTCATTTATCATTATTTTCAGTCATACAGATACGATCCTCATATTTTGATAGCGAACAGATACAAAACGTCCTCTCTTCCCTAAAGGTTAGAGAGGACGTCAATGATTATAATAATCAACACATGGTATCCAGAGCAGCGGACTACTCTCCGCCTGCGCATTCCGCAAGAGAGGAAGAATGCCCGACAAGTCATTCAATTCAATTTGTTTTATGGTTCTTTGCGGTAATTTGCGTAAAACAATGATTCGTCTATATTCTCAAATGCATCATTTCCGGCTTCAACCTGACCGCAAATCATACCAAAACGATTGAACGCAAAACGGTTATCGTCTTTTTCCACTGAATAACCTATTTTGAACTGCGACTCATGCTTACGAAACGCCTTTTGCGCGACTGTAAAAGCATTATTGCCGTTAAACGCTTCCAGAGGTTTATCCGCATCCAGAATTAAGGAGTTGTCCGGATATATGTGAAGATATAGCTTTTGAACCTGCCAGGTGCCATACTCTGCAGCTGAATCTTTATCGTAAGAAGGATCTGCAGCTAGACTATACGCTTCTATTGATGCTTTGGATGTCAGTTGATGCTGCCAGTGACCATACTCCCCGTTGATATCCTGCGCAAAAACCACGAGAGGGTGATACTGCCGATAGATCCGAACAATCGCAAGAAGAAGTTCATCATAACGGAAAGTGTCCTTGAGCCATTTGGGCGCTTTATGATTTACATCAGGAAAATTCAAAAATATCGGACGATAACGCAATCCCATTTCCCAGGATCCGTTCTCAGCTTCTGTCATACGCTCCCGCGGTGACGATGTCACGTAAACAATGCTTCCGGTGTATCCCTGTTCCCCGCCATAGATTGGTACGACCGAACCAAGATATAGAATGTCATCATCAGGATGTGTCGAAATAAGCAAATAATCCAAATGCTGTGGCGTTTCGGTCCAAAGATGATACGGACTTGGCAGCGTTCCGTCACTGAACACATGCAGTTGTGAAAGAACCATGCCCTGTTCTCCTGCCGTCAGAGAAACGGAACGTATATCAGAAGGTAAGCTGATTACCGAATCAGGATCAGAGTGCAAGATCCACTCGCTTCTGACCTGTTGATTCTCATCGAACAATCTAACGGTAACCTGTTGCGGCAAACTGTGCCATTGAAGGCAAAGGTATCTCGCTTCAATAGTCTCATTCCAGGAAACAGTGATGCCGAAGCCGGGATCAAATTTCTGTCTTGACCACAAATCATAATTGCAGATGCTTTTTTTCACATTTTGATAAGGAGATGCATCGATATCACAGTGCTTTGTGAGTTCACGCGCCTGTTCGGATTCAGAAATACCCGTAAATGGTACCGCGCATAGCATAATAAGAATCATAATAATACAGATTCTTTTACCTGTTTTCATTTTTCTTAATCTCCACTTCTGCAAACGTGATTTATTCGTAATGATAACCGTTATGCTTGGTCGCAACGTCAGGGGAAGGAATATTCGTACTGTATCCAAACATTATCGCATCGAACCACGGTCTCTGCATATCTGTTCTTGAAAGCGCGTGCTGATTCAGTGCTTCACCCATAAAAACCATGCCTGCAGACGCACCGCCATCAAGATTATAAGCAACGGTACAGTGATACTGTTCAAACAGTTTCGCAAAATAATCCAGCGAAATGCTCATAGAATAGCCAGCTTGTCGTCCGTCGGTAACAATCGCGATCCAATGACCCGGTTCAACCATCCCGATTCCGCATCGGGGATTAGGATGTGAAATGCGGCTTGACTCAAAATCCTGAGGAATGATCCCGTCTTCAATCAGGGTCGGTCCAAAGCTGTATGAATTACGTATTCCGTAATCCAATAATTCTCTTGCAGTAAACTGTTTGGGATGGCGGATACTTAAGGTGCGATTATCCCGCTCGATAACCAGAGTATCTGCTTTTCCGTAATCACAGTAAAAAACGCCTTTTCGAATTAAACACCCCTTCAGCTCTTTCTCTGCCTCAATCAGATTGTCTCCTGTGATTGCAAGAACTGCTTTCTCATACCGGGCATATTTCCATGGAGGCTCAAACCGATGAATACCCGACCGGTACGAACTGCCGTCACGCATATGGATATCTGCGACATAATAAACCAAAGGTTCATCCGGAGTGCGATATGTTGTATCAACACGGACAATGTCTATAGCCAGATTATTGCTCTTGTACCACCAATGGCGTCCAGCAAAATCTGAAGCAAATTCCTCCCCGTCATAGTCCAGATAATAAGCAGCCTCAGGATCAGGTGTCACAACAGGTTCTTGATATGGAGTAGGCGAGATGGTTGGAGAACAGGTTGGAGTCGAAGATAATGCCGGCGAATCTGTTGGCTCTTCGGTTAGGAGCGGCGTTGATGTTTCTTCAAAGATACTTGCCGGTGCTATCTGCGCAGCGGAATGATCTTCCTGCACCTTTGCTGAATATAACTCTTTGATCAGTATTGACAGAACAATTCCGATAGCTGCACAGATCAAAGCATTCTTCCATTGTTTCCGCACAATAAAGACTGTTTCAAACGCCGCAAACAAAGCGATCCCAAGTAGAATCCAATACCATATGCGTCTGGAACCGGGCGCTTGCCCGGAGGCTGCGTCAGAATCTGTTTCGGAGCTGTTTTGATCGTTATTATCAGTTTGAGGCAAAGGTGTCGGGGTTACGGTCGGTGCAGCCGTCGATGTCGGCGCCGGTGTTGGTTCTATCGTTGGCTCAGCTGTGGGAGTCGGGAGTGGCGTCGGTGAGACAAATGAAAGAAAGTCTGACGGGTCCAGATTCTCGAAAAGGCTGTCTTTTCTTGAATCTGTTCCGACGGCAGAATGAAGGAGAGCGAAATGAAGTACGGATGGTAAAACACGCCGGAACACACGTTCTTCTGTATAACCAGCATACGTTTGCTGACCAACGTCACTGGCTTCCCGTTCATTAAAGGATATCAGCGGAACATTCAGATCAACGGCGGTTGTCCCTTCATTTGACAAAGAGTAGTACTTTGGTACAGTATAGGCATTTGAATCCGGATAATGTTTTGGATCAGCAGCTATGTCAACTGCATCTGTAACTATCCTTGTAATGACAGAATCGGAAAATCTTTCCTGTTTTTCCGAATAATCAAGTGAGATGACCAGGACCGGCCGTAAGACGCGAATGCATTCAACAAGATTCTTCAGAGCAACAGACCGTCCTCCCAGAGTACTGTAAACAGCGTCAGTCCTGCGGGAATCAGTCGGTTTCGCCTTTCCGAAAACAGGCATTCTTCGGACCCCAAGGTTGGACAGGGCTTCCAGGCACTGATGCGCTTTCAAATCCTCGGTTTCTGTAAAATACAGAATCTGTACGGAAAGATTATGCTCTCCCGCTAAAAGTGCCAGAAGTCCTCCATATTTTTCCAGTTCGTCTCCGGGTTCATTCAAAACCAGCAAAACATCTGCCGCTGATCGCGTATCTGGAAAAGGCATGGAAAAACCTTCCCGGTAGATACGAATCTCACTGAATGAAACTTCCTGAGTCAATGGTTTCAATCGTATGGATGCAACCGGAGAGTGGTCATCAGAAGGAATGTCTACGGACATCAGATAATCTGTATCAGATAATACCTTGCGGTCGACCGTTTCTCCCCGACTGTCAAGAAATAACAGCTCCAGGTTTTTTGCCGGTTTATAAAAATCAAAGAACAGCCCTTTAATCCCATTTTCAGCAGGTATTAAATCGAGGCTTTCATTCTGTTTTAAAGTTACACGAGTATGATAGTCATTATCGCATAGATGCCCAGCATATCCCTGCACCGATTCCGGTGCTATTATTGTGTAAGGAAGAAAAAACTCTTCAGCACCAGTCAATCCATCTGCAAGCGAAACCAGACAATTGAATGGTATCAGAAAAAAAGCAAGGATAATCAGTAATGTCCGCTTAAGAATCATATTAAAAATCCTAACCAAATAGTCACACAACCCATAAACGAAATAACGATATCACAGTCAAGTCGGCTCGTAATCAGAACAAACAGTGTCAATTATTCCAGGAAAAGCAACCTTCGTACTGCTTTGAACAGAACATGTGTTATTATTTATACCACATTTCAAGTATGATTGTCTATAAAACTGTTCAATCTGTGGTAAAACTGTTTCAGACCTTTTATCTCCATTACTGATACTTGAAAAAACAGCACTCAGGTGCTGCCATTCCGCTCTATTCTTCTCTATGAACACTTGTATATTCTTTATTACAATTTCCAACGAGGAAAAGTGCAGTCTGTGATGCGCTATGCGCTTTATCATCCGCCGCGGTTAAAACAGAGTGTTGCACAATACCGTTTTCTATGTTATTTTTATACCATAATGTTTTCATATCTTTGGCTGCTTCAACACTGTAATTTGATTATGTGCTGCTCGGGTTTATGATAAGATCATTAGACATTATTGTCAGGAGCAATAGATGGTTCACAAAAAGAGATTAGCAATTTTATTATATTTTTTGTCATTAATTGCTTTTCTTGGATGTTCAGCAGTTAATCATAATTCAGCTGTTGTACAGGAGGATTCTGCTGCCCAGTCTGCGTCTTCTCACAGCTATGATCCGACTTCGTCATCCGAATCAGCTGCCGAACCTCAGGTGATTGTTTCTGCAGAGGCTATCTCAGTTCTGTTTTCTCCTGATTCTTCTGAAAGCTCTGCCAATGCTTCCCCGGCACCGGTATCAACTCCGATCCCGACACCTACTCCGGTCCCGACGCCGACTCCTTCCCCAACGCCGGTTCCTACCCCGGCACCGACTCCAGTCCCGACGCCTTTCTCTATTGTTTGGATTCCCGATACGCAGAAGGATTCCTATTCTCATCCCGAAAGGCTCAACGCGCTCGGTCTCTGGATCAAGAATCATATTGATTCTGATCATATCGTTGCCGTCCTTCATACCGGTGACATCGTTGACAACGGATTTAAGGAATGGGAGTGGGAGAATTTTAAATGCTGTTTGCAGGAATTTCGTGATCGGATTCCTTTTTTCCCAGTTGCAGGAAACCATGATCTTGGTGTCAAGCTTTTAGATTATGGCGGTTATTTAAATCAGAGTTTTTTAAGTGCTTTCCCTGAAGATCAAAAATATGAAGGCGGAAAAATGCTCTACACGGTACTTGATGCAGGCGGAGCAAAGATTCTCCTTCTTGGAATCGGATGGGGCATGGGCCAAACACCCGAAGAATTGGAATGGGTTGACAATGTAATGAAAAGCCATTGTGACCTTCCCTGTATCGTTGTCACTCATGTGTACCGAAAAGAGCCGGACAGAATTCTTGCAGCCGGAGAGCATATTGAATCGAATATCGTTGCGCAGTATTCGAATATCCGTATTGTTCTTTGCGGACATGTCAGAGAACAGTTTTTTACTGCAGGGCACGAATATGATGATGATGGCGATGGTTCCCCTGACCGCACCGTATACACACTCGAGTTGAACGGTCAGGATACCTTTTCCTTATATCGTGTGCTGACCTTTGATCCTATAAGCAGATCAATCTCCGCAAAAACGTATCGGTTGGGTTCCGATGGCCCTGTACCCGACGGTGCTTTTGGACCGGCGGATTTTGTTCTTGAAAACATGTTTTAGAAGCAGAATATATCTTCTCGGACCATTCACCGGATCACGGTCGGACTGTCAGTCAGATGCCGGTGCAAATATCCGGATCAATTTGAAAGAATGAATCAATTATCATAAATTAAAGGGACAATAAAACATGAAAAAATATTCATTAATCGCTTTAATTGGTTTTTTCATTATCGGATTATCCGTTGCCTGTTCAAGGGCAAACGCTATCGCAGGACCTGTCGGTATTTCCGGAACAGGCTCATCTGCCAGTGCTTTTCCATCAAGTTATGTATTAAGACTTGTGAATCATGACCCTTCTGTTCACAATCCGGATTCTTCCGTCGTTTCTCCTGTTCCTGACCCTACTCCGGAACCGGCGTCCGCGGTCTCAGCATCACCGGAAATACCGGATGCCTCTGCTTCTTCCGATCCGGTTGAATCGAGCGGACTGTCTCCCGGCGAAGCGGTTATTTCTCCCGATTCCACTCCAGAAGCTGCTGCCGAATCCGAAGAAGAACCAGCAAAGAAAAAAGTTGCTTTGACGTTTGATGATGGGCCAAGAGCCGAACGAACAGAGCGCATTCTCGATATTCTCGAACAATACGGAGCAAAGGCAACTTTCTTTGTTTTAGGCACCTCAATTAATGACACAACGGCGCCAATCCTGCAGCGTATGGTAGATATGCACTGCGAGATCGGCATCCACGGGCTTGACCATACGACCATGACCAAGCTTAACCATAATTCCCAGGTGAAACGCCTCAACAAAATGAAGGAAATCATCTCTGATCGAATTCTTGGCGGTTATGAGATCCGATTAATGCGTCCGCCAGGAGGAGCGCAAAACATCAGAGTCAGAAGGGCTGCTTTAGAAGCAGAGTTATCGGTGATCCTCTGGTCGGTTGACAGTGCGGACTGGCAGTCGCAGAGTCGTGACAAGATTATGGAAGTATGCAAAAAAAAGGTTCGTAACGGATCTATAATTCTAATGCATGATAAATTAAAGGCCACTCATGAAGCAGTTGCGGAGTTAGTTCCCTATCTACAGGAGCAAGGATACGAACTGGTTACTGTCAGCGAATTATTTGAAAACTCAGAAGAATCATTGCAGCCCGGAGTGGTCTATTACGAGAACAAATCCTTGTCTGAGTAGAGCTTTTTCTCGCTGCAGTATTTAGGAATTGCACCAATATCAGCAAATACGCAGTTTATATTCTGAAAGATAAACTGGAATGCGGTATTCGTACAATCTGCTAATGAGATCGCATGCCGGTCTGTTCATGTTGCTTTCAAATAACACTGTATGTTTTATAACCGTCAGAGGGAGTGTACTTCTGTGAAAAAAGGGATATTGTTTTTCATATTATTATTTCTGGTTTTAGCCGGACTGTCTATAGAGAATCTCTCTTTTGAGCAATACTACGGCCGCGCCCTCACGGAAGTCGAAGCATTGCCATTCCAGGAAGCGATCGATCAGCTGAATGCCTTGGAGAATCGTCTGACTGATAATTTCTTGCATCAGGAAAGAATATATTCCCTTCATAAGATCAAAGACCAGCGTTTAGCAGAAGAGATCGATCATGCAATTGAAGCGGATGATTTGCAATATGCATTGCATTTATTAAGCAATACGAATGATCCCCGGAGGGAAGAAGTTGAGAGGGAAATCAACTATCGCGATGCACTGAACGCCGAGCAGAACGGACTGAAAGAGGAAGCTCTTTCCATTTTCAGTTCTTTGGAAACGTATAAGGACAGTAAGCAGCGCGCAGACCTGCTTGCAGAGCAAATTGCATTTCAGCAGGCAGAAGAGGTTTTCACAGGGACAAATTATGATGAAGGAATTGCCGCATTAACAGCGCTCGGGACACCTGATGCACTCGCAGCGGCCGACAAGTTGGCAGAAAAAAGAAATACACACAGAGCGTCTTTGCAAGAACAGGCAGATGGATTGCTCTCAGCCGGGGCATGGCACACAGCCGGTATAAGACAGAGTATTCCCTGGATCTCCGGAGATGCCCGCTACAGCATGCTTCCCGCTCAGGCAGAAAGGACTGTATCAGGGCTGGGAGGAGTGTTTTTCCTGGATCAAGGAAAGGTTTACCCGGTTGTAGAAGCGTATGGATGTGCTGATATCATAGCATCATACAGCGATATCCGGGATGTTGCGGCAGGTTTAACACACGGCTTGTTTTTACACTCGGACGGAAGTGTTTCCGGACTCGGGAGCGAAGCATATGGGCGCCTTGATGTTTCAGACTGGTCTGGCATCCGTTCAATTGCTGTCGGCGCATGGCACAGTGTTGGGCAAAAGGCGGATGGGACAGTAATTGCGGCAGGAAATAACGACCATAAGCAATGTGATGTATCAGATTGGAAGGATGTTATCTCCGTTGCCGCCGGACTATGGCATACTGTTGGGCTGAAAGCCGACGGTACCTTGCTTTCAACAGGCGATAATACATACGGACAGTGTAATACGTCTGATTGGGAAGGAATAGTACGGATCGTTTGCGGAGCCTGTTATACGGTTGGACTGAAGGCCGACGGGACTGTGCTTGCAACCGGAGACAACCGCTGCGGGCAATGCAATGTTTCAGAGTGGACCGATATTGCCTCCATTTCCGCCGGCGCGTTTCATACGGTCGCTGTCCGTTTTGACGGTTCTCTTATCTATTGCGGGCGTCTGCCGAAAGAATTACCGAATGATCCGTTATTCGACTCAACTTGGTCAGCATCGGACTCTCCTCAGCAGGAAATCATAGAAGCATCAGCTTATTATGTGGAGGGAGAGAACTCCAACCTGGGTCCATGGCTTTATCTCGATCAGTCTGGAGCAGTACAGATCTGTATTGACGACTCAATACCAAAAACGCCGTTTCGGGTAGACATTCTTGCTACCGCAAATGAACTGCCCAGGGGATATGTGACAGATCCAAGCGCTTCAGGAACAATTATCCGTATGCCTACAGAACTGCCTCAGGATCAGGCAAGAAAAGCCCATGCGGTCCTGTCGATAACCGGTGATTATCTTGGATTTACTTCGAATCGCAAAGGAGTTATGATCCGTAACGGCATCGTATACTATGATCGTGCTGAAACAACAACCGCGGCGATCTTTCCAAATGGAACCATAGAATTATATGAGCGCGGACAAACGAGTGCCGATCAGCTTAAGTCATGCGGTGTCAGGGATAGTTTTTCCTTCGGACCCATTTTAATCAAGGATGGGAAGATTGTTTATGAGAACAAAGGAAGTGAAATCGTCATTACGATGCGTGTGGCGCTCGGCTACAGTGACCCGTATCATTTTATTGGCGTAGTGACACTGCGTGATCGATTGAATCAAATGTCTTTCTCAGATGTCGCGACGGTATGTGAACGGTATGGCTGCAAAGCAGCTTATAATCTTGATGGCGGCCACTCAACTTCGCTGGTATTTATGGGAAAAGAACTTTCTCTCGTATCATTAACCGGTTTGGAACATAAGAACATTCGGGGGCTGTCAGATATTGTAGCATTTTTATCGAATGAAACTATATCTCCGGAATCAGAATGATTCTTATGGAAGGAATGGGGCAACCGGTTCATTATCCCGAAACATGGATCGAAATGCAAAGAACCGGGGATGCTCGCGCCATCCAAGATTTGTGCATGACACAGAAGTGATATCATATTCCGCATCTGGAAACTCTTCCATTAAGATTCTCAGTTTTTCCTCTTCCATATAAGCAAGAGTTTGGTGTCCGATCCATATCCGCTCAAGTTTTTTGCATGCCGTCAGCGGAGTCGGGTCGGCCACTCTTGTTATGCAAAGATTGATATCGAGCAAGTCCGGAAGATCAGCAAGCGGGGTTATATCAGAAACGCCTGTCATAAACAATTCAATATACTTTAGTTTTTTGAGAGAACCCAACACAGTAATATCCTTTATCCGGCGGCTATCCGCCAGAATCAGCACCTGCAGGTTCTGTAACGGGCGCAGAAACTCAAGATCACTCAAATCATTATGTCCCAGATCAAGAGCGATGAGGTCAGTGCAGTATCGAAGCGGCGAAAGATCATTGCTCGTCAGACGGTTTTTATTATCCCCCGGCTGCTGCGTCGAAAACGCAACCGAATCGGTTCGTATCGCGTACTTTCTGATATGTACTGTCCAGACAACCTTAACCGCCGGATAAGTTCTCGAAAGCGATTCGAGCTGATCGTTAGATAATGAACATTCGTTCAATTCAATTCGCTTGAGATGAGGGAAAAAGCCTAATCTTTCTGAGAAAGTATCGTAATCCTTTATTGCAGCATGATCCAGGTTAAGCTCCTCCGAAAAACTGTCAAACGGGATCCCGTTCAACGTAACCATTCGATGAAAAGCAAGATCCGGAAAAGCAAGGCATAGTTGATCTGTTTCCGGTTCGGAAATATCTGCTTCTAGCAGATCAACTTCTATGAGTTTACGGAAACACGGCAAATACGATCTCAGATCATCAACAGACGCAGTTGAAAAAGCCAGCCTTTCTGCATTTGAATCCGATGTCCCGAACGTTGGATCGTTCCATAGGATCCGGATATTCGGCATTGTTTGAAGCAATGCCGCAATTGATTCACGTGTCGGGTTGATTGCAGTCAAATCAAGTGATGTCAGGTTCTGGAGTTTTGTTATCATACGTGAAAGATTATCAAAAGCCGGTTCATCTTCAGGTTTTGCTGCATAGGCGGTATAACTCTCAGGCAATTCCCCGTCAAGCAGCCAGGTAACACTGAAAGTTATATTCGGATTCTGTAGGCACAAATCATCGAACGCATCCTCAAAGGCCTTCCCGTCCGCAGAAAAAGACATAGGCAAAACGAGCCGCAGCGTCTGAAGCGATGATAACTCTGGCAGCGCATTCTTCAATTCTTCCAGAGAATCAACCGGCTTATCTATATTCAATTCCTTTATGTCTGTCTGTACTGAACGGCCATACAAAGAGACAGTCTCTATTACAGGTGTCTGAACCGGCTCAGGCTCTGTCGATACAGCCGGTTCCTCAGCTGCAGCAGGTTTGAGTTCGCTCGTATATCCACTGCAGGAACATAAAAGACAGACCATTAGGAATTGAATCAAGAACGCATACACATGTTTCATACATTGCTCCTGGAAAACGGCTTATCCGTTCTGTCATTGATAACAACGGACGCACAACAAATAAAACCGATTCATTTGCTTTATAATACCATATAGGTCAAAATGCGGCAAGTTCAGTTCCGTCTCGAAAACAGCATTCCTGCAAAGATGTTCCCTCTGTACAAACGTTTGCTGCCTTAATTCCGGATTGATCACATAATCAATCATCATGTTCAGATGGTTTGCATCTCTTCTGCGGAACCCAAAACCCATATACCCATGTTCTTTATTTGTGATATAATCATTGTATGAAACGTGTGATTCTTTTTCTTTCAGTCATATTTTCGCTCATCTTGGTGAACGCCTGTCAGAGTGATATTGCATCAATCGAAACTGTCTCTAGCGCCGCAACTCCGGCAGGGGATGATCATACATCGGATTCTTCTGATTATGAATCCGTTCATTTCGCTGTTTCCACTCCTGAGGAACTCCCCGCGGCACAAACACCTCAGCCCATACCAGTTACTGTCTCTCCATCTGCTTCCGGGACAGTATCTCCTTCAGAAACACCTTCCGTTCAGCAAACAGAATCCCCCTCGGAAACATCTTCCGTTCAGCAAACAGAATCCCCCTCGGAAACGCCCTCTGTTCAGCAAACAGAATCCCCCTCGGAAACGCCCTCTGTTCAGCAAACAGAATTCCCATCAGAAACACCTTCTGTTCAACCGGAAAATGTTCTCAGCGAAACTGCTGTCGCATTTATCGAATCATCCGATTTTCCTCTCCCTTCAATGAAAACACAGATTCAGCGGAAGAAGCCTTTCTGGATTGACGGTACTATTCGCGCAGCTTCCTCTATCACTGAAGTACTTGTCCAGATAATGGATGATCATGGAAATGTCCGCTGTGAAGCAGATAAACAATTTCCCGTCGAAGATAATGTCCTGGCTTATCAGCTGCTGGATTTGACTTTCTCTTCTGAAATCGATTGTATTTCTGAAGACTTAAGATTTCAGGATCTCCCTGTTGGCGCTTACAATCTGCGTATCTATGCTGCGGTAGATGGCGGTGATGCCTTGCTTCTGTCCGAGAGTCAGTTCCGCATTACTGACGAGTATTGGATCCAGCTCCAGCCTAACAGTTTGCGCGGCAACTATTCTACAGCCCTGGCGTTCTTTGGCTCTCCGGAACGGTTTTTATTCCGGTACAGATATAAGAAAAACTCCCCCATTATCACTGTAGATTCTGACTGGGTCAACCAGTATGTAGCGCAGGCAACCTGTCTGAACGGTAAAAAATGGACAGTTCACGTTGATGCAGTTCCCTATTTTGAACAGGCATGCCGGTATCTTGAATCGACTTACGTCCATGTATCAAGCGACAAGTATGATTCCGGACCTTTTTGTCTTGCCGATCTGGTGCTAAAGATGGATGGAACAATGATCCGCCGATTCACCAATTCTAAAGAGTTTATCAGCCACCATTCATTTGGAACAGCCATAGATATCAACGCGCATTATCCCAGCCAAAGAGATAAGATTGCAAATCGGGAACAAATCTATCAGGAAGTTCACGATAACCTAATCTATAATGGAATCGTTGAAGTAAATGGAAAGCAATGCTATGATTTCACATACCTCGGGAATGCACGCAGATTGATCCATGATGTTCCGGAACCCATTATAAATTATCTGCTCTATGAACTGGCATTCTACAGAGCAGGCTTCTCCTGGGGCGCATATTATCCTCACACCTGCGATGCCATGCATTTCTCTCTTTCCGAACTATCACCTGATTTGTTCGTGGACGGGCCATATGCAATGCGAAAGGTTTATGACTATATCGATGACACGCCTTAAGCAGCAGATGTCAGTTCATCATCATATTTGGGATGTTAGAGAATCATAAGAGTGTATTCTATAAGTGTTTCTCCATAGCTGAATAATCTGTTTTCACTTACAGGACAAATATACTAAGAAAACACAGGACTAACACCATATGAAAGACAAAATGATTCTGGGACTCATCCTGGATATCGGTTCAACAATGATACAAAGCGGTGCCGAAACTCATCGGGTTGAGGATACTTTGTACCGGCTGTGCGACAGCTATCATTTCACAGACTGTAATATCTGGGTCGTTCCAAGTAATATCCAGGCAACGGTGAAGACTGTTTCCGGAGAGTATCTCACACAGATCAGGCATATTCGAAATACCGGCGTTGATTACTGCCGGCTTGATCAGTTAAACTCTTTGTCCCGTTATGCCTGCTCCAACACTCCCGATGCGGATGTTTTATCCAATATGTTTTCCTCAATTCTGAATTCTCCTAATGAGCATGCCTGGATAAACTATCTGGCCGGCACACTGGCTGCGAGCGGATTCGGGATCTTCTTCAACTGTGATTATCTCGATATTCTGATCACAATTTGCGCGTCACTTCTGGTAACCTTTCTGATGCGATGGCTTAGTAAGCGTGAAACAAACCCGATGATTCTGAATTTTATTATTGCTTTCGCAGCTGAACTGTTTATCCTGACTGCAGTTCAGATCGGATTGGGGCACCACTCAGGATATATAACGGTTGCCGTTGTTATGCTGTTGATCAGCGGTCTGGGGGCTACGAACGGCGTTCGCGATATAGTCCATCTTGATACTTTATCCGGTGTAATGAATATCTCTGTCGCGTTTACAGGTGCGGCTGGTATAGCGATGGGTATCGCGCTTCCGCTGCTTCTTTATCCCTGGAATTCTTCTGAAATGATGACATTAAACCCGAACATTCTGTTAAGTCTTTTATCATGTCTCATTTTCGGAGTCGGGTTTTCTCTCTGGTTTCATGTCCGTAACAGGCAAATCGTTTTCTGCGCCGTCGGGGCCATGTTCACCTGGGGCATATATCTTCTGACTTATCATTATTATCCTTCCATATTCGCAGCAACACTGTCTGCTTCAGCTGCATCCGCGCTCTTTGCCCAGATCATCGCGCGTGTAGCAAAAGCGCCCGCAACTATTTTCCAGACAATCTCCGCGATTTCGTTAATCCCAGGAGCTTCCCTGTATTATATGATGTATGGATTCATAACAAACAATCTCAGTCTTGCATATTCCAAAGGAACCGATCTGATTCTGATCTGCTTTGGAATCGTTATCGGTTTCATGATAATTGAAGTATTATCAAAATATATCTGGCGGCATCCTTCGCACGTTGATCCAAGATAACATAGGTTTCTCAAAATGACAGCGCTCCGGCATTTGCCGGAGCGCTGTCTCCTTTACTGGTTATTCTGCTTCAAACTCATCCTTGCCTGCACCACAGATCGGGCATACCCAATCCTCCGGAAGATCCGCGAAAGCGGTTCCCGGGGCGATGCCGTTATCCGGATCGCCGACCGCCGGATCATATTCATAGCCGCACGGACCACAAACATATTTCTCCATATTCGACCCTCCTTTCCGTACCATTGATACTATTGATCAACCCCACAGGATCGCGAGAGCGGGAACGATCTGTTTCTTCCGGGATACGATTCCCTTCAGGAACACATGATCTCCTTCGATCCTGCTGAGTCCGAATGCCTGTTTCAATATCTCCTTGTCACCGAGGAAAACAAGTTCAGTACCGTCTTTCAAAACATCTGTGATCATCAGAAGCACCATCCCGTATTCCTTGTCCTTCTGCATCTTTTTCATTTCATCCAGGAACTCGTCTTTGCGAAGAAGCATCGCTTCCGAATCCATGGTCGTAATCTGAGAGATTCCGAGCTTGTGATCCGCAATATGAAATTCCTTGAAATCTGTCTTGAGAAGATCCCCTGCAGGCTTATCTTTTCCGGTCCCGACTGAGAACACTTCCTTTCCAAGCTCTTCCAGATCGACGCCTGCTATACGGGCAAGCCGCTCTGCGATTCTCAGATCTCTCGGTGTGGAGGTCGGGGATTTGAACATGACCGTATCGCTGATGATCGCCGATGCCATTAAACCCGCGAGCTTCTCTCCAGGCATCAGGCCATGCTCCTGATACATCGTTGCGACGATCGTTGTGGTGGAGCCCACAGGCTCATTCCGCATATAGACCGGATATCCGGTCTGTACGTCTGCAAGGCGATGATGATCGATGATCCCGATCAGTTCCGCCTGCTCCAGTCCCGGGATGGATTGGCTGACCTCATTATGGTCTACCAGAACGACACGCTTGCGCTTGGGGCGGAGCAGATGATAACGGCTCAGTGTTCCGACGACGCGGTCCTGCTGATCCAATACCGGATAGCTGCGGTAACGGCTCTGCAGAATGATCTCGCGGACATCATCGATATAATCATCCAGATGGAAACTGACCAGATTCTCGGTCTGCGCAATACGGCTGACAGGAATCGACTGATACAGCATGCGCGCCGCACGGTAGGCGTCGCAGGGCGTCGCGATAATGCACGTTTTGCTGGAAATCCCGCGGTATTCTTCCCCGAGATCGCTCTGGCACAGAATCACGCACCCGACGCCGCATTCGAGCGCTTTTTTTACGATCTCCGGCTGCTGCCCGCAGATCACGATAGAATCCGGCTTGACTCCTCTTAACGGTTCTCCGGAGATCGGCATCGCGAGAATCACTTCGCCGCTGATCGATTCAAAAACATCCTCATCATCATTGATGATCCGGCCTTCCAGCGCTGCCAGCAGATTGAACACCGGCACGCTCTCGACGTACGGCTTGCTGATCGAGGCCATATCGTTTTCCGCGATACTGCTCGCGGTAATCATTCCGTACAGGGATCCGTCATCTTTTACGATCGGCGCCGCGTGGTTTCCTTTCTCCTCCTCCATCGTTCCCCACGCGTAACTGACCGGTACACCCATGCCAAGCTGAGGCGGCGTATCGAAGTCGATGTCGCGCACCTGCGTGCGGACGGTCGAAAGATACAGCGGCGGTGTGAATCCGAATCTCTTCAGCAGAAAAGCTGTTTCATCATTCACATGCCCGAGCCTCGCGGGCACGTATCCGTTGTCGCCCAGCGCATTGCACAGCGCCGCGTAGGCCATTGCGGATACGATGGAGTCCGTATCGGGATTACGGTGTCCGCAGACATATGTGGTATCCATGCTTCACCTCAAAACGCAAAATAGTCTCATTCCGTATATTCCTAGTATATCATACTGCATAAGCGCTGAAAAGC
>JAEEGL017222911.1_pt1 | contig 27411 bp, 20 predicted proteins | sample 9134231 | NCBI WGS metagenome assembly JAEEGL01 (sample SAMN16246548, study PRJNA631951) | gut metagenome | biome: gut microbiome; feature: rumen; material: fiber-attached | host: Bos | place: Iran: Karaj | collected 2018-10
CAGGTCGGTCATCTGCGCGCCGCGGGCACGCATGGCGGTGAACGCTTCATGGCCCGGGGTGTCGAGGAAGGTGATGTTGCGGCCGCTCGGCAGGGTGACGTGGTAGGCACCGATGTGCTGGGTGATGCCGCCCGCCTCACCGGCGATGACGTTCGTGTTCCGGATGTTGTCCAACAGGGAAGTCTTACCATGGTCGACATGGCCCATGACGGTAATCACCGGCGGGCGTTCGACGAGGTCTTCCTCCTTGTCCGGCTCCTGCTGCTGGATTTCCTCGGTTAGCTCGGCGGTGACGAATTCGACCTTGTAGCCGAATTCCTCCGCGACCAGCACGAGGGTCTCCGCGTCGAGGCGCTGGTTGATGGACACCATCATGCCGAGGGACATGCAGGCGCCGATCACCTTCACCACCGGGGTGTTGTTCATCAGGGTCGCCAGGTCGTTGACCGTCACGAACTCGGTGACTTTCAGGACCTTGTTCTCCGCCGCGGCGGCTTCCATCTCTTCCTGCGAACGCAGGGCGGCGAGTTCACGCTTCTCCTTGCGGTGCTTGGCGCCGAAACTCTTCGTCTCGCTCATCCGGGCGTAGGTCTCCTTGACTTGCTTCTGGATCTCTTTCTGGAGTTCTTCCTGCTCGGCTTCGCTCAGGGCGGGTTTGAAACGTTCGCCTTTCTTGCGGCCCTTGCCGGCAGCGCTCTCGGCTTTCTTCTTTTCGCCCTTCTTCGGGGTCTTGTCGGCCTGGACCTTGGTGACGTCCACTTTCTGGGAGCCGCCGGCCTTGATTCGTTCGCGTTTCTTGCCCTTCTTCGGGTCGAACTGGCTCAGGTCAATCTTACCGAGCACCTTGAGCTCCGGAGAGACGGTGGCTGCAGGGGTCTCCGCCGGGGTTGTAGCGGGTGTTTCCTGCTCCTGTTGAGGCTCCTGAGGCTCTTCTGCTTTGGTTTCGGGGACCGGTTCGGGCTCAACCGCCACGGGCTCCGGTTCCGCTTCGACGACGGGCTCGGGTTCGGGCTCCACGACGGGCTCCGGCTCGGGCTCCACCACGACGGGCTCGGGTTCGGGCTCGACAACGGGCTCCGGCTCGGGTTCCGCCACCACAGGCTCCGGTTCAGCTTCGACGCTCCGCGAGAGGTTGTTGGATTTGATGACCATGACCTTTTCGGGTTCGAAGTCATCTTCATCGCCGCTCTTGCGGGAGGCCTTGTCCAGGATTTCCGTGAGCTTCACGTCGACCTTTTCCGCCGCCTCCTTGAGTTCGAGGTCCTTGCCGAATTTCTTGTGGAGTTCCGAGAGATACTCGTCGGATACCTTCATGTTCGGGTTCGGGTTGTCGATGCCCGCTCCCTTCGAATTCAGGAAGTCCACGAGGGTGTCCAGTCCGATGTTGAACTGTTTGATAAGTTTCGATAATCTGATTTCTGCCATATATAACCCCTTTTATTGTCTGTTATTCGAATTCTGCCCGGAGGGTTTCGAGAACGAAGTCCACGGTCTCGTCTTCCAGGTCGGCCCGGGCGGCGATGTCTTCGGGAGACAGGGCCAGCACGCTCTTTGCCGTGTCGCAACCGATGGCCTGGAGGCGTTCGATGATCCACGGATCGATGACATCGGAGAAGTCGGCGAGCAGCACGTCTTCTTCCTCCTGCTCGTCCTGCTGGAGGTCACGCCAGACTTCGATCTCGCGTCCGACCAGCATGCCGGCGAGTTTGATGTTGACGCCGCCCTTGCCGATGCCTTTCTTGACCTCTTCCGGCTGCATGAAGACTTTGATCTTGTCCTCGGGGCCGTTACCCAGTTCGATGCGGGAGATATGGGCCGGATTCAGGGCCCGCTGGATCATCAGCTGGGTGTTCGCGGTCCACTGGATCACGTCGATGTTCTCGTTGCGCAGTTCGCGGACGATGCCCATGATGCGGGAACCCTTCACGCCGATGCAGGCGCCGATCGGGTCAATGCGGTCGTCATAGGATTCGACCGCGACCTTGGCGCGTTCGCCGGGGATGCGGACCACCTTCTTCACCGTGATCAGGCCGTCGTAGATTTCGGGAACTTCCATTTCGAAGAGTTTCTCCAGGAAGGAATCCGAAGTACGTGAAAGGACGATGTAGGGCGTGGTGTTGTTCTTCATCTCCACGCTCTTGATGATGGCGCGGACCGAGTCACCCTTCTTGAAGCGCTCGCCGGGAATCTGCTCGGGCTTCGGCATGCGGAGCTCGTTGCCGTCCTCGTCGAGGATCAGCACCTCGTTCTTCCAGGTCTGGTAGACTTCACCGGTGAAAATCTCGCCGACGCGGTCGGAGTACTTCTTGTACACATTCGCCTTTTCGATGTCCAGGATACGTCCCTGCAGGTTCTGGCGGATGTTGAGGATGCCGCGGCGCCCGAAGGAGGCGAGGGAGAGTTTGCGGGTGTAAGTGTCGCCGATCTCGTAGTCGTCGTCCCCGGTCTCGGCGGCGATTTCATCGACGGTGATTTCGGTGGCCGGGTTCTCGACCGTCTCCACTACCTCGAAGTTCTGGTAGATTTCGCAGTCTCCCTTGTCCACATTGATGATCACGTCGAAGTTGTCGGCGCTGCCGTAGGTCTTCGCGAGTTGGGTGAGGAACACATCCTTCAGCACGCCCAGCATCACCGGGCGGTCAATGCTTTTCTCTTCCTTGAAATCCTTGAATGCATCGATCAAGGTGATTTCTTTTTCTTTTTCTTTTGCCATGTTATGTTTTTTGTCTATTTGAATTCGATGTAGGGGGTCACGCTGTTGATTTCCGTCAGCGGGAAGCGGTCGCAGTGCTCCACTTTTTCTTTCTTCTTCTTGCCTTCCACGGCTTCCAGCGCGACAAAGCGCAGGGTGACGGACTCGGGCGTCGCCTCCTCAAGCGTGGCGACCAGCCGGCGTCCGCCCTTGAACTTGACGTCCACTTTCTGGCCGAGGGCCTTTTCGAACTGGGCGAACACCTTGAAAGGCCGGTCCAACCCGGCGGAAGAGACCGTCAAGGCGTAGTCTTCGACGTCCTGGTCGAAGGCCTCATGGATGGCCTTGTCCATGGCGGCGCAGTCGTCCCAGTCGACGGATCCTTCCGTTTTTTCAATGACGATTTCCAGATCGTTTTCGGCACTGAGGACCACTTCCACCAGGAAACAGCCCCTTGCTGCAGCGGCCTCCCGGGCCACGCGGATAACTTGTTCTTTGTCCATATTCCTATAAACAAAAGATAGGGGACCGCCGTCCTCTATCTCGTTCACGGGTGCAAAGATAGTAAAAATTATATTTTTCACAAAAAAAGTCAGTATCTTTGTGCTCCAGTTTTGACAATTATTATGAACAGAAAAGTACTTCTTATGATTCTGGACGGCTGGGGAGAAGGCCGTCACGATTATTCCAACGCCATCTATACCCAGGGAACGCCGAACATCGACGCGCTCCGTGCGCGCTATCCCTTCGGCCATCTCCAGGCCTCGGGCGAGTTCGTCGGCCTGCCGGACGGCCAGATGGGCAATTCCGAGGTCGGCCACATGAACCTTGGCGCCGGAAGGATCGTCTACCAGGATCTCGTCAAGATCAATATCGCCTGTCGCGAACATAAACTCCTCGAAAACAAGGAGATCCGCGCCTGCCTGGACTATGTCAAGGCTTCCGGCAAGAAACTCCACCTGATGGGCCTGACCTCCCATGGCGGTGTCCACAGTTCCCTGGACCATGTCTACGAACTGCTGCGCGTCGCCGCCGCCGAGGGCCTGTCGAAGGTCTATGTCCATGCCTTCATGGACGGCCGCGACACCGACCCGCGCAGCGGCCTGGGCTTTGTCGAGGAGCTGGAGCAGAAGATGGCCGAGTCCACCGGAAAGGTCGCGTCGGTCTGCGGCCGTTTCTATGCGATGGACCGTGACAAGCGCTGGAACCGGGTCAAAGAGGCCTACGACCTGCTTCTGGAAGGGAAAGGCGCCGCGTTTACGAGCGCGACGGAGGGCATCAAAGCTTCCTACGAGGCCGAGGTGACCGACGAGTTCATCAAACCCATCGTCGTGACGGACGCCTCCGGCGCCCCGCTGGCCAAGATCGAAGAAGGCGACGCCGTCATCTTCTACAATTTCCGCAACGACCGCGCCCGCGAGCTGACCACCGTGCTCACGCAGAAGGACATGCCGGAAGAGGGGATGCACACCCTTCCGCTCTACTACTGCTGCCTGACCCCGTACGACGCCTCCTTCACCGGTGTCCACATCCTCTTCGACAAGGAACTGGTCCAGGACACCCTCGGTGAAACCGTTGCCAAGGCCGGACGGCGCCAGCTTCGCATCGCCGAGACCGAAAAGTATGCCCATGTCACCTTCTTCTTCAACGGTGGCCGCGAGACGCAGTTCGAGAACGAGGACCGCATCCTGGTGAACTCCCCGAAAGTCCCGACCTATGACCTCCTGCCGCAGATGAGTGCGCCCGAGGTGGCCGAGAAGCTGATCGATGTCATCCGCAGCGGGAAGGAGGATATGATCATCCTGAACTTCGCCAACGGAGACATGGTGGGCCATACCGGGGTCTACACCTCCGTCACCCAGGCCGTTGCCTGTATCGACCGGCTTGTCGGACGTGTCGTCGATGAGGCCATTGCCCAGGACTATGTGGTCCTTCTGACCGCCGACCACGGCAATGCCGACTTTGAGGTCAACCCCGACGGAAGCCCCAACACCGCCCACTCCTTGAATACGGTCCAGTTCGTCGTCATCAATGCCGGCGACGCCGTGAAGACCGTCAAGGACGGCGCCCTGTGTAACGTCGCCCCGACCATCCTCAAGCTCATGGGCATCCCCCAGCCCGCCGCCATGACCGCCGAGCCGCTGATCTAAACCCCTCCAGGTACGGCTTCCTCCCGTCGGGCGGTCGCCTGTGGGCAGGGGCCTCGGCTGGTACGCCCCTTCGGGGCTATCCTTCCCACTGCGCTTCGCTTGTGGGCCCCTCCCTCTAACACGGCCGAGGGTGGCCATGCCATCCTCGGCCCCTGCCTCTCCGGCTCCCATGCCCTCCGTGCCGTCCATTGGCGTTTTTGTAACATGTTGAATTGCAATAACTTACAAAACGCATCATGGAAAACCCTCCGTTTTTCGTCGCCACTGCCCATCGACTGTTTTGCAAGGTATTGAATAGCAGTAGTTTACAAAGATGCTGATGGACACCCAGTAGCCCCACATCCCCTTCTGCAAGTCCACACGAGGTGTGAAATGGAAACGAATGGCTATCAGTGCTTTATGCAATTTAACCTCTGCTTTATGCTGAGGTTGAAAGTCGTTATCTCCTGTTGCCCAATTGCTTCCATTTTACGGCCTCGGTGACACGTGCGCCATTTCCTCCACCGCCGGCATCAATTATCTCAAAGCCCCCGTCATTTCGATCCTGTGCTGCCCCTTGCCAATCGAAATCTACGCCCCCATGGCTATACTGTCAGCTGGGAACTGCGGGGTGCTCCTCGATATGCTTCGGGGTGGTCCCTGATATGTTCGGGGGGTAGTTTTCGATATGCTCCAGGGGTGGTCCCTGATATGTTCGGGGGTAGTTTTCGATATGCTTCGGGGTGGTCCCTGACATGTTCGGGGGAGGCTGGGCGAGGTGGATGAGGTCCCAGGAAGAGTGGGGAAGGGTTGCTGAGGTACCATGACGTATCGGAAGGCGGCGGAAGCAGCAGGGCACCGGAAGCAGCTGGGATTGGGGAAAGTCCCACGGGTGAATGGGGAAGGTCGAATTTGAGGGTTGAGACCTTCCCCGGTCAATGGGCATCAGAGGGTACTGTCGTGGCATTTTAATGGGGAAGGTCTCGACCACGAAAGTTGACCTTCCCCAAATGGTGCTGGGACCTTCCCCAAGTCTTAGCTAAACCTTATCTGCTGCGCCCGAGAGGCCAACCACCCCTCGGGCTGGGCAGGTCTAAATGAAGATGTACTTGCAGACAAACAGTGCCGCAAGGATCCACATGGTGATCGAAATATCCTTGAACTTGCCGGCGACAGCGTGGCAGAGCACATAGGAAATCACGCCGAGAAGAATACCGTCGGAAATGCTGTAGGCAAGAGGCATCATGATAAGGGTGACAAAGGCGGGAATAGCCTTGCAGTAGTCTTCCCAGTGGATGTTCTTGACGGAGCCCATCATCATCACACCCACGATAATCAGCGCAGGAGCTGTAGCGGCGCCGGGGATAGCCAGGAAAATCGGGCTGAAGAAGAGCGCGAGGACAAAGAAAACAGCCGTAGAGAAAGCTGTAAGGCCGGTTCGTCCGCCTTCCCCGACACCGGAGGCGCTTTCCACATAAGTCGTGGTGGTAGAGGTACCGAAGCAGGCACCGGCTACGGTCGCGATGGAGTCGGCGAGGAACATCTTCTCCACGCCGGGAATCTCGTCGCCGCCCTTCTGGATGAGTCCGGAACTCTGATGAACACCGATGATGGTCCCCATGGTGTCGAACATGTCGATGAACAGGAAGGTGAAGACCACGGCGAGCATGTCCCAGCTGAGGATGCTGGCCCATTCAAATTTGCAGAAGATCGGGCTGATGCTGTCCGGAAGGGAGATTAGCTTTACATTGCCGGCCTCATTGCGGATCAGCTGGGTTACAGCTTCGCCAGAGGCGGGGTCCTTGATGAAAAGGCCGATGACTGCGGTGACAAGGATGCCCCAGAGCATTCCGCCGCGCACCTTTGCCATCACCAGACCTGCGGTGATGAAAAGGCCGATGATGCCGACCAGCGCCTTCCCGTGCGTAATGTCACCGAGGCTGACGAGGGTTGCAGGGTTGTCAGCGATGATGCCGGCGTTTTGCATGCCGATGAAGGCGATGAACAAGCCGATTCCCGCGCCGATGGCCTTTTTAAGCGTGCCCGGGATGGCATTGATCAGCCAGGTGCGGACCTTGGTCAGCGTGAGGATGATAAAGAGGAGACCTTCGATGAAAACGGCCGTCAGGGCGAATTGCCAGCTATGGCCCATTCCGATGCAGACCGTGAATACGAAGAAGGCGTTGAGGCCCATACCAGGGGCAAGGGCGAAGGGTTTCTTGGCATAGAGCGCCATCACAAGGGTACCGACGATAGCGGCAAGGGCGGTAGCGGTAAACACGGCGCCGCCCGGCATGTCAAGGGCTGAGAAGATCCCCGGATTGACGGCGAGGATGTACGCCATCGTGAGGAAGGTCGTCAGACCGGCGAGGATCTCCGTACGAACTGAGTGCTTTGTGCTGTCGAAACCGAAGCACTTCGAAAGAATATTAGCCATAATTGTAACTCCTTATTTTAGAAGACCCATTTTGTACCGACACAGGGACGGGCGTAGAAACCGTCGTAACCGGCAAAGTTCAGGGAAAGTTCGACCTCACCGCCGATGTGGAAGTTCGGGCATCCGAACCATTTTCCGACATTGTACCAGATCTGGGGCTCGGAGATGAAGACCACCTTGCGGTCGGCCTTCTCCTTGTAAGCGGCGTCGGTCGGGAGCAGGAAGCACTCGTTGAAGTTGAAGACGTTCTCTCCCCAGACATCGGCGAAGCCGCTGAAGCGGAGGCCTTCGACACCGAACAGATCCTGCATGCCCCATACGAAGGTGAACTGGACGGGGATGTCGCTGGAAGCGATGTTTTTGCTGAAAGTCTTGTACAGGAGTTTGAAATTGAAGGTATTCTTGAAATCCTGGCTGTGGAGGAAATAGTCGATACCGAAGAGGAAATTCTGATTTACGCCGATCAGTCCGTTGTACTCAACCTGCAGGCTGAAATTACCCAGGACCGGGACATTCTGCCAGAAATTCAGGCAGCGGGCAATTTCCATGTAGGAGCCGCTGGGAGCCTGGTTGACACCGTCTGCATCCTTCGCGTTGAAGTCGTAGTCAATGAAGAAGAATGTGTTCCCCCAGTTGTCTCCGTAGAAACCTTCCAGGGTCGTGGTGAAGTGATTTCGGTTCTTGCCAAAATCATAGAACGTTTGGAGATTGGTCTGCGCCTGGGCGGCCTGGCCGAGGGCAAGCGTTGCAAAGGCAACGGCGAAAAAGAATTTTTTGGACATAAAACGTAGTTTATGAAACGGTTATAAAAAAGTCACCCGGCCACTCGGCCGGGTGCGGGTTTACTTTCTGAGCGAAGGGTTGATTTCGAAGTCGACGGCTTTGTCGCCATTGGGATTGGCCCCGAATTCATAGTCCTTGCCGGGGAGGATGGCGTTGAGGATGACGCCCGTGAGGGCTGCGACCGCCAGGCCGCTCAGCGAGGTGAAGCCCAGCGAGATGGCGTCGTTCGCGCCGTACTTGATGCCGATGGCGAGAACGAGGATCAGCGCGGCGATGATCACATTGCGGCTCTTGGTGAAGTCTACCTGGTTCTCCACGACATTGCGGACACCGACGGCGGAAATCATACCGTAGAGGACCAGCGAGACGCCGCCGATGGTCGCGGCAGGCATACAGTTGATCAGGGCGGAGAACTTCGGGCAGAAGCTCAGGATGATGGCGAAGACGGCGGCGATGCGGATGACGCGGGGGTCATAGACCTTCGTCAGGTTCAGCACACCGGTGTTCTCACCGTAGGTCGTATTGGCCGGGGCGCCGAACAGGGACGCCAGGGCGGTGGCCAGTCCGTCGCCCATCAGGGTGCGGTGGAGGCCCGGTTCTTCGAGGTAATTGATGCCGGTTGTGGAGGAAATGGCGCACATGTCACCGATATGCTCCATCATTGTGGCAAGCGAAATCGGAACGATGGCGATGATGGCGGAGACCATCAGCCCCCAGTTCGGATCCTTGAACACGTGGAAGGCGGTGTTTTCCCACTGGAAGGGAACGCCGACCCAGGCGGCCTGCTTGACGGCGGAGAAGTCGCAGAGTCCGAAGCAGGCGGCGACGATGTAGGAGCCGAGCACGCCGAGCAGGATCGGGATGATCTTGATCATGCCCTTTCCCCAGATGTTACATACTATAATAATAGCAATCGCGAGCAGCGCGATCCACCAGTTCTGGTTGCAGTTGCCGATGGCCGAGCCTGAGAGGGTCAGACCGATGGCGATGATGATGGGCCCGGTCACAATCGGAGGGAAGAAACGCATCACCTTCTTGGCGCCGAAGGCGGCGAAGAGTCCCGCCAGGATGAAATAAATAATGCCTGCCGAGAAAACTCCGATGCAGGCATAAGGTAAAGATTCCGCGGCGCTGAGCCCTTGCGCGTCTCCCATCGAGACGACGGCGGCATATCCGCCGAGGAACGCAAAGGACGAGCCGAGGAAGGCCGGCACCTTCATTTTGGTGAGGAAATGAAAAATGAGCGTTCCGAGACCCGCAAACAGGAGGGTGGCGCTCATCGACAGTCCGGTAATCACCGGGACCAGGACCGTGGCTCCGAACATGGCGAACATGTGCTGGAGACCGAGGGTAAGCATCTTTCCGCGGCCTAACTCGCGGGCATCATAGATTGCTTTGTTAAGATTCGTCATTATATCTGTTGTTAAAGGTTTGTCCTTCCTTACAGTCGAAATGACCATACAAAGATAGGATTTTTTTTGATACGGAACAAAAAAGAATTAACTTTGATACGGTAACCGAAATAAAAAGAATAATCCAGTGAAATTCAAGTCTCTTCTTCTCTTGATACCGGCTATATGGATGATGATAGCCTGTACGTCTTCACCCTCCATCCTCAAAACGAAGGTTCCGCCTCGTCCTGCCGGCCAGGAGAATGTCATCGGCCTGACGGCTCCTGCGATGGACACGGTTCGTCTGGGGGTGGTCGGGCTCGGTATGCGCGGCAGCCATGCGGTGGACCGCCTGTCCTACGTCCCGGGTGCCAAGATCACGGCGGTCTGCGACATCGAGCCGGACCGCACCGAACGCGCCTGCCGGATTCTGGCCTCCCATGGGAAAGCTGCGCCGCAGTGTTATTCCGGTGAAGAGGAGTCCTGGAAAGGGCTCTGCGAGCAGGAGGACGTGGACCTGGTCTATATCGTGACCGACTGGGTCCATCATGCCCCGATTGCACTCTATGCCATGGAGCATGGCAAGCATGCGGCCATCGAGGTGCCCGCCGCCCTGGACATGGACGAAATCTGGGCCCTCATCAATATGTCTGAGCGCACGCGCAAGCACTGCATGATGCTTGAGAACTGCGTCTATGACTTCTTCGAACTGAAGACCCTGGAAATGGCCAGGCAGGGTCTGTTCGGGGAGATTATCCATGGCGAAGGCGCCTACCAGCACAATCTGGACCCCTTCTGGGATAAGTACTGGCACAACTGGCGGATGGTCTACAACCGGGACCATCGCGGCGACGTTTACCCGACCCACGGGATCGGCCCGGTCTGCCAGGCACTGAACATCCATCGCGGCGACCGTATGAAGACCCTGGTGTCCATGGACACGAAGCCTTTCAACGGGGCTACGATCATGAAGCGGCACACCGGAGAGGAATCGACGCCGTTCAAGAACGGGGACCAGACCTGCACCCTGATTTCCACCGAGAAAGGAAAGACCCTGCTCATCGAGCACGACGTCATGACCCCGCGTCCCTACAGCCGGATGTACCAGCTGGTCGGAACGAAAGGTTATGCGTCCAAGTATCCCGTCAGGCAGTACTGTCTCGGCGAAGCGTTGGACGGCCCGGTTGACGCGGCGACCATCGTGGACGAGAAAGTCTATATGTGGGATGAGCTGGGAGCGCTCCAGAGCCAGTACCAGAGTCCGATTCTGACCCCCGAACTGGAACAGCTGGCCCGCGAGGTCGGCGGCCACGGCGGCATGGACTTTATCATGGATTACCGGCTGATCTACTGCCTGCGCCATGGCCTTCCGCTGGATATGGATGTGTACGACCTCGCCGAATGGTGCTGTGTCGCCCCTCTTTCCGCCCTTTCGCTTGAAAATGGCAATATGCCGGTCGAGGTGCCTGATTTCACCCGCGGCGCCTGGGACCAGGTGGACGGATTCTCCTACGCTTTGGCGGAGTAGACCGTCCCGGCGACGGCTTCCAGCCAGAGGGCATCGGTCAGATCGAACGTGCCAAGGTCGGTACTGTCGATATCCAGAACGGCCCTGACCTCATTTCCATCACGCAGCGGAACGACGATTTCGCTGCGTGATGCGTTTGAACAGGCGATGTGTCCCGGGAACTGCTCCACATCGGGAACGACGATGGTCTCGCCTCGCTCCCAGGCCGTTCCGCAGACTCCTTTCCCATAGCCGATCCGCTGGCAGGCCGGTGTTCCCTGGAAGGGGCCGAGGACGAGCTGTTCCCCGTCTACGCGGTAGAATCCGACCCAGAACCATCCGGTCCGCTCCCGGATCAGGGAGGCGGCGTTGGCCATCCGGGCCACCGGATCGGTCTCGTCCCCGAGAAGATACCGCAGGTCCTGCAGCAGGCGGACATAGGTGAACGTCTTCAGCGGAATGTGGCAGTATCCGCCTGGATTCTTCCGTAGATAGTCCTGGTGAGCTTCATGGGCGGGGAAGAAATTCTGAAGCGGCCCGCACTCGGTGACAGGACGTCCCCCCAGGCGTTTTTCCACCCGCGAGAAAGCCGCTTCAATCTCCGGAAGATCTGCTTCGGAGGTATAGTAAATTCCTGTCCGGTAGCGCGTTCCTGCGTCGCCGCCCTGCCGGTTGAGGCTGAAGGGGTCGATGGAGCGGAAAAAGCACGCGAGCAGGAAGTCCAGGTTCACGACGGAGGGATTGTAGCGGACCCGGACCGTCTCTGCGAACCCCGTCGTATCCGTATACACTTCTTCATAGGTAGGTGAGTCGGTGTGTCCGTTGGCAAAGCCAACCTCGGTTTCCCGCACCCCGTCGACGAGCGAGAAAAGATGCTGCGTTCCCCAGTAGCAGCCTCCTGAGAGGTAGATTTCTTTTGTCATGGGGACAAATGTAGGAAAATAATCCCGAATATGGTTTATGTAGAGACATAAATGCTTGTATTGTTACCGGATAATTTGTACTTTTGCGATGTCTCTGGTTCTCCATCCACGATCAAATGGAACTGTTATTAATTATGTTGTTATGGGAATAGTGCGGTTAAGAGTACAAACAGTTCCGGCGACGGATCCGGTTACCCTATTGGAACACACGGCTTATACGGTCATCCTGCAGGATGGTGGTGGGTTGAAGTGTGCTCCAGGGTGGACTTTACGGGATGCGATTGAAACCTTCTGTGAATGGTTTCATATCGGACGTGAACGTGTTGGTGTTCTTCGTCCATTTGTCCCGCAAAGGTAAAAAACACAATGAAAGAATTAATCAAAATTTGGAAACTAGCAACGAATTCGCTACTTTTGTCTCACGGTTTAAATAAGCGCTAATATGAAGGTCAGTGAGTTGAAGCGCTTGCTTAAATCATATGGTTTTCTCCTCTAAATCAGGCTCGTGTACGTGTCCCGCGGCATCAGTCTCAGGAGGTCCCCGTCGGTACATTGAGAAGCATCCTGAAGCAGGTCGGTATTCAATAGTTAATGGGTTATGAAGATTGTTGCAATCATTGAGAAAGGTTCGGATGGGTTTTACTCGATTCATTCGGATGATCACCTTGGCAATAGTTTCTTTGGCGGTTTTGGCCATTCTGTGTCCGAGGCAAAAGAAGATTTCCGGACGAGTATCGCAGAGGCTGTCCAGGAGCAGATTTTAGATGGACGTCCTGCTCCGGATATGTCAGAAATGGAAGTCGAATACCACTATGACATTCCCTCATTCTTTAATTTCTTCGATTATTTTAATGTGAGTAAATTCGCTGAGTATGCCGGCATTAATGAAAGCAAAATGCGCGCATACAAGAGCGGCGCCTCCTATCCTGGCGAAAAGACCATGGGCAAGATATCCAAGGCAGTGAAATCCATCACCGCAGAATTGTTGGCCGCCGTGTTATAACTTTCTTTCTTCGAGTCCCGATTTATTCGTACATTTGCATTACCCCTTCGGTACGCTAATAGTTAATGAAATTGTCAGAATGATGATATTGAATGTATGGAATCGACGCGTGCAGGTGTTGTTCCTGCTCTGTCTGCTGGTGTGTGGCGGCGTGTTTTCCTGTACCGAAAAAGCGAACGCCACGGTTCCGGTAGCAGAAAACAACGAAAAGCCCAAGGAGTATGACCTTTACCTGCTGATCGGGCAGTCGAACATGGCCGGCCGCGGAAAGATGCTGCCTTCGGACGAGACGGCTCTCATCGATGGCGTCTGGCTGCTGAATGCCGACGACGAGCCGGAACCGGCCGTTTCGCCGCTGAACAAATATTCCACGATTCGGAAAGAACTGTCCATGCAGCAGATTTGTCCCGGGAATGGGTTCTCGGCCCTGGTCCATCAAGTCACGGGGCGCAAGATCCTTCTGGTAGTGAATGCGCGTGGCGGTTCGGCACTGGATGAATGGGCCCCGGGGAGCCAGTATCTGAACGAGGCCCTCCGCCGGACGAAGGCTGCACAGGAGTACGGCACCCTGAAAGCGGTTCTCTGGCACCAGGGAGAAAGCGACCAGAGCAAGGCAGCGACGTATCTGTCCCGTCTTTCGGCGATGGTCGCGGCGCTTCGCACCGAGGTAGGCGATGTCCCGTTCATCGCCGGAGAAATCGCCAAGTGGAGAACGAGCGGGGAAGCGCTGAATGCGGAGATTCGGCGAATCTCAGAAGTGATTCCCGCCAGCGGCTGGGTCTCCAGTGAGGGGCTGACACCCTTGATTGACACATCGGACCCCCATTTTGACCGTGACAGCCAGTTGAAACTGGGCGAGCGCTATGCTGAGCGTTATTTTGAACTGGCCGGAATACCCTATGAACCGTCCCAGGGAGGCGATACACCAGTAGAAGGCCCATCCAGTTCTGTCGGTGCCACCCTTGAGGACATTACTTTTGTCGATGGACAGTGGTAGCCTATCCCTTGATCACCTCCCGGTAAAACTGACATAAATACTTGTATTGTTACCGGATAATTTGTACTTTTGCAGTGTCTCTGGTTCTCCATCCACGATCAAATGGAACTGTTATTAATTATGTTGTTATGGGAAAAGTGCGGTTAAGAGTACAAACAGTTCCGGCGACGGATCCGGTCACTCTATTGGAACACACGGCTTATACGGTCATCCTGCAGGATGGTGGTGGGTTGAAGTGTGCTCCTGGGTGGACTTTACGGGATGCGATTGAAACCTTTTGTGAATGGTTTCATATCGGACGTGAACATGTTTGTGTTCTTCGTCCATTCATCCCGCAGAGGTAAGAAGAACAATGATAATATGGAGTAGCATTTGGAAATTAGCAACGAATTCGTTACTTTTGCCTCGTGATTTAAATAAGCGCGTATGAAGGTCAGTGAGTTGAAGCGTTTGCTTAAATCATACGGTTGCTATGAATTGGCTTCAGGTAAAGAACATGACGTATGGTTTTCTCCTCTAAATCAGGCTCGTGTACGTGTCCCGCGGCATCAGTCTCAGGAGGTCCCCGTCGGTACATTGAGAAGCATCCTGAAGCAGGTTGGTATTCAATAGTTAAGGAGTTATGAAGATTGTTGCAATTATTGAGAAAGGATCGGATGGTTATTTCTCGATTCATTCAGAGGATCACCTTGGAAATAGTTTCTTTGGTGGTTTTGGGAATTCGGTGGCCGAGGCAAAAGAAGATTTCCGGACGAGCATCTTTGAAGCAATCCAGGAGCAGCGCTTAGATGGACGCCCTGTGCCGGATATGTCAGAAATGGATGTCGAGTACCACTATGACATACCTTCCTTCTTTAACTTCTTCGATTATTTTAACGTGAGTAAATTCGCTGAGTACGCAGGCATTAATGAAAGCAAGATGCGCGCATACAAAAGCGGGACATCCTATCCTGGGGAAAGGACCATGGGTAAGATTTCCAAGGCTGTGAAATCGATTACTACAGAATTGTTGTCTGCCGTGTTATAGCTTGCTCTAGCCTCTGATCACCTCCCGGTAATACGGGAGGTTTTCTTTTACGACAAGGTCGATGGGCAGGAAGTGGCGCTCGTTCTTTTCTTTTGAATGGTAGAGGAGCCAGCTGATGAGACGGCGGATGGCGCTGAAGCCCTGAAGCTGCGGCCTCTGGCAGAGGAGTGCTGCGATGGAACCGTCAAGGAGGCATTCGACATTCTTCCTGGTGAGGTCAAAACCGATTAGCTGTATCTTACCGGTCAGTTGTCCCTGTTTGATGGCAGAGGCAATGACATGCCCGCGTGAATTCAGAACGATGGCGTACTGAACATCCGGATGACGATTCAGCGCGTCAAGGATGATCTCCTCGGCATCCTCCGTCTGGGGTACGATGGCCTGAACCAGTTGATTGCCGAGCCCTTGTTCTTGAAGAAAATCCATCAGTCCCTTTTCTCGTGCGAGGGTGTTGCTGGAGCGCTCTTCGCTTCGGCGTTCGCTGCGGAACAGGAGTATCGTTTTCCCCTCGTGCAGCCCGGCCATGAGCATCCTGCCGAGAAATGCTCCGCAGGAGTGCTGGTCCACGGTGTAACTTGCTACGGGATGCGCCCCTTCGATGTCGGCGTCGACGAAGACATAGGGGATGCCCTTCTTGTCCAGCTTCCGGCAGAGCGCGAGTGTCTCTTTCCGGAAGGTCGGGCCGATGATGACACCGTCGGCTTCCTGCTTCGAAATGGTATCGAATACACTTCGGCAGGACTTCTCATCGAACTGGTCGTATGGGAAATAATCCGGCAGGATCTGGATGTCGGAGTATTCTTCCAGCGCCTCGTGGATACCGGCTGAAACCGAGGCCCAATACTCTCCCTCGCCTGCGAGGGGCGTCGTGACAATAAAGTGGTAGCCTCTTTTCAGGGAGACGGCCGACGTGTGGATGTTGAACTTGTAGCCGACTTTGTTCAGCACGGCCTCAACAGCCTGGCGCTTGGCTTCGGATACATTACCCCGGCTGTGAAGAATCCGGTCCACGGTACCGGCCGATACGCCAGCCATCGCTGCGATTTCCTTTATTTTTACCTGCTTTGCCATTGAGCGCAAAGTTCGTAATTTTTTCGCGTAAATCCTTGGCTTTTTCATGGATTTTCCATATTTTTGTGTTCGTGCACAAAAGCAATTTTACTTTATGGATAATCTATTTGACATCAAAGGAAAAGTGGTCGTGATGACCGGTGCCTGCGGGGTGCTGGGGGAGACCATCGTTAAGTATTTTGCGGCCCAGGGCGCGCGGGTCGTGCTGCTCGATCTGGAGCGTACCGCCGAAAAGGGAAACGCTATCGTCTCGGATATCAAGGCCGCCGGGGGAGAGGCTATCTTCCTTCCGACCAACGTGCTGGACGAGGCGGTCCTGGAGGAGAACCGCCAGGCGATCGAGAAGGCCTGGGGAGGCATCGACATCCTCCTGAATGCCGCCGGAGGCAATATGGGCCCGGCCAATGTGGCGCCGGACCAGACGATTTTCGACCTGGATATCGACGCGACCAAGCGCGTGGTCGAACTGAATGTTTTCGGAACCATCATTCCGACCAAGGTCTTCGCCAAGAGCATGGTGGCGAAGAAGAAGGGCTCGATCATCAATTTCTGCTCCATGTCCTCTTTCCGCCCGCTGACCCGCGTGGCGGGGTATGGCGTGGCGAAGTCCGGCATGGCCAGCTGGACGCAGTGGCTTGCCGGTGAACTGGCTACCAAGTTCGGCGAGGGTCTTCGGGTCAATGCGATTGCCCCGGGCTTCCTCTTGACGAACCAGAACCGCAGCCTGCTGACGAACCCCGACGGTTCGCTGACCGACCGTTCGCACAAGATCCTGGGCCATACGCCTTTCGGACGCTTCCTGGAGCCGGACGAGCTGGTCGGTGCCCTCCATTATCTTGCCTCGGATGCCTCCAAGGGTGTCACCGGCACCATCGTCGCCGTGGACGGCGGCTTCAACGCTTTTACGATTTAGCCTATGTACTTGATGAAACAAAGCTGGAGATGGTATGGTCCCCAGGACCCCGTCCCCCTGAAGTATATCCGCCAGGCCGGCGTGACCGATATTGTCACGGCCCTTCACCATGTCCCCAACGGAGAAGTATGGACCGTTGAGGAGATCGAGAAACGCAAGGCCCAGTGCGCCGCGGAAGGCATGGTCTGGAGCGTCGTAGAGTCCGTTCCGGTCCATGAGCACATCAAAACCCGGGAAGGGGAGTACCTCCGCTATATCGAGAATTACAAGCAGACCATCCGGAATCTCGCCGCCTGCGGGATCCATGTCATCACCTACAATTTCATGCCGGTGCTGGACTGGACCCGGACGGATCTGGCGTTTGAAATGCCGGACGGGAGCCGCGCCCTCCGCTTTGAAAAGGACGCGTTCCTGGCCTTCGACCTCTGCATCCTCAAGCGCCCCGGTGCGCGAGACGAATACAGCCCCGAGGAGATTGCACGCGGCGAAAAGCGCTTCGCATCCATGTCTCCGGAGGAAATCGCCCTTGTCACCCGCAACATGATTGCGGGCCTTCCGGGCAGTGAAGAGAGCTTTACGCTGGAGAATTTCCAGCAGGCGCTCGACCGTTACAAAGGCATTGATGCGGAGACACTTCGCGCCAATCTCATCTTCTTCCTCCAGCAGGTCTGCCCCGTGTGTGACGAGGTGGGCTCCCGCATGGTCATCCATCCCGACGACCCGCCGTATCCCATCCTGGGGCTTCCGCGCATCCTCTCTACGGCAGAGGATTTCCGCAGGCTTGTGGCCGCGGTCCCGAACCCCTCCAACGGACTGAATCTCTGCACCGGTTCCTTCGGTGTCAGGGCGGACAACGACCTCCCTGCGATGATGCGGGAATTCGGCGACCGCGTGGACTTTGTCCATCTTCGCAGCACCAAACGGGACGCCGAAGGCAACTTCTACGAAGCCAACCTCCTGGAAGGGGATGTCCCTGTGTATGAAATGATGAAAGCGGTGCTGGAAGTGGAGCAGCGCCGTCACTTCCGCATCTATCTGCGTCCGGACCATGGACACCAGATGTGCGACGATCTCCAGAAAAAATCCAACCCCGGCTACTCCTGCTACGGCCGTCTGCGCTCCCTCGCCGAGCTCCGTGGCATCGAGCACGCCATCGCCCAGACCCTCTAAGAGATGAAACGTTTTCTGCTCGCCCTCGCCCTGAGTTTCGTGGGACTGACCCTGTCGGCCACGGATACCCTCCTGTCCCAGTGGCAGTTCTCCCTGGACGGAAAGAACTGGGAAAGCGTCTGTGTGCCGCATTCCTACAATGCCGTCGACGGGCATTCGGCCGCCTATTACCGCGGCCCGGGCATCTATCGTACCACGGTGAATCTCCGTACGGACCGTTCGCAGTTCCTTCTTTTCGAGGGAGCGGCCCAGGCGGCGAAAGTCTATGTCAACGGGGCCCTTGCGCTCGCGCACAAGGGCGGCTACACGCCTTTTGTCGTGCCGCTGGACAAGGTGCTCAAGGGGGAGAACGCCATTGACGTCGTCTGTGACAATACCATGGACCTGGAGATGATCCCGATCTCGTCGGACTTCAACAAGAACGGTGGACTGCATTATCCCGTCCACCTGCTGGAATTTGACGGGGTGTATTTCGATCCGGTGAAATTCGGCCCCCAGCGCTTCCACCTGACGCAGAAACTCGTGACGGATGCGAGGGTGAAGGCCCTCGTCCAGGCGAAAGTCTGCAACGATGCCCGGGGGGAGAAAAAAGTCAATGTCGCTTGGACGCTGAAAAATGCGGAAGGGAAGACGGTGTGGAAACAGACCAGCCTCGTGGCCCTGCCCGGCGGGGCCCGGCAGCTCCTGACGGAGGAGATCCAGCTGAACGGACCGCATCTGTGGAACGGGGTGAAAGATCCTTACCTCTACACGCTGGAAATCCAGGTCGGCAAGGATAAAATCGTCTCGGAAGTGGGCTTCCGCTACTTCAGCATCGACCGGGACAAGGGCTTCTCGCTCAACGGGCGGCCGTATCCGCTGCGCGGGGTGTCGATGCACCAGGACCAGGACGGCAAGGCGACGGCCCTGACCCATGAGGATATCGAGTCGGATTATGCCATCGTCAAGGAACTGGGCTGCAATTTCCTGCGTCTGGCCCATTATCCCCACAACGAGCATGCTTTCCGGCTCTGCGACCGCATGGGCATCATCGTCCAGACCGAAATTCCCTGGGTCAACGTCTGCGGGGTAAACGCGACGCTCGCCTATTTCGAGAACATCCATTCCCAGATGGAGGAGATGATCACCAGCCTCTACAACCATCCTTCCATCGTTTTCTGGGGCATGTGGAACGAACTGGACAACTGGGGAAACAAAGAGGAATTCCAGGGCAAACTGGACGAACGCCGGGTGGTGGACGAGACCGCCCGCCTGTACGACGCGGCCAAAGACCTGGACCGGACCCGCTATGTCGGCCTGACGGACTGCAGCATCTTCAAACGGGATTTCTATACGGAGCTCAAGGCGGACTATTATTCGGAGAACAAATACTTCGGCTGGTACACGACCTATGGGGATTTTTCGGGCCTCACGCCCATGATGAAATGGATCCATGACAACATGGGGCCCTCCAATATTTCCGAATACGGGGTAGGATGCAATCCTTTCTGCCATACGTGGAAGGAGGAAGACATCCGGCGCTACAAAGATGACCGGCGCCATCCCGAAGAATATGCCAACCGCTCCCATGAGGCCCATGTGCGGCAGATCGTGGCGATGCCCTGGCTGAATTTCACGTCGCTGTGGATCCTGTTCGACTTCCCGGTCGCGGACCGCAAGGAAGGCTTCGTGGACTCAGAGGACGGGGTGAACTATGTGGAGAACCCCGAGCGCATGTATATGAATGACAAAGGGCTGGTGACCCGGGACCGCAAGACGAAGAAGGATAGCTTCTATCTCTACAAGTCCTGGTGGAACCATGACGTGGAGACGGTCTATATCAGTGGCCGGCGCCTTTTGAAGCGCCCCGCCGGATCGACCTTCGACCTGACGGTCTATTCCAACGCCCCCCGGCTGACCTTGTACCGAAACGGCGTAGAAGTGGCCTGTAAGGAGAATTCCGGTGAGATTACCGGCGTCATCTGGCGTTTCCCGGGCCTTCAGATGGGCGCTGAGCCGACCAGTTTCCGGGTCCAGTCGGACAAGGGGACGGTCGACGAGGTCGTTTTCCAGCCCATCTATGGTCTCTGAACTGATTGACAAATATCTGTGGCTGGTCCAGACTTTCGTGGATGCGGGGTCGGCGGGGCTGAGTTACGCGCAGCTGGAGCGCCGCTGGTGTTCCCGCTATGGGACCGAGACATATCCGCGCCGCTCGTTCAACAACCACCGGGACGGCATTGCAGAGGTCTTTGGGATTGAAATCACTTGCGACCGTTCGACGAACCGCTATTTCATCGATGCGGGGGAGAGTGCCGTGGACAAGCGCCAGAGCGTGCAGTGGCTGGTCAATACGTTCACGGTCAACAACCTGCTGACCCTCGGCAAGGAGCGGCTCTCGGGGCGGGTGTCGGTGGAGGACATCCCTTCCGGCCACCGATGGCTGACCGCCGTGATGCAGGCGATGCTCCAGGACCGCGTGCTGGAAATCCATTACCGGAAGTATCTCAGCGAGGGAACTGACTTCCGCCATGTCCATCCTTATGCGGTCAAGGAATTCGCGAAGCGCTGGTATGTGGTCGGTTTCAACGAGGAGGCCGGAGCGGTCCGGGTCTATGCCATGGACCGTATCCTGGAGCTGAAAGAGAGCGGGACACGCTTTACGGTTCCGAAAGACTTTGATGTGGACCGCCTCTTCGCCGACAGTTATGGCATCTATCCGCCGGAAGGCGAAAAGCCGGTTCTCGTGCGGCTGAAGGCTACCCGAAGAGAGGCAGCCTATCTGAAGGACCTGCCGCTGCATCCCTCCCAGATTGTGGAAAGGGAGGAGGGAGAGGATGTCTATCTCGCCCTGAGGCTGATTCCGAATCCGAACTTTATCATGGAACTTTGCCGTCATGGCGCCGCCCTGGAAGTCCTCTCGCCCCAGTCTTTGCGGGAGGAGGTCGCCGCCGCGCTGGAGCAGGCGCTGAAGCTATATTGCGGAAAATGATTATCTTTGTGGATTATGAAAGCTAAATCCATCCTTTTGGCCCTGTCCGCCATGGCGGTCATCGCCTGTAACACGCCGGAAATGAAACCGCAGAAAGATTATATCGGACCGTCCGATCTCCAGATTACGGACGGGCACATGACGCCGGAAGTGCTCCTTTCACTGGGGCGTCTTTCCGACCCGCAGCTTTCCCCGGACGGGAAAACCATCCTCTATGGCGTTTCCTACACGGATATCGCCGCCAACCGCAGTGTGCGGAACCTGTACACGATTCCCGTCGGCGGCGGCACTCCGATCCCGCTGACCCTGGACGGAAAGAGCATCTCCAACGCCCGCTGGTCTCCGGACGGCCGTGAAATCTGGTTCCTGCAGGGCGGCCAGATCTACAAGGCGCCCTTTGTCAAGGGGCGGCTGGGCAAACGCGTGAAAATGAGTGAGGTGGAGGCGGGCATTGAGGAATTTGCCCTCAGCCCCGACGGCTCCCAGCTGATCTATGTCTCTTCTGTCCACAGCGCCGTGGAAGTCCCTTCCGACACCGACCCCGCCCTGGACAAGGCCGAGGCCTACGCGACCGAAGACTTGATGTACCGCCACTGGGACCACTGGGTGACCGAAATCAACCATAGTTTTGTGGCAACGACCGGAAACGGCGTGATCAAGGACGGCCTGGACATCCTGGGAGGAGCCGATGTCCTGTACCAGCTTCCGAATGGTCCTTTCGGCGGCATCGAACAGCTCTGCTGGAGTCCGGACGGCCGCTATATCGCCTATTCCTGCAAGAAACTCACCGGGAAGGAATATGCCTTCTCCACGGATACGGAAATCTATCTCTTCTGCCCCCTGACCGGCGAAACCACCCAGGTGACCCTCGGCGGCGGTTATGACACGAACCCGGTCTGGAGCCCGGACGGAAAGCGTCTCGCCTGGCTCTCGATGGAACGCGACGGCTACGAGGCCGACAAGGTCCGTCTGCTGGTCGCCGATGTGGTGTATCCGGAAGAAGGGGAGGGACAGAGCGCCAACCCTTCGGTGGAGAACATCGTGGACCTGACCTCCGATTTCCCCTACAATGCCGACGGCCCCGTCTGGGCGGCTGACAGCCGGTCCATCTATTTCAATGCGCTGGCAGAAGGAATCCAGGGGATTTTCAATATCATCGCAGACAGGGAGACCGCGCTTTTCCGCCTGACAGCCGACAACCTCTGGTTCGATTTCGGCTCTCCTTTCGCCGTCCTGCAGGACGGGACGATGCTGACGACCTATTGCAGCATGGACTTCCCCACGGAACTGGTCTCCGTCAACGACAATGCCGTCGTCCAGCTGACCTTCGAGAACGAGCACCTGCTCTCCCAGCTGGACAAGCACCAGACCGAGGCCCGCATGGTCAAGACGGTGGACGGACAGGACATGCTGACCTGGGTGCTCTTCCCGCCGAAGTTTGATCCGACCGAGACCTATCCGGCCATCGAAATCACGCTGGGCGGCCCGCAGGGGACCCTGTCCCAGGGCTGGTCCTATCGTTGGAACTATCTCTTGATGGCCCATCAGGGCTATGTGGTTGTCCTGCCGAACCGGCGGGGAACCACGGCCTTCGGCCAGAGCTGGTGCGAGCAGATTTCCGGCGACTACATCGGTCTCAACATGCAGGATTACCTGAGCGCCGCCAGGATGATCAAACAGGAGCCCTATATCAGCGGCGTAGCGGCCTGCGGCGCGTCCTATGGCGGCTACAGCGTCTATTACCTCGCTGGCATCCACGGGGATGTCTACGACTGCTTCATCGCCCATGCCGGCATCTTCAACGAGGAGCACATGTACATGACCACCGAGGAGATGTGGTTCCCGAACTGGGACAACGGCGGGCTGCATGAATATGCCTATACACCCGGAGAGACTGGCCCGCTGGGCGACGGCGAGACCTTCGGCGGCATCCGCCAGGGCGGTTCTCCCTGGTCTTCTGCCCCCAAGGCCGTGCGCCACTATGCCAACTCGCCGCACAAGCTGGTCCAGGCCTGGCATACGCCGATTCTCTGCATCCATGGCGGATCGGATTTCCGCGTCCCGTATGACGAGGGCATGGCCGCTTTCAATGCGGCCCAGATGATGGGCGTTCCCTCGAAACTCATCGTATTCCCCAGTGAGAACCACTGGATTCTCGCCCCGCAGAACGCGCTCTACTGGCATCGCAGCTACTTCGGCTGGCTCGACCGCTGGATGAAACCATAGCCTGGGTATGAAGCGCTCGCTCCACCTCCTCATGGAAGGGCTGCTCTTCGTGGGCAGCCTGTCTTCCTGTTCTCGTGAAGCGGGACCTCTCCGGGAACTCCGTAGCGAAGCCGACCTTTCCGGTCTTACGATCAGTATGACGGCCGGTAATTATTACGACGAGAAATACTCCTCCCGGGAGGATGTCACCCTTTTCCGCGTCAATTCGGAAACGGATGGCATACAGGCCATCCGCCAGGGGATGGCCGATGTCTTTGTGACAGACGACGTTTCCATCTCGCCGGAGACCTGCAGCCAGTGGGGCATCCGTCTGGCCTTTGTCGGAGAAGAGTCCTTTGACGTGGCGTTCGCCCTCCGGAAAGGGAATGAAGGGCTCCGGGAGGAGCTGAACCGCTTCCTGACGCAGTCCAAAACGGACGGAACGCTTTCCGCCGTCATTGACCATTGGATCAAGGGCAGTCCGGCGCCGGAGCTTCCCGACTCCGCTGGATTTTCCCGCACCGAACCCCTCCGCTGTGTCACGTCCATGAACTCGGCACCGGTCTGCTTTCTGGGAGAGGATGGCGTCTGGATGGGCATCGATGCGGACATTCTCCGGCGTTTTGCCCTTTGGAGCGGCCGGTCTTTCGAGATGGACTTCAAGAGTTTCGACTCGGCCGTCATTGCGCTGAATACGGGACAGTGCGACCTCTTGTCCGCCTGCCTATATATCACCGAGGACCGTGAGAAGTCCGTGGATTTTTCCATTCCTTATTATGCCTGCCGCCCCGGCTACTTCGTGCCGGAGCGGGAACAGCCAGAGAAGATGGGACTGGGAGAACGCCTGAAATTGAATCTGGTCAACGAAGACCGCTGGAAACTCATCGTGGACGGCCTCCTCGAGACCATCCGGATTACGTTCTTCTCCATCTTGCTGGGAACGCTGCTGGGAATTGGGGTGTGTGCGATGTTGCGGAGCCGCCGGTGGTGGATCCGTACGGCGGCCCGGGTCTACGGCGCCATCTTGCAGGGCATTCCCACGCTGGTGCTGCTGCTCTTTATGTTCTACGTGATTCTCGCCCATACCGGGGTGAACGCCACGCTTGTCGCCATCCTGACTTTTGCGCTCTTTTTCTCCTGGTCGGCCGGCAGTCTGTTCGATTCCGCCATCTCATCGGTTCCCAGGGGACAGACGGAGGCCGGGCTGAGCCTGGGCTTCACTCCGATGAAGACCTTCCTGGGCATCGTTTTCCCGCAGGCGCTCCAAAGGGGGCTGCCGCATTACGCCGGTGCGTGTGTCGAGCTCCTGAAGGGTACGTCCATTGTGGGCTATATCGCCATCCAGGACCTCACCCGCGCCAGCGACCTGATCCGCAGCCGCACCTTTGATGCGCTGGTCCCGCTGCTGGTGGTGACCCTGCTGTACTTTGTTCTTGCCTGGCTTATCCGCTTTCTGCTAACCCTTTCCTTGAAGAAGTAATATGATCAGCATCCGGCATATGAGCAAGTCTTTCAGCAATCCTGACGGCACGAGGTTGAGCGTGCTGAAAGATGTCTGCTGTGAAATCGACAAAGGAGAGGTCATCAGCATCATCGGTCCCTCCGGGACGGGAAAAAGTACGCTGCTGAGGGCCATCAATATGCTGGAACCGCCTAGCGGGGGAGAAATCTGGGTGGACGGGGAGAATATCACCTCCAAGGGCTATCCGCTTCACCGCTTGCGCAGGAAAATGGGCATGGTTTTCCAGGGATTCAATCTCTTTGAGCACATGACGGTGCTTCAGAACATTACCTATGCACCCGTCAGGCTGCTCCATATTCCGGAAGACCAGGCCCGGCAGGAGGCCATGGAACTGCTCAAGAAAGTGGGACTCTCCCAGAAGGCATCGGTCTATCCAGATTCTCTGTCCGGCGGGCAGAAGCAGCGGGTCGCCATCGCCCGTTCGCTGGCGATGCACCCGGAGGTCATCCTCTTTGACGAACCGACCTCAGCCCTGGATCCGACCATGGTAGGGGAGGTCCTGAGCGTGATCCGGCAGCTGGCAAAGGATGGACTGACGATGCTCATCGTTACGCATGAGATGCGTTTTGCCAGGGATGTGAGTACCCGCATTTTCTTTATGAATGAAGGGATCATCTATGAAGACGGATCGCCGCGGCAGATTTTTGAACATCCGGTCCACAGCGCCACGAAAGCCTTTGTCAACCGGATCCAGAAGCTGGTGTATGTAATTGATTCCGATGAGTTTGACTATCTCCAGATCCATACCGGCCTCAATCAGTTCTGCCTGAAATACAACTTGTCCGCTCTGGCCCCCGCCGCCTATGACATCGTCAAGGAAATGCTCTTTGTCCATCTTCGGGGCATCCGGCCGCTGACCCTCAGGATGACCTACGCCGAACTTTCCGGCGAAACGGCCCTGGATTTCATGGTCGAAGGATTCACACGCTCTCCGCTCCCGGACGAGTCTGCCCTGGGAGGCATCCGCTCCCGGGTGAAGGATATCGTGGAAGAACCCACGACCCGCGGCTTCCGTATCAAGGTTAAATTGGCTTAACGTATTTTAATTAGTGCTCTATGAAAAAGTTAATTGTTCTTATTGCAGTCATGCTGCCCCTGGCCTTTTCGTGCCAATCGGGTTCCAAGCCGGAAGGCAAAGATTTCAGTGAACTCCCTCCCGTGGAAGAATCTGATCTGTTGGCATTTTTCAAGGCTGTCCCGGGGGCCGATCTTCCCCAGATGCTTGAAAGTGCAGAACATCGTGAGAGCTATTTCAAGAAATACCTTGTCATGCGCAAGGATGGTATGCTCGGTGACGGAGACGGCCTTTATGCAGCGCCTTCCACCGACAATGTCATTTTCTGGTCAGACTATTTCGAGGAACTCTCGGGGACTGAAATGGAGGATTTTGAGGGGCGGCCGCATCCCTATCTGAACATCTATGTCTATGCCGGCGTGGAAGATGGCAAATTCTTCGGCGTCGTCAAGTCGGGCAGCTTTGAGGACAGCGGGGAGAAGAAGAATCCGGAAAAATATTTCTGGTATGATTCCGCTACGGCCAAGTTGACTCCTGTCTCCCTCCCGCTGAATCCGCCCTATACCGAGGAAATGCTCACGGCGGATCCCTTGATGACTTTCGGGCACGGGGATCTTTACTTTTCCATCAAGAACGGCGGAATATTCAACAGTTATTATGACAAGGGCATGGAGGTCTATATCGAAGACATCGGCCGCACCGGTGTCTTGTACGACTGGAACGGCGTCGAGTTCGTCCGCAATGTCAAGGACCCGATTCCCTGCATCCAGAACTGGGGGTTTGCCAATATCGACCTGGGCAGTAAGATTTCATGGATGGTTCCCGGATACACGACTGATTTGGTCTCAGCAACAGAGTATGAGCGCACTTACACCCTGGTGAAAAGCGGCGAAACGAAGCCGACGCTGGTCTTCACGACGGACAAAGACGACGAAATCTTTATGATCGATGTCTGCTCTCCGGCCTATTGCAACCCTTATGGCATTTATGCCGGAATGCCTTTCCCGGAGTTCATTGAAAAGGTCCAGGATATCAGCGAATCCTATGGGTTTGAGCTTCCGTTCATTTCCATCAATGATTCCGAGGCAGACTTCGTCGTCATCTATGCCCGGATGGACGAGGACTTTTGCTATAAGGTGGCCCGGTCCGATTATCTCGGGGACGAGCAGTTTGCCGAAGGCGCAAAGATCGCCCGCGTCTGCGTCATGAATGCCGTGGGTTAGTCTTCTGTCCATATACAAAAATGCCCTGCAGGTATCTGTAGGGCATTTTTTTGCGGTGCGGACGATACCGCATTTGACGAAAAAATAACATACCATTCCGAAAGCCAAATTTCATAACTATTTAATAATAAGTATAAATACGAAAAACACCTTTCGGCACCCCATAGTGTACTTTCGGGATTTTTAGTACATTTTCAGTACACTTATTCGGGATTATTTTGTATCTTTGCAGTACGAAATTTAAACATATCAGTTATGGCAACCACATTTGTACTGCTCAACAAAGAGTCCAAAGGACTAGTCCCTTTGTACATCCGGATCCAGCATCCGAACCCCAAAATCAACATCAGAACCAAGATTGATCTCGACGTCCCGGCCGAGAAGTGGAAGCTCAACCGCAACGGCGCCGCATGGTCCAATTACGCCCAGAGC
>JAEEGL010552960.1_pt1 | contig 27410 bp, 16 predicted proteins | sample 9134231 | NCBI WGS metagenome assembly JAEEGL01 (sample SAMN16246548, study PRJNA631951) | gut metagenome | biome: gut microbiome; feature: rumen; material: fiber-attached | host: Bos | place: Iran: Karaj | collected 2018-10
GAGGAAGTCGTTGGCGATGGTGCTGGCGGTGGGGGCATAGGCGAAGTTGTGGGCATATTTGCCGCCATCGTCAAAGCGGAAATAGGCGCTGGGGATATCCGCATACCGATTATCCACAGTTCCGACCACAGGCAGGGCCTTGCTCATCCACTCGCGGATCTGCTTGTTCAGGCGAGCGCCGGAGGCATTGGTGCGGCCATCGTCGGTCCAAATGCGGACTTCGTCGATGAAGCCCTCAAGATAATTTCCGTCGTAGTCCGCCAAAATGGTGGTTTTGTAGCCGGCGTCGGTGCCGGTCACCAGCGGGGCGTTGACGGAGTAGCGGGAGCCGCTGAACGTGCCGTTCACATAGAGGCTCAGGCACTGCTTCAAGCAGTCCCAGCTGGCGGCCAGATGGGTCCAGGTCAGGGTGTCCAGGCTGGAGCCGTTGTTGGGCTTGACCAACAGGATGTTCTGGTCATTGCCTTCGGCGTCCTTCCAGGAGTTGCGCATCTGGGCGCGGACATAGGGCACGCCATCTTCCAAACCCAAGTCGAAATAGACGGTGCCGTCATCCTTCATGCGGCGGATGAGGGAGCCGCTCTTCTTCTCAGCGTTGGTCAGCTGAACCCAAATCTCCAAGGTCCAGTCCTGCTGCGCGGCAGCATCTTTGCCCAGATTGAGGGCGGCTTCGCTGACGTACAGGGTACCTTCGGCGGTGCCGGTGGCCTTCAGCGCGCGCCAAATGCGGGGGCTGAGGGGATCCAGCTTGCCGGAGGGCTCGGCGCCGTTCTCTTCATCATAATCCGTGATTCCGTCATCATCGGTATCATCGTCAGCATAGGCTGACAGCGGCGCCGATGCCAGGCAGAAGACCAGCAGCAGGCTCAGGATTCGCCAGAATCCCCACCCGAAGCGAGTCTTCGTCTCGTCGACTTTCGACCAGTTTGCGTTTGTCATCATTGTTGAATGACTCCTTGCTTCTTGGATTGTTGGTTGACTACACATACAACTATATAATAATAATGAATAATCTTGTCCGCAGGCCACACGAGCCCTTCGAATTATAAGCAGGATTCATGCCAGAATTCTGCCCAAAATCACCTTTTTTCGCCTGTTTTTTCCTAAAATCGTTCTCATTTTTAAGAAACCACGAGGAATCGCACTGCCAGAGCAGTCCAATCCCAATAAAACACATAAAATTGATATACCATAGCAACCAAAAAGCAAAATGCAAGAACTTTTTTTCCAGAAACCAACGAGTCTTATCAATTTGTCGCAAATTTTCATGATTTGTCAGGGGCAGAGAACGGGAGAGCCGCGCTCCTGCGCGGCCGCTGTGAAAAGCGATGAGCGCGGCGCGGCGAGCGGGGCGAGAGAGGAAGTGAAAAGTGAAGAGTGAAAAGTGACGGCGGCGGGCAGCGGCGGTTCAAGGGGGCATGGGTTGCAGAACGGCCTATCCTCTTATATATTATATAGTGGTATATATAAGGGAAGAAGAGATGGCAAGCGCGAAAAAACTGAAGGGAATGATAAGGCATCTATTGGCCGCCGCAGAGGAGCGGGGGATGACGCGCGCCCATCTGCTGTCCCTTTTGGGATTTCAAAATCCCCTATATGTGGAGCAAATCCTGAAGGAGATGGTGGCGGACGGCGAGCTGGTCTGCCATGGACGCGGCAACAGTCGCCGCTATGGACTGAGCCAGAGGGATGAGCGGCTGGAAGGCGTCATCCAAATTGCGCGGAAAGGCTTTGGCTTTGTCCACGTGGAGGGACGTCAAGAAGACGTCTTCATCCCGCCATCCGCTACAGGCGGTGCGCTAAGCGGCGACCGAGTCGCCATTTCCGTGCATTCCACATCGTCTCGACGGCATTTCCGCGGCATCGCCCCAACCCATGACGACTCCTCCGCCCTCCATGACACCGTGGGGCGCGTAGTTCAGATTCTGGAACGGAATCATGCCCTTGTGGTGGGCAGCGTGGCCGAAGTGGACCATGTGCTTGGACTGACGCCACTTCGTCGGGAGCTTCCCTTTTTCATCCCCTTCCGTGACACCGCCGATTCCATCCAAATGGACTTGAAGCCCGGCGGCTGGATTCAGGCGGCCATCGTCCCCTACCCCGACGATCCGGAGCGGCCCTGGCGGGCGCAGCCGCGGCGAAGCTTGTCCAAAGGCAGCTCCGCCTCCACGGACATCAAGGCCGTCTGCAAAGAATACGACCTTCCCAATCCCTACACGCCGCAGGCGGAGGCAAAGGCGGCGGCCCTTCAGCCCGTGGACGTTCCACGGGAAGACTGCAGGGAACTGACGGCCGTCACCATCGACCCCGAAAGCGCCTGCGACTTCGATGACGCCATCTCCCTGGAGACACTGCCAGACGGCTGCCTCCGGCTGGGCGTCCACATCGCCGATGTGGCCTGCTATGTTCCGGCGGGAAGCGCGTTGGACGCCGCCGCCCAGAAGCGTGGCTGCAGCTGCTATTTACCCAGCGGCATGATTCCCATGCTGCCCATGGCCATCGCCGCCACCCTCTGCAGCCTGCGGCAGGACGAGGACCATCTGGCCCACAGCGTGTTCATGGACGTGGATCCCGACAGCGGCGAAATCCGCCGCCATCGACGAGCGCACACATGGGTTCGGATTCGGCAGCGGCTGAACTACGGCGAAGTGGAGCGCTTCCTGTCGGGAGAGTCCCTGCCCCATCTCAAAGACGGCGTGGCCCCGCTGCTCACCGCCTGCGGCAAGCTGGCGAAAACCATGCGGCGGCGGCGGGAGCAGACGGAATGCTTTCTGCCCTTCGAGCTACCCGCCACGGAGGTGCTCTGCTCCGGCACGCCGCTGAAAGTCATTGGCCTGCGCCAGAAGACCACGGGACCGGCGGATGCGCTCATCGAGGAGTTCATGCTGGCCGCCAACAGCTGTGTCGCCGCCGATTTGGCCGCCGACCATGTGCCCGCCCTCTACCGCAACCACGGCGCCCCCTCTTCGGAGGCGCTGGAGACCTTCCGCCACGAAGTCGGCTGGCTACTCGGGAAGCTGGACCACGGCCTGCGGACCCGCGCCGACCTGGCCCGCATGATGCGGCGAATCTGCAAGCACGAGGCGGCTCCCTTGCTCCTCTATCCACTGCTGCGCAACATGCCGCGGGCAGAGTACGGCATCAGTCCGGAAGGCCACTACGGTTTGGGGAAGAACTGCTACTGCCATTTTACCAGCCCCATCCGTCGCTATCCGGATCTACTTGTCCATCAACAACTTACAATGAAAGACCTAGGACAGGCCCTCCGTCCCGCGACGGAAGTCGAGAGCCTTGCGCAGCAATGCAACGAACGGGAGACCACCACGGACCAGGCCGCCTTCGCCGTGTCTGACCGGCTGAAGCTCCGCCTTCTGCAGCAGAATCTGGAACAGGGGCGCCTGCGAAGCCTGGAGGGGCAAATCTGCCACATCTCGTCGTCCGGCCTGTCGATCCATCTTCCCGCCTACGCCACCACAGGGTTGCTGCCGCTGCGGAGCATACCCGGCGGCCCGTGGCACTGCAACCCCGAAAAGGGCGTCATGACCGGCAGAGACGGCCAGCTCTATCGGTTCGGCCAAGCCCTTTCCGTCACCGTTCGGGACCTGGACATTGTTCGCGGCAGCCTGGAGCTGCGCCTTCAGGCCAACGAGACCCCTTCCCCACGCAATTCCAAGAGACGTTCACGATAAGGAGACAACATCCGTGCTAACCATCATCATTTCCATCATCGCCGGCCTCATTGCCGGCTTCTCCCTCTCCGCCGCCTGGCAGGGCCACCCCGTCTGGGCATGGACCGTCGGCGTATTGGTGTTTTTCGCCATCAACATCCTCATCAACCTCTGGCTGAAGAAACGGCTGGAGGCCATCTTCAACGGTGTCCAAAAGCATCTGACGGAGACCCAAGACCGGCTGCGGCGGAAAATCAACATGATGCAGTCCAAACTGCAGGGCGGCCCCAAGCTGCAGGCCAGCCTGGAAGCGGAGCAGAACCAAAGCGTTCTGGAGGCCATCGGCATGTTGGACCAGGTGGCTCCATTGAAGAAATGGAACCTTCTGGCCGGACGGCAGGCGGACACCCTCAAGGCCCAGCTCTACTATCAGCTGAAGGACTTCGCGGCAGCGGATCCCCTGCTGGACAAGGCGCTGATCATGGACCCCAGCACCCTGTGCATGCGCATGGCGCGGGAATACAAGCGCGGCATGATGGACAAGGTCGAGAAGTCCTTCAAAAAAGGCGTCAAGCGCTTCAAAGACGAGAAGGGCACGTTGGTCTATGCCCTTTATTCATGGATACTTGTGAATGAAAACCGCATTGACGAGGCCGTGGTGGTCCTGGACGAAGGGAAAGACAGCACGGAGAATCCGGTTCTGAAGCAGAATTGGGAGCATCTGGTCAACGGCCGCGCCAAACGCTTCAGCAACGCCCCGCTGGGCGATCTGTGGTATTCCCTCCAGCTGGAACAGCCCAAAATGATCCGCAGCTATGCCCAATCCCCCTACGCCGGCGGCGGCATGGGTTTGGGCGGCGGCAAGCGGCATTTTAGATAAATCATTGATTATCAATATGTTAGCATAAGACTGCATTATGGATATCGACACCATCATCCGCGAGTCCGGAAACCTTCCGGGCACCCTGCCCAAGGACCTGCCCACCAAGCTTCCCCTCATCTGCCAATTCGACAAGCCCCTGTTCCCCGGCGTGGTCAGCCCTCCCATGGATGTGCATGGCCCCACCGTGGAGATCATCCGTCGGCTGCGGAACTCCCGCAATGGCTTTGTGGCCTTCGCCATGGAGCTGGAAGAGCCCACTGACAGCAAGCCGAAGAAGCTCGCCACCTTTGCCTGCGTGGCCCGCGTGGTGCACATTGAAGACAGCGACGAAGGAGGGCTTCATGTCATCTGCCAAGGGCAGTATCGTGCCATCGTCCAAAAGATTCTTGAAGAGGAAGACACGCTGTTCATCGAGGTGACCTATCCTCTTGAAAACCCAGGCAACGCCTTGCACACCAAGGCCTTGTGCGTGGAGATCCTGCGCAATCTGCGGAAGATGCAGGCCTCCTTCCCCCTGTATCGGGAGGAAATCCGCGCCGTCATCAATCACAGCGACTGGCACATCCCTGGCCGGATGGCGGACTTCGCGGCGGCCTTCACCACCTCCGAACCCATGGAGCTGGAGGAGATTCTCGAGACTCTCAACATCGAGGAGCGCCTCCAGAAGACCCTGCTGCTGTTGAAGAAGGAGCAGGAGCTCAATGCCATCAAGGAGAAATACAGCCGGATTGTGCAGGAGCGCCTTAACAAGAACCAAGAGGAATACTATCTGCGGGAGCAGATTCACGTCATTCAGGCCAAACTGGCCGAAAGCGACGCAAGGGCCTCCGACCTGAGCCGCTTCAAGGCGCGGGTGGAGGAGATCCGCCCCCACCTGAATCCGGAGGCGGCGGAGAAGATCGACGACGAGCTGCAGCGCATGTCCATCCTCAGCGAACAGTCTCCCGAATACACCATCTCCCGCGCCTATCTGGACTGGATGACCAGCCTGCCATGGGGCGTCGCCAGCGAGGACATTTTGGACATCCCCCGCGCCCGCGACATTCTGAATCGCGACCATTACGGGTTGGAGGACATCAAGAAGCGGATTCTGGAGTTCATCGGCGTCGCCAAAATGAAGAACAAAGTCAGCGGCTCCATTCTGTGCCTCATCGGCCCTCCGGGCATCGGCAAGACCTCGCTGGGACGCAGCATCGCCGAGTCCCTCGGCCGAAAATTCTTCCGCTTCTCCCTCGGCGGCATGCATGACCAGGCGGAGATCAAAGGGCATCGTCGAACCTACATCGGCGCCCTGCCCGGCAAGATCATCTCCGCGTTGAAAATCTGCGGCACCAACAATCCTGTCATCATGCTGGACGAACTGGACAAGCTGAGCACCTCCATCCATGGCGACCCCGCTTCCGCCCTGCTGGAGGTGCTGGACCCCGAACAGAACAATGCCTTCCGCGACCACTATCTGGACATTCCCTTCGACCTGTCCAACGTGCTCTTCATCGCCACCGCCAACGTGCCCGACACCATTCCCGGCCCGCTGTACGACCGCATGGAGGTCATCAATATGTCCGGTTACCTGACGGAGGAGAAATTCAACATCGCCAAACGGCATCTCATTCCTAAGCAATTGCCCCGCAATGGGTTAACAAAAAAACACATTCAGTTTACGGACTCGTCGCTGTACAGCATCATCCACCATTACGCACGGGAGGCGGGCGTCCGCACGTTGGAGAAGGCCATCGGCGAATGCATGCGCAAAGTCGCGTTGGCCTTTGCGGAGAAGCCGGACATGAAGAAGGTCACCATCTCCAGCCGGAATCTGTCCGACTATTTGGGCAAGCCGCGCTTTGAGGAGGATCCCATGCTCCGCTGTACCTGCCCAGGCGTCGCCATGGGCCTTGCGTGGACTGCCCAAGGCGGCACGACGCTGCACATCGAGAGCCTGCGCCTCGCCGGCGGCAACGGCGTCAAGCTGACGGGCCATCTGGGAGACGTCATGAAGGAGTCCACCCAAATCGCCTGTTCCTTCATCCAGTCCAACAGCGACCACTATGGCATTGACAAGAACTTCTTCAAGGACAGCACGTTACACATCCATGTGCCCGCCGGCGCCATCCCCAAGGACGGCCCCTCCGCCGGCATCACCATCGCCAGCTCCCTCCTCTCCCTCGCGCTAAACCGCCCCTGCCCCAAAAACTGGGCCATGACCGGAGAGCTGACCCTGACGGGCCGCGTGCTTCCCATCGGCGGCGTCAAGGAGAAGACCTTGGCCGCCATCCGCGCCAACGCCACCGACATCATTCTGCCGAAGGACAATGAGAAAGACTTCTCCGAGCTCCCCGAAAGCATGCGAACCCAAATCAATCCCCACTACGTCGATGAGTTCCACGAGGTCTCTCGTCTGCTTCTGAATGCATAAGTTGTTTATAATCAATAACATATCAATATGTTGACCATGGGAGGACAGTGGGGTGAATGCGTCTCCTCTGATTTTACAGCCCCAAACAGGACTGAATGTCGACCTTGAACATTGACGTTTGGGATAGTTTCTGAACAACAACGCAAAATCTTAATTATTAATTATTTATGACTTTCCTCTCATTGGAAGACCTTGAATGGCGCCTGGACGGATGGATGCCAAACCTCTGGAACTGGAAACGCTCCATGGAGACCCATGCCCCCCAAGGGGCGGAGTTTCCAAATCTTCCAGCCAAGGTGCCCGGCTCTGTTCAGCAGGCGTTGCGGAATGCGGGACTGCTTCCCGACTTCTACCTTGGCTTTCATGTGCGGCAATGCGAATGGGTGGAGAATCGCCACTGGTGCTTCCGCTGCGAAGTGCCTCTGACCATGGCGGAAGGGCATCGCTATGAATTGGTTCTGCCTGGAGTCGACACCACTGGCCAGGTCTTCTGGGACGGACAGCTCCTTGGACATGTCAACTGCGCCCACCGCCCCCATGCCTTCCCCCTTCCCGCCGACACCGCCGCCCGCCATCATCTCATGATCGTGCTGACGTGCCCAGAGCGGTTTTTGGGACAGATTGGCCGCACGCCTGAGATGTCCATCACCAAACCCCGCTTCTACTATACATGGGATTGGACACCGCGATTGGTTCAGCTGGGCATCACCCGCGCCCCGTTCATTCGGGACCTGAGCGTCCCGCAACTGGAGCTGAAGGAGCTTTGGTGCGACGGCGCGTCGCTGCATCTGAAAGGCATCCTCCTGAATCAGACGGACGGCTTGACGGCCACTTTGTCCCGCCACGGCGACACCGTGGCCGCCTTTTCGTTGACGGCAGCGGAATTCGCCGCCGGATGGACCTCCCCTGCCCTCTCCGTCGAGCGGTGGCAGCCCAATCTCAACGGGGAGCCCGTGCTCTATGATTTGACGCTGACGGCCGCCGGCGCCCCGCCAATTCACCGCCGCGTGGGCTTCAAAAGCGTCCGCTGGCTTCCCTGCGCCGATGCGCCGAAAGACGCGGATCCGTGGCTGTGCGAGGTCAACGGGGTGCCCACCTATCTGCAGGGATTCAACTGGGTGCCCATCCGTCCTCTGTTCGCCGATGTTCGCCGTGAGGACGTGGAACGGCGTCTGCGCCTCTACCGCGACATGGGCTGCAACATCCTGCGGGTCTGGGGCGGCGCCTCCCGCGAGGCGGACTGCTTCTATGACCTCTGCGATGAATACGGCATCATGGTCTGGCAGGAGTTTCCCATGAGCTCCTCCGGCATCGCCAACGATCCGCCAAACGGGCCGGAGGCCATCGCCGAAATGGGCCGCATCGCCGACCACTATCTGCAGGAACTGCCTCCCCACGTCTGTCTGCTGGCCTGGTCCGGCGGCAACGAACTGCAACGCGCCATGGACGGTTCGGAGGGCTGCGGAAAGCCCTGCACGCTGGGGGAACCCATGCTGGCCATGCTGGCGGAGACCGTTCGACGCCATGACCCGACGCGGCGCTTCATGGTCACCTCCGCCTCCGGTCCCCGATTCTGCGCCGACGCGGCGGAATATGGCAAGGGGCTGCATTGGGACGTCCATGGTCCATGGAAGGCCGATGGAAATCTGACGGATTGGGCGGACTATTGGGCAAAGGATGACGCCCTCTTCCGCTCCGAATACGGTGCTCCCTCCGCCCAAGACGCCACGCTCATCGAAAAGTACGCCCACGGCGAAGCCGTCTTTCCCGCCAACGCCCAAACGCCCCTGTGGCGCTTTCCGTTGGACTGGTGGATTGAACAGCCCGTTTTCGAGCAGGAGAAGGGGCGGCCCCCAAAGGACTTGGCGGAATACACGGCCTGGTCTCAACAACGGCAGGCCCGCGCACTGGAAATCGCCACGGTCGCCATCAAATCCCGCTTCCCCAAATGCGGCGGCGGCATCATCTGGATGGGACATGCCAGTTTCCCCTGCCCCGCCGACTCCTCCGTCATTGACTTCGAGGGCACCCCAAAACCCGCCGTGGCCATCCTCTCCCGCCTCTTCCATACTCCGCCCAGCGAAGTGAAGACAATCCATTAATCATCGGCATGTTGCATTTTTTGCAACATCAAAATCCCTATTCTCCCCAAATAGGGAAAACGCAGAAACTCATCCAGGGGCCCCTAGAAGGCCCCATATATTTTTTAGGCATTAATATACCTAAAAGCATGTCCCATGCAACAGAGGCCACGCAAAGGGCCCTAATGGCCGTTGCCCCCTAAAAAAGGGGTCAAAAATGGTTCGGCGCGGCAAGTTTTCATTCCAATCGCAAAATGTCCGAATCAGGGCAACAGCCCTCTTAAAACTTGCAATAATTGCAACTAAAAGGACATGGGGGAGAGACGACAACGGACGCAAGCCTCATGACATGTTCGGTGTCGTTTGACTTGCGTCCGTTTTCAAAGACCATCGGAAAGAACCGAATGGTTTGATGAATCAATCGAGCTGGAAATAGCCCTCTTCGTCCTTGCCGAAAATGCCTTCGGGGGTTTCCACCTGTGCAATCATGCCCGGTTCGGGCAGATCGTATTTCTCCAGGAAGTCCAAAGCATGCTCTTCGGTGTCCGACTTGAACTTGGCGCAGCGAACCATTTCGCCGTTTTCATCCGGCACGCTGGTGAAGCCCAATTCGAAGACGAAGGGGCTCAGCGGTGAACGGCGCACTTCCATGCGGCGAATCTTCATCTTGACGGTAGAGCCGTCCGTATGGCGCTTGGCGGCGCCAGGCGCCGTGGCCGTCACCACAGGAGCGGGTTTGACGGGAGCGGGTTCTTCCATGGGCGGCAGCTCCACATCTTCCTCCACAGGTGCGGGCTTCGGAGCGGGCGCGGGTTTGGGTGCGGCGGGTTTCGGAGCCGCAGGCTTCGGCGCAGGAGCGGGTTTGGGCGCCGCAGGTTTGGGTGCAGGAGCGGGCTTCGGCGCAGGAGCAGGCTTCGGAGCCGCAGGTTTCGGCGCCGCCGGTTTTGGAGCAGCCGCAGGTTTCGGCGCAGGGGCCTCTTCCGTTTCGGGAGCAGGAGTCTCCGCTGGCGTCTGCTTCGGTTTGAACTTCGGCTTGATCTTGGCCCGTTCCTCCAACGGCGCCGTCTCTCTGGCCACGGGGAACACGGGCAAGTCAACTTGCGGCTTTGCCTCGGCGGGCTTCGGCGGCAACTCCACTTCCGGCTCCTCATCTTCCGTTTCCTTCGGCTGGGCCTCGGCAACGGGTTCGGCGTGCTTCGTGGCGTTCGCCATGATGCGCTCATCCTCTTCGGAACCGCCTTGAATCTCAGGCTCTTTGCTCACCTTGTAGTAGGAGGCTCCTTCGGAGGTGCCCATCTTCGTGGTGGCTTCCCGCCACATGGAATAGGGGAATCCGACGCCGCCCACAAACGCGACCGCGCCATCGCCCTCCGGCATCACGCCGACCTGAAGGTTATGGGACGCCTTGAGCTCTCCGGAACCGGCCGTCTGGACAAAGGAGAGTCGCTGCAGGGCCTGATAGGCCTCGCCAATGGTCTTGAAGCGATAGGACACATATTTGAAGTTGGGGTCCTCCGCCGCCATTGACCAGAAGTCCTTCTGGCTTCTCTGCTTGTTGCTCAACAGCTTGTCAAAGCGGTGCTCGTTGGCCTGGCTTCGGGCATACTGCGCTCCCGCATAGCCGCCAATCACGATGAGCAGGATGGCCACCAGAGCCGTGGCGAAGCCCACGTAGGAGGTCCGCTCATGCAACTGGATATCCTGTCCAATGGGTTTGCGTTTGGGACGTTTGGGCGCCTCTTCGCCGCCCTCCTCCGCGTTTTCGTCCTCGCCTTCGGGGCTTTCCGTCACCTTCTCCCCTTCGGGGGATTCGGTCTTCGTCTCCTCCGGATTGACTTCAGTCGGCGGTGCGGCTTCCGGCTCCGGCTGAACGACGGGCTGTTCGGCGACCTCCGGCTCCTCCACCAAATCCTCTTCCGGCTTGACGGCGATGCCCTTGCTGGCCTTGGCAAGCATCCGCTGCATGCCGCTGTTCTCCACAGCGGAGACAAAATGGCTCTGCATCGCCAGGGAGGCCAGCTGATTCTCAATCTGCTTCAAGTACTTGCGTCTGGCGTCCTGGGCAACCATCTCCGCCTTCGCGCTCACATCCTCCCGAACTTCGTCCACGATCATGGAAAGCAGACGCTCCGGCGTCCGCCAAACGCGTTTATACAGGGTATAGCCGGCCTTTTCGTTCTGTTCGGCCATGGCCTGGACGCCCTGCTGCACGGCGGTCTCGCGGGTCACCTCCACATAGTTCTCACGATCCTTGTCCAATTCCACCTGACGGTTTTCCATGTATTGGGAACGGGTGCGCTTGTTCGCCTCCTCGTCCAGTTTGGCAACCTCCTCCTCGTTGCCGGCGACCGCCGCGATGTCCGCCAGCTGCACACGACGGCTGTTGACGCGGACGATGCCGCCCACGGTGCCCAGGAAGACGCCCTCGACGGTTCCGATTCGCTTCACGTCACGATAGGCGAAGCCCACCTTGTCGCCCTGCCGATACATGGGATAGCGCTCCAACGCCTCCCGCTGGAGTTCGGCCTGACTCATGTGGGGATATTTCTTCTCCGCTTCCTTCAGCAGTTCCGCCTCCACCTCCAGCTGCACAGCCTCGGAGGTCTTCAGCGGCGCGGTCACTTTCGCCATGGCGTCCGGACAGGCCTGCTGCCACAGCGGCATCAAATCCGCCACCGCCGTCGACGTCTCCGTCTTCGCCGGATGCGTGGCAAAATACTCCTCTGCCACCTTTTTGGCCGCCGCCACTCGACGATTGGAGATCTCTCCTCCATTTGCCGTCTGGATGCACAGCAACGCCGCCACAACCACCCAAAGCACACTCTTCGCCGCAATCATGCTTCTTTCCATTTCCGTATTTCCTTCCGGAACAATCCCTTACGGGACATTTTATATCCTCATGCCACTGCCGTGGCCTTTATTCACTATATAATTATACGAAACTTTTATCCAATTTACAAGATACCAAATAGGAATTTATCACATTTTTTCCTTGTATGCAAACAAACAAGGCGGTTTTTTTCGCATATTCTGCCAAAGAAAGATGTTTTCTTTCATTTTTCCGCACAATAATTACTTGAGACAGATTTCATTGATGCAGTGGTTGAAGTTCTCCTCCCCCCGAAGGATCTTGATTTCCACCCGCAGAAAATAGAACGGAAGCCGTTTGGCGGGCAATTCCGGCAGACGCACCGCATCCTTTTCCGTGGTCACCAGCAGCTCCGCTCCGGCCGCCTCCGCCTCCCGGCAGAATTCCCGCAGCTCTTTGGCGTGGTATCGATGGTGGTCCACATAGCGCTTGCGGAAGACGATGTTCCCGCCAAGCCCCGAAAGGAAATCCTCAAAGCTGGTCGGCACGGCAATGGCGCTGAGGGCAGCCAGAGGCTTTCCCGCCAACGCTTCCAACGGAAGCCGCTCGTCGCCGTCCACCCGCTGAAGATAGCAGGGCACATGGTTGCATTCGATGATGCGGGCCTTCGGATTATGGCGATGCAAAAATGCCCGCAAATGACGTAAGTGCCTGCCGCCGTTAGATTTAGTAAGAAAGATAAAATCCGCCCGCTCCATGTTGCAGATGGGTTCCCGCAGCAGTCCCACGGGAAGGGGCTCATGGTTGTGGAAAGGGTTGGTGGTATCCACCAACAGAATGTTGAGCCAAGGGCGAAGCTGCAGATGCTGAAAGCCATCGTCCAATATCAAGGTGTCCGCCTGAAAATGGCGGATGGCGTATTTTCCGCCCTTCACCCGGTCCTTGTCCACCACGACGGCGACGCCGTTGCCATTGGGATTGACCAGATTTCGGGCCAGCATGAAGGGCTCGTCGCCAGACTGGCTGGAGTCCAGAAGAACCTGCTTGCCATCGGAGACGACCCGCGGCGGCACCGCGTCCTGTCCTTTTTTGGTGAACGCCAAAAGCCGCTCCCGCCAAGGCCGCGCCTTGCTCCGATAGCCACGGCTCAACACGGCGACGCGTCGCCCCTTGTCTGCCAACGTTCTGGCCAACAGCTCCACCACGGGAGTCTTCCCTGTGCCGCCCGTGGTCAGGTTGCCCACGCTGACCACAAAGCAGCCCATCTCATGCTGTCGCAGAATCCGGTTGCCGTAAAGGTTTAGCCGAAGCTGCACAATCCCTTGATACCCTCTGGACAGCATAAACAGAAAGATGCGGAACAGCGTGTCGTACCACGTCCGCTGCCGTCCATTGATGATCTCGACAGCGTACTGTTCTGTCTTTTCGCTGATGTCGCGCAGGGTCATGAAGGAATTAGGAATGAGGAATTAGGAATGAGAAATTAGGAATGAGAAATTAGGAATTAGGAATTTTGGGAATGGGGACGCGGGACATGGGACGCGAAAGGAGAAAGGCGGGAGGACGCGGTGCAACGCCGCGCCCTCTCCCCATGGGCATGGCCGTGGTCAGATTTTGACCTTCGTGCTCTTGAAGTATTTGAGGTACTTCTTGTTGGCCACGAACATCTCGTTGACCATGTCACGGATTTCCGCCAGCGACAGGACAGCGGAGGTCAGCGGATCGAACAGGACCGCATGGTAGATCATGTTGGGGTCGCCGGCGGCGGCGCCTTCGACGGCCAGCTCCTCGCAGCGGCTGGAGATGTTGTTGAGCAGCGCCAGCTGCGCGGGCATATTGCCGATGTGCACGGGAGTCAGGCGGTCCTTCGCCGCAAAGACAGGCACTTCCACGCAGCAGCCGGCGGGCAGGTTGTCAATCAGGCCGAAATTGCGGACATTGCCGTTGAACTCGAACACCTCGTTGTTTCCAAACACCGCGTTGAAGATGTAGGAGGCGTATTCCTTGCCGCGAGCCAGATTGACGGGCTCCTTCAACGCATCCTGCGTCAGCTTCTTCCAGGTCTTCGCGCGCTTGCGGTACTCGTTCAGAATGTAGGCATGGATGCCCGGGTTCCAGTTGGTGCCGTGGGTGCAGTACTTCTCAATGAGGTCGGTGCGTTTGCGGAACCAGGCGTTGTATTCGGAGTTGTGGCCGCTGGACTCCGTCACATAGTAGTTCAGCGCCAAATACATCTCGTTGCGGACCTGTTCCTTGTCGTAGATTTCCTTGTTAGTCGTAATCGCCTTATGGATAAGCGGATAGGCATCCTTGCCCTTCCACGTGAAGTCCAGATAGAAGGCCTGATGGTTGATGCCCGCGCAGCGGTAGCTCACATCCTCCATCTTCGCGCCAATCCAGCTGGCGAGCATCTCCGCCGTCCCCTGCACGGAATGGCAAAGTCCCGTGATCTGCAGATCCGGATAGTTGGCCTGCATGGCGCGGCAAAGCATGGCCATGGGGTTCGTGTAGTTCAGAACAATGGCCTTGGGGCAGTATTTGCGCACGTCTTCGCAGATTTCCAGCATCGGAGGAATCGTGCGCAGGAAGCGGAAGATGCCGGAGGGGCCGCGTGTGTCGCCGATGTTGATGTCAACGTTGTACTTCGCGGGAATCTCGATGTCCGACGCGAAGACTTCGACACCGCCCTGAAGGATGGTGATGAGGACGCCGTCCGCGCCTTTGAGGGCTTCGGCGCGGTCCATGGTGACCGTCAGCTTCGCGGGGTATTTGCCGGCCTCGATGATCTGCTTGACGGCGGCCTCGATGAAGGAGAGACGCTCCTTGTTAATGTCCATCAGAGCGATTTCCGCATCTTTGAAGGCATCGAAGGTCAGAATGTCGCGAACCAGATTGCGGGTGAATCCGAAACTTCCGGCACCGATGAAGGCGATTTTCTTTCTCATGTCAATTCCTTTTGTGACAATTGGAGAAACAGGGTTAAGTCAAGAATGGCTAAAAATCACATAAGTTATTCTATTGCAACTACTTAAGCAATTCGTTGATGGCAGCGGCCGCGACGCGTCCCTGCCCCATGGCCTTGATGACGGTGGCTGAGCCCAGCACGATGTCTCCACCGGCGAAGACGCGCGGAAGAGAGGTTCTGCATTTGTCGTCGCAGACGATGCGGCCCTTGGCGTCGAACTCAAGTCCGGGAGTCGTCTGACGGATGAGGGGATTGCTGCCGCTGCCGATGGCGACGATAACCGTGTCCACATCAAGGACATATTCGCTTCCGGGCACGGCCACGGGAGAGCGGCGGCCGGAGGCGTCGGGTTCCCCAAGCTCATAGCAGAGGCATTCGATGCCCGAGACCAGTCCCTTTTCGTCGCCCAAAATGCGTTTGGCGTTGCGCAGCAGATGGAACTGGATGCCCTCTTCCTGCGCATGGGCGACTTCCTCCGCGCGGGCGGGAATCTCCTGCATGGAGCGGCGATAAATCAGATGGACGTTTTCCGCGCCAAGCCGGAGGGCGGTGCGGGCGGCGTCCATGGCCACGTTGCCGCCACCGAGGACCGCCACGTTTTTGGATTCGGGAATCGGCGTGGCCGCTTTGCCGCGCTCATAGGCCCTCATCAGATTGGCGCGGGTCAGATATTCATTGGCGGAAAAGACGCCGACGAGCTGCTCGCCTTCAATGCCCATGAAATGGGGCAACCCGGCTCCCGTGCCGATGTAGATGGCGTCGTAGCCCTCCTTCTCCAAAAGGTCCAGCAGGCTGCAGGAACGGCCCACGAGGAAATTCGGAATCAGCTCCACGCCCATGCGGCGCAGCATCTCCACCTCGGCGGCCACAATGCTCTTCGGCAGCCGGAATTCGGGGATGCCGTAGACCATGACGCCGCCGAATTTGTGGAACGCCTCGAAAATGGTGACCTCATGCCCCGCGCGCCGCACGTCCGCCGCGCAGGCCAGCGAGCCGGGGCCGCTGCCGATGACCGCCACGCGCTTGCCTGTCGGCGCCGCCACATTGGGCACCGCCGCTTTGCCCGAAAGCCGCTCCCGGTCCGCGACATAACGCTCCAAGTTTCCTATTGACACTGACTTAGAGATGTCTTTATGCAGCTTGCCCATGGTGCAGAACTTCTGGCACTGGCTCTCCTGCGGGCAGACTCGGCCGCAAACGGCGGGCAGCAGGCTGCTGGTCTTGATGAGGCCGATGGCACCGTCAAAATCGCCTTTGGCAATGGCGCCGACGAACTGGCGGATGGGCAGTTTGACGGGGCAGCCGCCTTCGCAAGGCGAATTGGCGCACTGCAGGCAGCGGTTCGCCTCCACCAAGGCCTGGCTTTCGCTGTAGCCCAAGGCGACTTCCTGAATGTTATGCCGCCGCACGTCCGCTGGCTGGCTGGGCATGGGCTGCACGGGAATCTTGGCCCGATCCGCCGGCTTCAGGGGCTGTCTGGCCTGAATGTCCGCCCACAGACTGTCCGCCTGCGCCTTCAATTCCTCTGGAGCAAGGGTGTTCATTTCTGCATCGCCTCCACTGCGGCCGCCTGCTTCAACATGTTGCAGCCATGTTCGTTATGGCACTCCACCATACGGCGCTCCTGCGCACGGTAGGTCTGCAGACGCTTCATCATGCCGTCAAAATCCACTTTGAGGCCGTCAAACTCCGGTCCGTCCACGCACACGAATTTGGTTTCGCCGCCGACCTGAACGCGGCAGCCGCCACACATGCCTGTGCCGTCCAGCATGATGGTGTTCAGGGAGACCTGAATGGGCACGCCCGTGGGGCGGACGGTCTCCACGCAGAATTTCATCATGATGGGCGGGCCGATGGCCACCGCCAAATCCGGCTTGTCCTCCCGCTCGCACAGCTCCTTCAGCGGCTGGGTCACCAACGCCTTCAGGCCGGCGGAACCATCGTCCGTGCAGATGATCAGCTCGTCGGCAAAGGACCGCAGCTCCTTTTCAAGAATGATAAGCTCCTTGCTGCGGGCGCCGATGATGCAGATGACCTTGTTGCCCAACTCCTTGAACGCCTTGGCGATTGGATGCATGGGGGCCACGCCGATGCCGCCGCCCACGCAGACGACGGTGCCCACTTTCTCGATGTGGGTCGGCTTGCCCAAGGGTCCCAACACCGCCGCCAGCCGGTCGCCCACCGAAAGCGCCGCCAATTGGCCGGTGGTATAGCCCACCTTTTGGAAAATCAACGTGATGGCGCCCCGCTCCACATCCACGTCCGCAATGGTCAACGGGATGCGCTCGCCGAATTCGCCGTCCACGGAGATCAGCACGAACTGCCCCGGCTGCCGCCGCTTCGCCACGAAAGGCGCATGCACCTGCATGCGGTAGACGTTCTCCGAAAGCTGGGCCTTGTCAAGTATCGTATAGTCTGTATTGTTCATTTTCATGCCAGTTCAAAGGTTGTCACAAAAGAAAAAATAATATAAGCCGCGTTCCACCATTTTCCAGAAGACAGAACGCAGTCCTTCATAGCCCGCCGCCGACAACGCCTCCGCAAATGATGAACCTAAAAAACGCAGTTAAACTAGCGGATTATTCATAATATGTTGTGTATGAGCATCTTATGTAAATAGCAAAATCAACCCAGCGGGTGAGAGTCGCATGAATTATGCGACAGAGAGTTTTAAGCCGCTTTAGCGGCTTAATTGTAATTCCTAATTTCTAATTCCTAATTCCTAATTATCAAATATTTCCGTAATCCATGCGCCAGAGAACTCCGAAGGTTCGACCTTTTGGGTCTCGCGGACATGGAACACTCTCCACGTCACGAAGTTCCGCTGTCTGCCGCCCAATTTCAGTCGCCATCCCATGGGATGGTCCGCAAACCAGCCGCCGTCCTGCGGTCCCGGAGGGCCGAATTCCTTGATCACGTCGCACAGGACCAATGGCTCCTGCGGCGCATAATCCTCTCCTGCAAGGGGATAGAGCAGGAGCTTCTCGCGGATGCTCAATGAGGAGATGGCTTTGCCCTTCCAGTCCACCTGACTGTATTCATTGGCAAGAAGATAGGGCACGCCGTTCCATGTGGCGCTGACGGTGATCGGAGAAAGCGTGTGGAAATGAGGCTTCTCGATGGTCTGTCGGAAGGGGGACTGGTCCGGCCGTCCCAGCCACAGGCGGAGCCGGCTGGCCTCCAGCGGCTCCGGCGACCATGGCTGGGGGCCCCACTCCCGACAGGTGAACAGCACCTCTCCCGTGGCGAGAGGAGCCACGGAGCATTCGCATCCGCTAAGACCGTCGCTTGGATAGGGCTTGGAGAACATGGGCGGGTTTGTTCCGGGTTCCGCCGTCACCAAACTGTAGCGCTCCGGCCGCCATTTGCCGTTCTGGCGGCGCATGCGCAGAAGCCCCTCGCCCCACGGCAGAGGCGGCACGGAGCAGCAGGGCATCAGAATGTCTTCGCCGTCAAACAGCGGGGCGCCCAGGGCGCTGGTGAGGCATCCGGAAAAGAACTCCTTGGGACGCAGGATGTTACGTTCCGTCGCATGCAAGGTGCCGTCCTTGAATTCAAGCTGAGTCAGAATAAAGAAGCAGCCGGCGTTTTGGTCATAGACGCTCAGGGCGTCCGACTGGCTGAGGGAAAGGGGGATGGCGATGGCCTTGCCGATGCAGAAGCCCGTGCCGGCGTGGGGATGGGGATGGCCGTCCGCAAGCGTGGCCCCCACGGGCACGAAGCCGATGAAGCCGTCGTAGCGGGAATAGTACACCTTGGAGCCGTTGTCCGGATGACGGTCCTCAAAGGAGCGGAGAAAGGTCAGCGGCTCGGACTCGCCGATGCTCTCGTAGGAGTCGAACAGATAGACATCGTGGCCAAGCTCAAAGTCGCAGACGCTTTTGCCAAAGGTGCGCATGTTGATGGCGATGGCCGCCAGATCCGGAGTGACCTGAAAGCAGCTGCTGACCAGCCCCGAAACCCCTTTGCGTCCATCTTCCGTGGAGATGATTTTCCGCAGGAGCTTCTTCCCGCCATGATGAATTGGAGAATGGTTTGACATGCTACCTCTTATGGATTTTGGATTTAGATTAAACGCCAGAATGACGGCCTCATATGGTTTCAGCTCGGCGGCGACCTGGTCCTCCAGACGTGTCCGCACGTGGTCGCCCCACTGGCCGCCGCGAAAATCGCAACGCTCCACGTCCTGCCCCACGACGCCGCCCCAGTCCCTGCCGTTCCATGGAAAGACCGCCTTCTGCGCCATGTCCGTCATGTTCGCCAAAACGATTCCCAGCCGCCCGTCGGCGGCGCGGTAGCAGGTCCCCTCCACAGCCGAAAAGACAAAGGGTTTCTCATCATTGGAACCCCATGGGCTCCAGCACTTTGTCACATGCTCCAGCTGCGATGTGTTCGGTCTGCGGAGCATTTCCCCCTCGTAAAGCCATGGCAACCCCGCCAAACGGACGGTGCAATGGGCCTTCAGCAGCTCCAACTGCCTGATGTACTTCTCCAGACGTAGTTCCAGAAGCCGCTGGTCGGAATTGAACCAGCCGAGAACCCGCCCCCGAAGCAGACAGAAGGCAAGTTTGGAGGCAAACACGTCGACGTCGTCGAATTCGGCGGTCTTGACGAACAGGCCAATCTCCGAGGTGCGGTCGCTGAAGACCGTCTGGAAAAGAGGCAGGGAGTCCCCTTGTCCGTCGGAATGGCCGTTGAGCAGGGCGGTGCAGACGTCGATGTAGGATTCGCCCAAGTTCTCGCCGCAGGTGAAGACGCCGCCTTGGCGAAGCGCCCCGATGCTCTCATGCAGTTCGCGGATGCCCGCCGCATGGTAGCCGCCGCCAATCCATTCATGGCGATGGTTTCCGGCGTAGCACAGTCCCGGATAGCAGAACGTCTCGTCCAGGTAGATGCCATCGACGTTGCAGTCCTCCAGAAGCCCCCTGGCCTGACTCCGCATGATCTCCTGCCAAGCCGGTTCGCCCGCGCACATGGGAACCATGTCCCTGCCGCTCTCGTCGCCGCGGAAGACGTCCACGGGGCCGGAGCCGTCGTCCGTCTTGTCGCGCTTGTCGCAGACGCCATAGGCCCGCCACAGATTGCCGGAGAAGTCGCGTTTGGCGGTTTTGTACAGCTCCCTCTCCTTCCAGATGGGCAGGCTCGTCTCGCAGAGATGGGCGTTCAGGTACGGGACCACGCGCACGCCGGCCGCCCGAACCTTGGCCACCGCCTCTGCAAAGCCCTGTCGTGCAGGAAGATAGTCCGGATACTGATAGTCATGCTTCACGTTATGCTGCCATAGGTACCAATGGAACGCCATGGGAAAGCCCAATCTCTCGCGAAGCTCCACAATCTGGTCCGCGAAGGCCAGAAGGGCCTCTTCGGCAGGATCCCATTCGTTTCCCTGAAACCACACGGGCGTCTCGCGGAACCACGCCGCCTGGTCTGTCCGCTCCGACAGCGGCGTCCTCCATCGTGGCTGCGTGACGGCCCAGCGGCGGTACATTTTGCAGCCATCGTACCAGTCGCCCGTGAACGGCCCCGCGACAACGGGGTACGGCAAGTTCCAAGTGCCTGGCGCATAGGGATTTTCAGGATAGTGAATGATGCTTTCGGCAAAGGCCGTCCCGTCCGACGCGGGGACGGCGACAAACGTCTTTCTGGCGTTGTTTCCGTCATGTGCCGCGAAATAGAGGGCGTTCCCCTTGCCGTCCTCGTAGGTGAACAGCTGGATGCTCATGCCGCTGCTTGGATACTCCGTATATCCCAATCCCCCCGTGACCTGCTTGCGGATATTCCGTTGCGCATGGCCGGAATACACGGGCACCGCCATGGTCTCCGTCGCCTCCGCTCCAGCCACGCCCAGGCCGGAGAGACAGGGGAACTCCGCATGCTGAATGGCGCGGCGGCTTCGGTTGTCTACGGACAGGCTCCACGTGAAGAGCGGCGACTCCGCCTCCATGCGGATGACCGCCGTCACCTCCAGCTCCCCCTCGTCCCATTCGGCATTGGCGAAGCGGAGAATCCAGCCGCCAGAAGCCTCGTCGCCAAACGGCTCGGCGGTACGCTCGCCGAAGGACGCCGCGTGAAACGCGATTCCCTTCGCCAACGCGTACCATGCGTCCGGCTTCTCCCCTGGAACAACCATGGCGAGTCGGAAAATGCCCTCCGGCCGGCCGCTGACATAGGCGCAGCCAGTCCTCTGATTCCATATTTGAAGAAGGGCCATGTCGCTCTCCCGCAATTCGATGCGGGACATCCCGTTTTCAAGGGAGAGGACTCCCTCCCCGCGGGAGACAATGACCGGCCCCGCCACCGCCATGAACGACAACAGCAACGCCAGCACAACGCCCCTATATGCTTTTTTCATAACTATCGCTATATCAATATGTTAGAACAAAATTCCATTTCTGGGCATGCCCCAAAGGCCCGCGCCTCAAGACATCCCTCTATACATAATATACTATATATACTATATATGGAAACCGCTACATGCCACCATGATGATTTGGATGGTGTCTTTGCCACTTTTTGCCCCCATCACGGAAAAAGTGCGGCTCTGTCCGCGTCGCCTACAGTGTTTTAATCATGGCATGGCAGTAAACATCCATTACAGAGAGATCCCCTCTAGGGATTACAAATCCTGTACGCCTGCATTCTGACCATTTGCATTTCAATATGTTACATGATAGATTAAAGAAAGCTTTCACAAAAGGAATCGATGATGTTTAACGACGTGCTATATGCAAAGACAGATGAGTTCCAGAATCTGGATGATCTGCGGGAGTGGATGAAATACCAAGGGCATCTTTGGTTCTTCATCAATGAAAAGTACTATTTCATGACTGGCAGCCACAACCGCAATCAAAAAGGAGAGAGTGTTCCATGGTGGTATATCACCAATGGAGATTATCGCAATCCAGCTGTTAAAAAGGAAGTCGGCGCCAAAATTCTATGGGGATTTTGGGACATCGAAGATGTATGGAAAGCAAAAGTCTTTGATGGAAAGAGCTTTGCTGAAAAACTTCAGCGAGTTCATCTTCTTCAGTTGAGCAAAATGCCTTGCCCGCCGTCGCAGGGGGCAAGGCAGATTACCCAAAGTCGATGGGAGACATGTTCATAGGTTGTTCTGATCACCGCTGACGCGGTTTCCATTCCATTTCCCTGCGTTTCCATGGGGTCCGCTTCGCTTCACCCACGGCTGTGTTCTGATTGCCCCTAACGGGGCCTCATAATAAGTTATACCACATAGAGGTAATTGCCATTGAGCAATTTCTCAAAAGAGAAGACACTGGTTGTCAGATTCTTCACCACAAACCTGAATATTATCGTAACTACTTGATAATCAAGAAGTTATAACAAACAAAAGTGTCCAGTCATCATGGCTCCGTCACAGGCCAGCCGATGCATTGGCAGAGGGTGACGGACTCCCCGGGCGGCAAATGCAACGCCGCCGCCAACGTCGCCCCGTCAAAGCTGGCGCGGACCACCGTTCCCAACCCCGCCGAAGCGCAGTACAGATAGACGTTCTGCGCGATGAATCCGGTGTCCATGGGTCCCCATTTTGCGGCGCCCTTGCCGCCCCGCCCCTTGCTGTCATCGCAGACATAGACCAACGTGATGGGGGCATCCAACGCAAAGGCCTGAGGCATTCTCTCCATGACGGTGCGGTCGCGGAGATCTCCGTCCTCCACCTTCTCCAAGGCATGCTTGGCCGCGTCATAGCGCCACGCGCCGTCCTTGCGCAGGACGAAAATGGTGATCTCCTGGAAGTTGACGGCCGTGGGGGCTGTCCGGCGGCCATCCTCCCGATTGATGCCGAAGCCCGCCCAAAGCAGCTCTCCCAACAGGTTGTCCGGAATCGGTTTGTCCTTCTGGAAACTCCTCGTGCTCTGACGTTTGGCCAATGCCTCCATCAACGGCATGCCGCCGCTCTTCCTGGGGGCGGGAAGGGAAATGACAGTCTGCGCTCCGGCCATGGACGCGGCCAGACAAAGGGAAAGAAGCAACGTCTTGTTCATGATACCACCTTTCTTTGCAAATGACTGACTATCTAGGAACCACGCGCTTTGCCAGTTTCAGCAGCTCTGGAAGCTTCAGGTCAATCACATCTCCAATGGCCAGGCCAAGCAGCTCAATCTGACCGGCCTTGAGCTCGATGGCGACCTGCACCGCCCCCTCGCTGGGGTAGCCGGACAGCCGATTCTCATATTCCTCCATCGTCTCCCCTGGCTGACGGGGCTTCTCCACCGCCATCTGATACATGCCAATGACTTTTCCATTGCGGTCCACATATATCAAATCCAGCGGCACCAGGGTGTTCTTCATCCAAAAGGAACGGGGCGACGGCGGATTGAAGACGAAAATCATGCCGCCCTCCGGGCTGATGGACTCCCGATTCATCAGGCCACGGCGAAGTTCGTGATCCGTCAGCGCCAGCTCCATGACAGGATAGGAGACGCCGGCGATTTCAATCGGCCAGTACTTGGGGCGGGTCAGACTCCGCAGCGTCTGCTGTCCCGCCGCCGTCACCCCCATAAAACACAAAATCCATAGAAGATATTGTATGACGGAGAGGGTCTTTGTCTTGCTTTTCACAACTGTTCGATTATATTGAAACATCATCGCTTTCCTTGTGGTGACATTTGGGCCCATAGCTCAGTGGTTAGAGCAGGCGACTCATAATCGCTTGATCGCAGGTTCAAATCCGGCTGGGCCCACCATTTTGCAAACCAAGTGCCGTCCGTTTGGGCGGCATTTTTCATCTATGCCATAACCACGCCTGTCATCCATAACTCTATTGCCGCTTTCGTATTTTTCAACTTGTTGTCATCCAGATTCAAGCGACAAGATGGAAACCAGCGGCAATTCGCGGACGTCATGCCCCAATGAAATCCCATGACCTAACGCCAGCCGATGACCTATCGCCGTCTCCGCGGGAAGAACGGACGGAAGGGGTCGTCTATGCGGATGAGCTGAACATGCGCAGTGCGCCACGGGTCTCCGCGACATGCGTGGGATGCCTGCCCGAAGGCACCCGAATCCGCATTCATGAGATTGAGGACGGTTGGTGCCGCATCACGCCCGTGGGCGACGTGACTGGATTTGTGCGCCGCGAAGCGGTGGAGGGACAGCGGCTGGCCACGGCCGCCGCTCTCATGGCATCGCCCTCCCCCCACGGCGATCATTTGGGGTGGCTTCCTGCCGGATGGCCCTTGCGGCTGCTGGAGGGCGACGCCGCGTGGTGTCATGTGCAAGTTCCTTCACATGAAGAACTTAGATGCTTTGTCAACCGCAGCTACGTCCGTATGGACAGCGATGGGTCTCTGCCTCTCCAACTGACTGCGGACAATTGGGCGTCCTCCCTCCCGCAAACCCTTGGTCTAGCGGTATTTGACTGCCGCCGCCGCCGCATGCTCCAGAGCCAAAACGCCGAGACGCCGGTGCCCATCGCCTCCCTGACCAAAATGATGACCCTGCTGGTCGCTTTGGAGGCCATGGAGGCCGATGCCTCCCTTTCATGGGACACTCGGGTTCCCATCAGTCAGCGGGCGGCAAACGAAGAGCCGACCATAGCGGGGCTGATGGCCGGAGACACCATTGCGCTGCGGGAGCTTCTTCCGGTCATGATTTGTGTAAGTGCCAATGACTGCGCTACTTGCACAGCGGAATTCTTTGGCGGAACCGTGGAGGCGTTCGTCGAGAAGATGAACCGCAAAGCCGCCGCCATGGGACTGGCGCATACCTGTTTCCACAACGCCCACGGTCTGTCCGAAAGGACGGCGGCAGAGGACAACGTATCCACGCCGTCGGATTTGGTCACATTGACCACGGCACTTCTGGAGAAGCCGTTGGCGAGGGCATGGGTATCATCAACGCAAGTCACGTGTACAACGGGGGTTGCGGAACCCATCACCTTCCATGGGCACGTGCCGTTTTTGGGGCGTTTTGGCGTGGATGGCGTCAAAACTGGCTACACCCAACGCGCCGGCTGCTGCGTCGCCAGTCATCTGAAGCATGGAGACGACGCCTATATCATCATTATAACAGGATGTGAATCAAATAGTTACAGAGACACGCTACTCCGCGCCATCATCAAAAGCCAAATATCAAAGTCCACCGAACACTAGTTTTCTGTGGACTCCATCATTGCGCAAGCGACCCTGCACGGAGATTTCCATGCAGGGCCGCAAGTCACTTTACGTACAGTGGAGAAGGCGCCGGATTAATAGCGGCGATGGAAGGACGGGCGGCTGACGCGCCACGTGGTGTCCTGAACCTTCTGGAAGACGTATTCGGGCTCGATGATCGCGTTCCAGCCGAAGGGGAAGGTGACGAATTCCACGACACCAACCAGCTCGCGGCACAGGAAGCGCCACACGCCCACGCCCAAGCCCTTGGTGAAGCCGGGAGCGTCGCCTTCTTCTTCCGTGATGCGGAAGACGTTGCGGGGAATCTCAACCACGCCGAAGAGGATGTTGCTCAGTCCACGGCCAAACTGGTCGGCGGGACGGCGACGCGCATCTGGCTCGATGCTCAGGTCATCCTCCGCGGGATCCCAGCCCACAAAGCCCGCGAAGAAGTCACAGGTTTCTTCATAGCTGAAATTCACATAGAGATGCAGCAGAACCGCCAGCTGGACGCGGATGTCCCACTTGTGGCGGGGGAAGTACTCGCTGTCAATGGCCTCTTCCTTTTCCTTGCGCCAGGGGCCGAAGGACGCCGTGGCGTAATAGCCTTCGTGGATGTTGAAGAGGTTCTCGTCCCGCTCATAGTAGTTGATCATCCAGAGGGGGAACAGGAAGTGGGGGAAATCCACGCCACGTTCCTTTGTCACGTAGGCGCCCAACTGGGCATACTCCGTGATGGCGACTTCCGCGCCGATGCCCAACCCGCCACCAATGCCGCCACGCATGATGTCAAGGACATCGGAGATCCGGTTCCAGAGATACATCTCGCCGGAGACTATGATGTCATTCAGGTTGAAGAGCTCCTCGTCGGCAGCCTGCACTCCGCAGCACATCAACGCAACCGCGACTACCAGGCATTTCATGGACAAACCAAGGCACTTTGTTGACTTCATTTTTACCTCACTGCTACATGAACTGATAAAAAACTAACCCAATACTCTATATATCAATAACTTAAAATCAAAACCGCATGTCCTTGCCCGCCCTTTCGGACAGAACGTGGACTTGGCATTCCCCTAATATACCTATATATATAGGGAAATGGCAAGTATAGATTTTCAAAAAAATAGCGTTACGACACTTTTTTTCAAGTCATCAAGCGACGAACTTCCAAATTTTTTCCATTTCCATGCCATTTTTCGCCCTTTTTTCTCTGTCACGACGGAATCCCGTGGATTTTTACGCCCTGTCTCCGCCGTCATTCCAAAAGTCGAGTTTCGGGGGCGGCAAGAAAATGCCATGCAGGCTGGCACGGCGCGACCACATCCGTCTTGATCCATGCGGCCGACTCGTCGTCCAGAACCCAAGCCGGCGGATTCGCCGCATGGGAAGAGGTGGTCCCCAAAAGGTTCCAGCCGCCATCGCAGAACAGCCTTTGGGCGGCCGGCACCCATCCCGTCAGACGCCACGCCTTCGCCTGAGCCAAATGGACGAAATGCCCTCGGCCGGCCTCCAACGTCTCCGTCATCTGCCAGACGCCGTTCCTCCAGACCCAATTGTAGTTCCAAGGCACTGAGCTGTCGCCATTTCGGCGAGGCAGCAGCCCAGGGCAGAACAAGCTCCATCCCGACGGCAGAGTCCCCTCCATGGTTCTGGACTCCCCATGAAGCCACTGCCAGCGTTGGCGGCTCACGCCGTCGCGCCAATTCAGCTCGAGGGCGAGGACGGCATCCGCCGACGCGTCATCGGGCGGCGTCACGGTGCATTGAACCGTCTCGCCACTTTGGAGTGTTCCATCCACATAGAGCAGACTCCAGCTGAAGGCGGACTCCCGCCGCATGGCGGTGGCGTGTCCCTCCACGGCGGTCAGCGTCCAGTTGGACGGCAATTCCAACGTCACAATGGCGGCCTGGCCTGGAAGGTTATCTGAAGTCCCTATACCCCAAATAGTTAGATGATTTTCATAACCTGGAATCCAGCGGCCTTCCGCCGCCGTCGCCACCACCTGAAGCGATTCTTCTGGCTCCAGAACGAGCTCCAAGGCGACCGATTCCCCTTGCCGAACGGTGACCGTTTGGGTAGCCGTCACAAAGCCCGGCGCGGAAACCGTCAGCGTCTGCTTGCCAATCGTCAGAGTCCGCTGAAAGACGCCCTGGTCATCCGTGTAAATCGGAATTCCTTTGGCGACAGAAATTTGCGCATTTCGGACAGGCTGTCCATCCGGCGTGCAAACGTAGCCAGCAACTCCTGTGCAGGCGCTTTTCAGCCACGAAAGGAAGGCTTTCCGGTTCTGCTCCCAAAGTTGGTCAAGAAAGCCGGTCTCCGCGCTTTCGTATTCTTCCCACAACTCCGCCGTGATGCCCAAGGTTCCCGTGAACACGTACTGCCAATCCTGCTGCTCCCCATCACAGCGGTACCATTCGGAGCCATTGATGATTCCACCGCTAAAGGGACTGTCCAGCCGAATATGGGGATTCGA